>WNFZ01003381.1_pt1 | contig 26546 bp, 27 predicted proteins | sample 5400081 | NCBI WGS metagenome assembly WNFZ01 (sample SAMN13153365, study PRJNA577476) | soil metagenome | isolation source: 80 cm soil or saprolite under grassland replicate 1 | place: USA:California | collected 2016-06-15 | reverse complement strand
CGCTCGGGGCACCAGCCTTGAACGAGGCGCCGTCGCCGACCGTCAGGCCCGCTCCCCTGCTGCCTGGGGCGCACGGCTGCGGGTAGCTGGAGCAGGCGAAGTAGAGGGTGGCGCCGCCGGCGACGACCTGGGCCCTGCCACCGATCCGCATCTCCTCGGTGATCACGTACACGCCGGGGTTGAAGGTGAGCGTCGAGGGTGCGCCTCCCCCGAGCGCCCGGATCGAACGGTAGATGCCGGGCCGCAACGGCTGCGTAGCGCCCGAGGGCAGGTTGACATTCGGCTGGACGGGGAAGTCGGGCGCGACCTTCGGCGGGGTGAGCTGGTCGGGGCGGGGCAGGTTGGAGAGCGGGTCGGCGACCGGCAGGCCGCCGGTCTGCGGCGCGGGATCGAAGCTGCTGCCCGGGTCGGACTGGACCCCGCCCACCACCCGGATCGTGCCTGGCGGCGTCACGGAGACCTGGGCCGTATTGGACGTGGTGGCGGCACCGCCGGCGTCCGAGTCGACCACGATGCCGCCGCCGCCCACGGTGAGGTGCACGTCGCCGTCGGCGAGCAGGGCCGGGTTGGCGTCGGGCGAGAGCACGCACAGGGCGCACGGGGCCTCCGGGCCCGGCGGCGCGCCGGCGGCGGCGAGCGCCTTGATCTCGGCGGACCGGCGCCCGAGGATGCTCGCGAAGGCGTAGGCCGGCCGCAGGGGCGGCGTGATCACCTGGATGGCGGTGTCGCCGACGCTGCAGCCGTGCGTCGGGTCACCGGGCTGCGGCGGCGCCGCCGGCGGGCGGTAGCAGGTGACGTCGCCGTTGGCGGCGTCCCCGTCGCTCTCCCAGCCGGCCGCGGCGCCGGCAAGGCCGGGGATGTTGTCGTCCAGGTACTGCCTCACCTCGGCCATCGCCTCGTCGGGCTGGCCGGGCAGTTCGGCGGCGCCGGCCAGCGCGGCGGCGTCGGCCGCGCTCTGCAGCTCGGTGCGGGACGCCCAGTTGAGGCCGACGTCGACCACCAGCGCACCGAAGGCGAGCATCACCGTGAGCATCAGTGCCACCACGATCGCGACCTGGCCCCGCTGGTCGGCGTCGGGTCCGCGGCAGCTCGGGTGGCCGCGGCGTGGGTGCACCCTGGCGGGTCGCCGCACGCTCAGCCTCCGGTGGTCTCGGTGACCGCCGGCTCCGTGCTGGTCGGTGGGGCTTCCGTGGTGGTCGTGCCCGCTGTCGTCGAGGTCTCCGTCTCCACCGGCGGGGTGCCGCCGGGATCACCGGCGAGCAAGGGCCCGTGGAGGTAGTACTGGGTGCTGGCGAAGTCGGGCGGCACCACCGCGAAGGCCACGTACTCGCCGTCTGGCGAGATGCCGGGACAGAACCCCTGCTCGCCCTGTCCGCCGGCGGCGTCGAGCGGGACCTCGACAGTCGCGCCGGTCTCGGTGTCGCGCACGAACACGTCCTCGCCGCCGTTCCCGTCCCCGCCGACCAGGTTGCCCGCCGCGGAGTCGAAGGCCACGTAGCGCCCGTCGGCCGAGATCGCCGGGGAGAAGCTGGAGGAGTCGGCCGGCTCGCCACCGGCGCCCCGCGAGACCAGCGTGGTGGCGCCGGCGTCGAGGTCGTACACGTAGACGTTTGGCTGCGCCCCGTCGGCAGGCCCCAGGTCGGCGGCCATGGAGACGAAGGCGACCCGCTCGCCCCGGCCGGAGACCGCCGGGAAGAAGCTGGGGCCGTCGGCGGCCTTGCCGCCGGCGCCCTTTGACACCAGGGTGGTGGTGCCCTCGGAACGGTCGTACGCGAACACGTCGATGGTGTCGTTGTCGTCATCCGCAACCAGGTTGGGCGCGTCGGAGGCGAACGCCACCACCGTGCCGTCGGCGGAGACCGAGGGCTGGTAGGAGTTGCCCTTCGGCTCGCCCAGCAGCCGCGTGACCACCCGCACCAGCGACACCAGCCTGGTCACCGGGTCGCGCTTCCAGACGAACACGTCGGTCAGGCCGTTCAGGTCGCCCATCACCAGGTCGGCGGCGTCGGAGGCGAACGCCACCACGCTGCCGTCGGCGGAGATGGACGGCGAGTAGGAGCCGCCGTCGGCCAGCCCGCCGAGCAGCCCGCGGGAGATCCGGGTGACCCGCTTGCTGTCGCGGTGCCAGAGGAACACGTCGGGGTGCCCGACCCCGCCCCCGCCGTCGAGGTTGGTGGCCTCCGAGGCGAACGCCACCACGTCGCCGTCGGCGGAGATGGACGGTGCATAGGAGTCGGCGTTGCCTGGCTTGCCCTCCACCGAGCTGGACACCAGGGTGGTGCGCCAGCTCCCGTCCTCCTCCCGGTCGCGCACGAACACGTCGACCGCGCCGCCCGAGTCCCCGTCGACCAGGTTGGCGGCGGCCGAGGCGAAGGCGACGTGGGCGCCGTCCTGCGACAGGGACGGCGGTGATGCGAAGTAGGGCCCGACGCCCTCGCCGCCGTCAGGAGCGGCGGAGAGCAGGACGGTGGTCGGCTGCGCGGCAGCGACGGACCACAAGCTCCCGGCCACCCCGAGGAGGAGCACCGCGACCAGCGCGGCGCCTCGACTCCTGCCGCGCGCGCGGCGCACGACGCCCCCCATAACCCGCGAAGCTAACCATCGCCTGCCGGAAGACCGTAATCAGTAATAGAGCGCAGGAAACTATGACGAGATGGTGACCGAGCCGTCGAAGGCCTTCACCGGCGCCCGCCCCGACGGGTCGGGCACGATCGTGACGGAGCCAGCCTCCACCAGGTCGCTCGAGGAGGAGCCGACCAGCACCTCGAGGACCCCGGGCTCGACCAGGTAGGACAGGTCGTGACCGTGGAAGCCGACCTGACCGGCGGGGACCTCGAAGGTCACCGTCCTGGCCTCGCCGGGCGCCAGCCCGACCCGGACGAAGCCCTTCAGCTCCAGGACGGGCCGGGTGAGGCTCGCGCGCGGCTGGCGCACGTACAGCTGCACCACCTCGTCCCCCGGCCTCCTCCCCGGTGTTGGTGACGGTCACCTCGACGCCGAAGGACTGGTTCCACGACACCTGGTCCCGCACGACGGCAGCGTCCGAGAGCGCGAAGGTGGTGTAGCTCAGGCCGTGGCCGAACGGGTACAGCGGACTGGAGGGCGAGTCCACGTAGTCGCCCTTCCAGTGCGACCTGCCGCCGGAGGGCTTGTGCCCGTAGAACACCGGGATCTGCCCGGAGGTGCGGGGGTAGGAGATGGGCAGCTTGCCGCCCGGGTTCAGCCTGCCGGTGAGCGCGTCGGCGATGGCACCGGCGCCTTCCTGGCCGGGCAGCCAGGCCATCAGCACCGCGGCGCAGTGCTCGTGGACCCAGGCGCTGGCGCCCGGCCGCCCGCAGACCAGCACCAGCACCACCGGCGTGCCGGTGGCGACCACGGCCCGCACCAGCTCCTCCTGTACGCCAGGCAGGTCGAGCGAGGCGCGGTCGCGGCCCTCGCCGCTGGTGCAGTCGCCGGTGAGGCCCGCCTTGTCGCCCATCACCATGACGGCGACGTCGACCTCTGCCGCCAGCGCGACCGCCTCGTCGAACCGGTCGCGTGCGGTCCCGTCGACCTCGCAACCGGGCGCGAAGCGGATCCTCGCCCCGAGTCGCTGCCGCAGCGCGTCGACGACCGTCTCGGCGCTGGCGTGCGCGCCCGCGATGCTGGCGCCGTCCGAGAACGGGATCGAGAAGACGTTCTGCCCGCTGCGCCGCATGTCCTCGAGCGCCTCGACGTGGGCCGGGTAGGTGTAGTCGCCGAACAGGTGCCTGGCCTCGTGCGCGTTGGGCCCGATCAGCGCCACCGATCCAGTCTCGGCAGCCAGCGGCAGCACGCCGTCGTTGCGCAGCAGCACCAGGCTCCTGCCGGCGATGCGGCGGGCGAGGTCCCGGCTCCCAGGCGTGTCGCTCACGCGCACGACCTCGGCGACCTCGACGAAGGGCTGCTCGAACAGGCCGAGCTCGAACTTCGCGCGCAGCACCCGCCGCACGGCGGCCTCGAACGCCTTCCCGTCGACCAGCCCCGACTCTAGCGCCTTCAGCAGCGGCGCGCCGAAGCAGTCGGTGCTCGGGAGCTCGACGTCGAGCCCGGCGCTCAGCGCCATCGCGGCGGCGTCGGAGGCGTCGGCGGCGAGCTGGTGGTACTCGATCAGCTGCCTGATGGAGAAGTAGTCCGACGCCACCAGCCCCTCGAACCCCCACTGGTCGCGCAGGATGCCGCTGAGCAGCGTCTGGTCGGCCGTGCAGGGCACGCCGTCCAGCTCGTGGTAGCCGTTCATCACCGACCGCAGGCCGGCGCTGCGGACCGCCGCCTCGAACGGGTACAGGTACACCTCACGTAGCTCGCGAGGTGCGATGTGGGCGGGCGCCCAGTTCAGGCCGCCCTCGGATGCCGCGTAGCCGACGAAGTGCTTGGCGGTCGCGATCACGCCCTGACGCAGGTCCTCTCCCTGCAGGCCGCGGACGAACGCGACCCCATGCGGGCCACCAGGTACGGGTCCTCGCCGAAGGTCTCCTCGGTCCTGCCCCAGCGCGGGTCCCGGCAGACGTCGAGCACCGGCGAGAGCCCCTGGTGGGCGCCGATCGCCCGCATCTGCCGGCGGACCTCGTCGGCCAGGGCCTCGGCCAGGCCGGGGTCCCAGGTGCTCGCCACGCCGAGGGCCTGCGGGAAGACGGTGGCGTCCCTGGCCATGAGGCCCGAGCAGATCTCCTCGTGGACGATGGCCGGGATGCCGAGGCGGGTCTGCTCGACCAGGAACCGCTGGATGGCGTTGGCGAGGCCGGCAGCCTCCTCGGGCCGCAGGCTGCTGGCCCCGGAGACGCGCGTCACCTGGCCGAGCCCGTCCCCGAGCAGCCGGCCGGCCCGCTCCTCGTCCAGGCTGGGCCCGTCCGCGAGCTGGAACACCCAGGCGCTGCCGAGCTGGGCCGCCTTCTCGGCGAGGGTCGTGCGGGCGAGGAGGTCGTCCAGTCGCTCCTCCAGCCGGCGAGTCGGGTCCCGGTAGAGGGGTTGGGCGCTCCCGAGCGTGACGCTGGTCATCGCTGCTCCAGGCGGCCTGGCCGCGTGGTCACGGGTCGACCGCTCGGCACGACTGCCGGACCACGAGGGAGGTGGGCAGGGTGAGCTGCAACGGGCCGCTCGGCGTCTGGTCGATCAGGGCGATCAGCATGCGCACCGCTTCGAAGCCCATGGTCTGGATCGGCTGCTCGATGGTGGTGAGCCCCGGGGAGGTCAGGGCCGCCTCCGGGACGTTGTCGAAGCCGATCACCGACAGGTCCTCGGGAACCGAGAGCCCGAGCGACCCGGCGACCTCCATCGTGCGGATCGCCGACAGGTCGTTGGCGGCGAAGATCGCCGTGGGCCGCTGGGCGAGCTGCAGCATCTGCCGCGCGGGCTCCTCGCTCGTCTCGAACTGGTAGCCGCCGACGCGCACGAACTCGGGGTCGAGCGCGATGCCCGCGGCTGCCAGCGCTTGCCTGAAGCCCTGCTCGCGCAGCCGGGCCGACTCGAGGTCGGGCCGCCCCGCCAGGAAGCCGATGCGGCGGTGGCCGAGGCCGATCAGGTACTCGGTGGCGATGATGGCGCCCTTGAGGTTGTCCGACGCCACCGTCGGCAGGCTCGACGAGCCGGTGTGCGGGTCGACGGCGACCACCGGCGCGCCCTGCTCGACCTCGACGTCGACCACCGTCGGCGTGACCAGGATGGTCCCGTCGGTGAGCGTGCCGCTGACCCGCGACAGGTAGCGCCGCTCCCAGCCGGCCGGCTCCCCGCCGAGCCCGCCGCCGGAGTAGACGACCAGCTCCTAGCCGGTCCCGCGGATCGCCTGCGCCGCGCCCTTGAGCAGCTCGGCGCTGAACGGCTCGATGTCGGCGACCAGGATGCCGATCACGTTGGTCCGGTGGCTGCGGAGGCTCTGCGCCGCGATGCTCGACTCGTAGCCGAGCTCGTCGATCACCGCCTGCACCCGCGCCAGGGTGGCGGCCGCAACGCCGTAGCGGCCGTTGATCACCTTCGACACCGTGGCTATCGAGACGCCCGCCTGTGCGGCGACGTCCCCGATGGTCACTCTGCGGTGCGCCATGGCCCCCTACTCTAGCGCCTTCGACAACGCTCTCGATAACGTTATCGATAACGATTGACACTACCATGCTGTTCTCCAAGGCCGGCATCAGCGAGCCGCCGGCGACCTGGGAGGACCTCTTGGCGGACGTGAAGAAGCTGAAGGACGCCGGCACCGCGCCGATCTCCATCGGCGGCAAGGACCGCTGGCCGGACGCCTTCTACTGGGACTACCTGGCGGTCCGCATGTGCAGCCAGCAGACGTGCAGCAGTCCGCCACCGACTTCAACTTCTCCGATCCGTGCTGGACCCAGGCCGGCGTCAAGGTCAAGGAGCTGCTCGACGCCAAGCCGTTCCAGAAGGGCTTCCTCGCGACCCCCGCCCAGCAGGGCGCCGGCAGCTCGGCCGGCCTGCTCGGCAACGGCAAGGCGGCGATGGAGCTGCAGGGCCACTGGGACCCGAGCGTGATGGGACCGCTGACGCCCGACAAGAAGGGCCTCGGCGACAGGCTGGTTCCCGTTCCCGGCGGTGTCGGGCGGCGCCGGCGCCCCGGACGCGGCGCTCGGCGGCGGCGACGGGTTCTCGTGCTCGCGCAACGCGCCACCGGCGTGCGTCGACTTCCTGCGCTACATCGTCAGCCCCGAGGTGCAGCCGCGCTGGGCGGCGCTGAACATCGGCCCGCCGGTGGCGAAGGGCTCGGAGAGCGGGGTCAAGGACCCGAACCTGAAGGGCGTGATCGACTTCCGCGCGAAGTCCTCGTTCGTGCAGCTCTACCTCGACATCGCCTACGGCTCCAGCGTCGGCCAGGCCCTCGACGACGCGACCGCGGATCAGTTCGCCGGTAGCAAGACGCCGGAGCAGGTGGTCAGTGCCATAGCGGAGGCCGCGAAGAACCGATGAGGCTGGCTGGCCCGGCACAGCGACGGCAACAGCCCGGGACCTCGCCGGACCAAGCCGTCGCCAGTCGTCCAGCGCCCGGCCGCGAGAGCACACGGCCGGGCGCTGGCCGCCACCTCCGCCGGCGCCTCGAGATCGCCCTGTTCGTCAGCCCGGCGCTCCTGCTCTACCTGGTCTTCGTCCTGCTGCCGATCGTCCTCGCCGCCTACTACAGCGTCTTCCATTGGAACGGGCTCGACCCCCTGAACGACTTCGTCGGGCTCGACAACTACCGCAGGGCCTTCGGCGACGAGGCCTTCCGCAAGGCGATCACCCACAACGGGATCCTGGTGGTGCTGTCGCTGGTCATCCAGGGGCCGCGGCGCTCGGCGTGGCGCTGCTGCTCAACCGGCGCATGCGCGGGCGGGCGGGGCTGCGGGCGGTGATCTTCGCGCCCTACGTGCTCTCCGAGCGATCACCGCCGTGATCTGACTGCTGATGCTGCAGCCCGACGGGCTGGTCGACAAGGCACTGCAGGCCGCAGGGCTCGGCAGCCTGGTCCACCTGTGGCTGGCCGACGTCAGGCTGGTCTTCTACACCATGTTCGTGGTGATCACCTGGAAGTACGTGGGGTTTTCGGTGATCCTGTTCCTGGCCGGGCTGCAGGGCATCCCGCCGGAGCTGCACGAGGCGGCGGCGATCGACGGCGCAGGCGAGCTGCGCACCATCCGCCACGTCACCATCCCGCTGCTGGGGCCGACCCTCCGGATCTGGGCGTTCCTGACCATCATCGGCTCGCTGCAGCTGTTCGACCTGGTCTGGATCATGACGCTCGGCGGGCCGGCGAACGCCTCCAACACCATGGCCACCTACATGATCGACCGCGGCTTCGTGCGCTACCAGCTCGGCTACGGCAGCGCCGTCGCCGTGATCCTGTTCGCCATCTCGCTCGTCTTCGCCATCCTCTACCAACGCTACGTGCTGCGGCGTGACATCGAGGGCGCCGTGACCAGAGCGGTCGGGTGACGCACATGGCCAGCTCCGTCAGCAGCGCACCGGCGACCGGCTGAACCGGCGCCTGTCGCGGGCGCTCGCCTACACGGTCGCGCTGCTGATCGCGGCGATCGTGATCGTGCCGCTGGTCTACGTGATCCTCGGCGGCTTCCGCACCACCGGCCAGATCGCGGCCAAGCCGGTCGACCTCCCCCACCCCTGGAGCACCGGCAACTACACCGAGGTGCTCCGCTCGGGCAGCTTCTGGCGGGAGGTCTCGAACAGCCTGATCATCGCGGTCGTCACCACCGTGGTGGTGGCGGCCGGCGCGCTGGCGGCGTTCCCGCTCGCCCGCTACCTGTTCCGCGGGCGCGAGGGCCTCTACACCCTGTTCACGCTCGGGCTGCTGTTCCCGATCAGCGTCGCGGTGCTGCCGCTCTACATCCTCCTGCGGCAGATGGGGCTGCTGGACAACCTGATCGGCGTGGCGCTCCCCGACGCGGCCTTCGGGCTGCCCGTCACGATCGTGATCCTGCGGCCGTTCATGCGCGCGGTCCCGGCCGAGCTCGAGGACGCCGCGATCATCGACGGCTGCTCCCGCTTCGGCTTCTTCTGGCGCGTCCTGCTGCCGCTGTCGCGGCCGGCCCTGATGACCGTCTCCATCGTGGCGTTCGTCAAGAGCTGGAACTCGTTCCTGCTGCCGCTGCTGGTCCTCACCGACGAGCACGGCTGGACGCTGCCGCTCGGCGTGGCCAACTACTCCACCCAGTACTCGCAGGACACCGCCAGGGTCCTCGCCTTCACCGCGCTGTCGATGCTGCCCGCCCTCAGCTTCTTCGTCCTGGCGGAACGCAGGATCGTCGGCGGCCTCTCAGGAGCTGTGAAAGGCTGAGGGATCGGCGCTACGCGCCTGGTTTGAAGACCATGTCCCAGGTCGCGACGACCAGCAGCAGGATGATCAGGCGGATGCCCCACGACCAGCGGCGCAGCTGGCGGGTCGCCTGGACGAGGTCGCCGGCGTCGACCGCCCGCTGCGCCGCGAGCGCCGCGCGGCTCAGGAAGACGGCGCCGACCAGGACGGCGGCGACCAGCAGCGCCACGGCGAGCCAGATCCAGGTCTGCTCGAAGGTCCAGGCTTCGTCGACGAGGACCATCCAGACCCCCAAGACCAGGACGGCGATGGCCGCCGGCATCAGCACGAACGGTCCGACGGCCCGGAAGCTGCCGATGAAGCGGGCGACCGCGTCGCGGTCGCCCGCGCGCAGGGCGAGGACCCCGAACGCGTTCAGGGCGACCAGGCCGCCGACCCAGACCATCGCGGCGAGCACGTGCAGGAACATGAGCCAGTCGTTGAGGCTGGCGAGTGGCATCGCTGCACACCTCCTGCGTTCGGGCGCGCCGGCAGGGTCAGCCGACCCCCGGTCGCGCTGCTGCTCCTCCGTTCTACCCTTCTAGCGGGGATCTCATGGCGAGTCGGTGACCTGGAGCGGGGCCACCGGGACGCCGTCGCTCCAGCGGCCCATGAAGCGCTGCTCGGCGGTCGCGCCGAGCGCGACGCGGCAGTCCTGGTGCCGGAAGGCGCAGTCCTGCAGCGCGTCGAGGAGCTTCCAGGGACCGTAGAAGTCGAGCGCGTCCGGCGGGTTGTCGCTGCCGCTGAGCGACAGGAAGTGGTCGGCGGACAGCGCCGGTGTGCCGTGCTGGTCGCTGCGGACCAGCACGTAGTCCTTGTTGCCCCGAGGGATCCGGCCGAGCGCGGCCCAAAGGGCCTTGGGGCCGTCCTGGCCGACCCGGTCGTCCTGGTCGGCGGCCAGCACCAGCACCAGGCTCGCGGGGGCGATGCCGCGGAGCACCCGCATGCTGGCCGCGTCCTCCTCGGGCGGCTGCAGCAGGAACAGCGCCCTGGGACGCGGCAGGCGCGCCGCGCCGGCGTCGGCGGCGAGCTGGGCCGCCATGTTGCCACCGACCGAGTGGCCCACCAGCACCAGCTGGTCCCATTCGGGGGTGACGTGCCCCGGCCGCGCCAGCGCCCGCACGGCCGCCCGCAGCCCGGCGACCGGGCCCTTGCGCCGCTCGCCGAGGTCCACCGCCTCGAACGGCTGCTCCTGGAAGACCACGATGCTGCCCCGCCCGACCAGGTGGTCGATCCAGCCCCGGTACTCGTCCGGGCCGACGCCCTGGGTGAAGACCACCACCGGCGCGCGGCGCGGCGTCGGCTCGCGCGGCTCGAAGATGGTCACGCTGCCGGGAGACCCGCCGACCTGGGTGGTGCGCACCCCGGCGTGGCGCCGCTTGGCGGCGCCCGGCCCCTGCGCCGGCGCTGCCGGCGGCGTGACCGCCCTGGTCGCGGACGGCGCGGCCGACCCGCCACGGTCCCGCGCCGAGCAGCTGGCCACCACCAGCAGGCCGGCGAGCAGGCCGGCGGCCACGCGGCCACGCCGGGTGCTCGGGCCACCGCGTCCTGGTCCCACCATCGGGCTGCCTCCCACCGCCGCCGCGATCTGCTCCGTTCCCGGTATAGATGCTCCGGATCCGGAGTATCGAAACCACCTTCTGGTTTGCGCGGCGGCGCCGCACGGGCACACTGACCGCTGTGACCCACCACCTTGGCCGGCGCCGCCGCATCTCGTTCCTGTTCGACCTGTTCACCGTCGGCAACCAGGTACGTGCCCTGCTCGGCCAGACGATGGCAGGCACCGGCCTACGGCCGGACGAGTACGCGATCTACAGCGCGGTGCTGGAGGCGGGGCCGCTGACCATCAGCGAGCTGGCGCAGGTCATGGGGATGCCGCTGACCACCGTGTCGGACTACGTGCGCACCATGGCCGCCCGTGGCCACGCCCTGCGCTCCCGCAACCCGGCCGACAGCCGCTCGTACCTGGTCTCCCTGACCGAGGACGGGGTCGCCGCCCACCACGCCGCCATGGTCGCCTTCGTCGCGGCGATCGACCGCGTCCGCGCGGTGCTGCCGCTCCCCGAGCAGGACCTGATCGAGGCCCTGCACGCCCTCGACGACGCCGTCCGCCAGGTGCTGGAGGAGCTTGCCGTCGAGGACCGCACCCAGCGGCCCGCCGCCGGCCAACCGTAGGGTCCCTCCGGTCCGGCTCCCGGCAGGGATGCTCCGGCACCGGCGGCGACCTTCCATGGTGTCCGTGTCACGCTGGTCTCCTTCCTGGTAGCGCGGGTGGGGTCCGCCCGCGTCAGGCGTCGCGGCGGCGCAGCAGCCAGGCGGCGAGCCCCAGCAGCACGGCGATGTACAGGCAGAACAGGGCGAGCCCGGGCCAGGGTCCGAGCGACAGCGGGTCGGGCCGCACGTTGGTGACGGCGATGCCGGCCGGGGCGGGCAGGTACCTGGTGACCTGGTCCGACCAGCTCTCCGGCAGGAAGCCCGCGACGATCTGCAGGCCGAACAGCGCGCCGAAGAGCGCGGCGATCGCCCCCGCGGTGTTGCGCAGCAGGGCGCCGAGGCCCAGCCCGAGCAGGCCGACGGCTGTCAGGTACAGCGCGCTGCCGAGCACCGCCCGCGCCGTGCCGGGATGGCCGAGGGTGGTGTCGAGGTGCTCGGACGACAGGATCGACTGGCCGACGAGGAACGCCGCGAAGGCCGCGGGGAGGCACAGCGTGAGCGTGGTCAGGGCCAACACGACCGCCTTGCCCCACAGCACCGGCAGCCGCGCCGGGACCGCCGCCAGGCTGGTCCGGATCGTGCCGCTGGCGTACTCGCTGGTGACGAGCAGCACCCCGAGCACCCCGACCGCCAGCACCGCCAGCTGGACGCCGCCGAGGCTGACCGCGGTGGGGTCGAAGCTCGCGACGCTGGCCGGGTCGCGTGGCGGCCTGGTGACCCTGACCCCGGAGTACAGGGCGCCGAACCCGACGACCAGCACCACGGTGGTCAGCAGCGACCAGGCGGTCGAGGGCAGGGACCGCAGTTTGGTCCATTCCGAGCGCACCACCCTCGCCAGGGTGACCCGCTGGGGCGAGCGGTCGGTCGGCTGGGCCGCCGCGCCGGGCTGCGTCGTCCTGGTCATCGGTCCTCCTCCGTGGTTGTGGACGCGCGGAACTCGACCGCGTCCCTGGTGAGCGTCATGAAGGCCTCCTCAAGCGAGGCGTGCTGCGCGGTGAGCTCGAGCAGCGTGATCCCGGCGGCCCCCGCGGCGGTGCCGACCTGGTCGGTGGTCAGCCCCGAGACGTTGAGGGCGCCGTCACCGGCCGCCGACACCGTGACGTCCGGCGAGCGGAGCAGGGCCGCCAGGGCGTCAGGGTCGGTGCTGCGCACCCTGACGAGGTTGCGCGCGGCGGCGGCGACCAGCTCCTCCGCGCCGCGGTCGGCGATCAGCCGCCCCCGGCCGATGACGACCAGGTGCTGCGCGGTCATGGCCATCTCGTTCATCAGGTGCGACGAGACGAAGACGGTCTTGCCCTCGGCCGCGAGGCCCCGCAGCAGCGACCGGATCCAGCGGATGCCCTCGGTGTCGAGGCCGTTCAGCGGCTCGTCGAGGATCACCGTTCTCGGGTCGCCGAGCAGCGCCGTCGCGATGCCGAGCCGCTGCTCCATGCCGAGGGAGAAGCGGCCGGCGCGCCGGCGCGCCACCTCGCGCAGGCCCACCGCGTCGACCACCTCGTCCACCCGGGAGCGGCGGATGCCGTTGGTCTGCGCGAGCGCCAGCAGGTGGCTGTAGACGCTGCGGCCCGGGTGGACCGAGCGGGCCTCCAGCAGGGCGCCAACCTCGCGCAACGGCGCGGCGTGCTCCCGGTAGGGCTTGCCGTTGACGGTCGCGGACCCGCGGGTCGGCGCGTCCAGCCCGAGGATCAGCCGCATGGTGGTCGACTTCCCGGCACCGTTCGGGCCCAGGAAGCCCGTGACGATCCCCGGCCGCACGGTGAAGGTCAGGTCGTCGACCGCGACCTTGTGCCCGTACCGCTTGGTCAGCCCTCGCACCTCGATCATCTCGCCCGTCCTCCTCCGCATGCGTCGCCATGGGCCGACCACGCTGGCAGGACGCGGCCGCGCTGTCGGTAGGGCGCACGGCGGGCGCTTGGTGGGGTTTTCCTCACCCCGGCGGAAGGCGGGCCTCATGGCCTGCGGCTCTGGCGGGGGCTACCGTGCTGCCATGAACACGCAGGAGAGGTCCGACGCCCGGCGTCGCGCCAGCGCCCTGACGGCCGCGCTGGGCGCCATGCGGTCGGCGCGGAGTTGGCGCGCGACGCTCCACGCGCTCCTTGGGCTGCCGCTCGGCCTCGGCGCCTGCACGGTCCTCGCCGGCCTGGTGGTCGTCTGGGGCGCCGCGGTCTGGAGCCTGGTCGACGGGCCCACCGGCGCCCCGGTGCTCGCCGTCGTCTACGTGCTGGTCGCCGTGGCCAGCCCGTTGCCGCTGCTCTGGTGCGTGCAAGGGTTCGGCGCCGTGCAACGGGCGCGGTTCCGCGCGGTGCTCGGGGTCGAGATCGCGGCACCGCCGAGCGAGGCGGGCAGCTGGCCGCTGCGACCGGTCCGGCCCTGGCGCGCCCCCGCCACCTGGCGACAGCTCGGCTACCACCTCCTGGCGCTGGTCATCGGGACGGTCGGCGGCGCGCTCGTGGCGACCTGCTGGTCGGCGCCGGCGCTCGCGGTCGCGTACGCCGCCGGCGCCTGGGGCGGCGGGCCGCGGCCGGGCGCCGCCCTCGCCGTCGTGGTGCTGGCGCTGGCGCTGCTCCCGGCGGCCCCTTGGGTGGCACGGGGCGTGGCCCGCGTCGACGGGGCCGCGGCCGGGCGCTGCTCGGTCCCGGCCGCGGCGAGGAGCTGGCACAGCGGGTCGAGTCGCTGGCGCGCAGCCGCGCCGAGGTCGTGGCCGCGGCCGACGCCGAACGCCGCCGCATCGAGCGCGACCTCCACGACGGCGCGCAACAGCGACTGGTCTCCCTGGCGATGCACCTCGGCATGGCGCGCGCCAACCTCGCCGACGCGCCCGAGCCGGCCAGGCAAGCCATCGCGCAGGCCCACGACGAAGCCACCACGGCCCTCACCGAGCTGCGCGACTTCGTCCGCGGCCTGCACCCGGCCGTGCTCGACGACCGCGGTCTCGACGCGGCCCTCTCCGGGATCGCGGCACGCGCGCCGTTCCCGGTCCGGCTGCGCGTCGAGGTGGCCAGGCGCTGCTCGCCGAGCATCGAGGCCGTCGCCTACTTCGTCGTCTCCGAGGCGCTCACCAACGTCGCCAAGCACGCCGACGCAGGCCAGGCCGAGGTCACCGTCGCACGCACCGGCGAGCGGCTGCGCATCGTCGTCAGCGACGACGGCCGCGGTGGCGCGACCCCGGCGGACGGCAGCGGCGGCGGGCTGCGCGGGCTGGCGCAGCGGGCCGCCGCGGTGGACGGGACGCTGGCCATCCACAGCCCACCAGGCGGGCCGACGACCATCACCGTGGAGCTGCCGTGCGAATCGTGATCGCCGAGGACTCGGTCCTGCTCCGCGAAGGCCTGACCAAGCTGCTCGGCGACGGCGGCTTCGAGGTCGCCGCCGCCGTGTCCGACGCCGAGCAGCTGCTGCGAGCTGTCGGCGAGCACCACCCCGACCTGGTCGTGGTCGACGTGCGCATGCCGCCGACCCACACCGACGAGGGCATCCGGGCCGCGCTCGTGATCCGCCGCCAGTACCCGGAGGTCGCCGTGGTGGTGCTGTCCCAGTACGTCGAGGAGCGCTACGCCACCGACCTGCTGTCCGTGCGGACCAGCGGGGTCGGGTACCTCCTCAAGGACCGCGTCGCCCACGTGTCCGACTTCCTCGACGCGCTGCGCCGGGTGGCCGCCGGTGGCACCGCGCTCGACCCCGAGGTCGTCGCCCAGCTCCTGGTCCGCCGCCGCAGCGACCCGATCGACCGCCTCACCCCGCGCGAGCAGCAGGTGCTGCGGCTGATGGCGGAGGGGCGCTCCAACAACGGCATCGTCGACGCCCTGAACGTCTCGACGCCCTGAACGTCAGCCCGAGCGCGGTGGAGAAGTACGTCAGCAACATCTTCAGCAAGCTGGACCTCTCCCCCACCGACACCGACCACCGGCGGGTCCTCGCGGTCCTGAGGTTCCTGAACAACTGAAGAGGGGGGCGCCACTTGAAGGTCTCGATCCTCGACGACTGGTTCGCCAGGGCTGGCTGGCCGGGCGGCCGCTGCGTCAGGGCGCGGCGGCTCGCAGGGTCGCCTCGATGGCGTCCCAGGGCAGGCCCGGCGGCAGCCCGATCATCGTGATGTCGACCGCGTCGTCCCAGCGTTCCAGCTGGTCGCGGACCTGGCCGGGCGTTCCGTGGGCGGTGAGCTCGTCGACGAGGGCCTCGGCCTCGGCGGGCACGACCATGCTGCGCGGGCTGGGACGCGGGTTGGCGGCGAGGACGGCCTTGACCGCGGTGCCATGGCCCTGGTTGGAGACGGCGCGGGCGTACACGTCGCCCATCGAGCACAGGTACCAGGCGACGCAGCTCGCCGCGAGGTCCCGGCCGGTGCCGGCGTCGGCGACGGCGAATGGGCCGGCCGCGACGGTGAGCGGCCCTGGCCGCACGCCGGCGGCCTGGCGCACGCGGCCGAGCTCGACGGCCCAGCTGGCGAGGCGGTCACGGGTGACGAACATGGGGAACCAGCCGTCGGCCAGCTCGGCGGCGACCCGGGCGGTGCGCTCGCCCAGCGCCGCGAGCCAGATCGGCAGCCCGGGCGCCGGCGGCTGGCCGAGCCGCAGCGGCCGCGCCCCGGTGGCGTTGTCGAGCTGGGCACGCTCACCGGCGAGCAGCGCGCGGACCTTGGTGGTCACCTCCCGCAGCTTGTCGGCCGGGTGCACGAAGGCGACGTCGTGGAACCCCTCGACCAGCGCTTTGGTGCTCGGACCGAGCCCGAGCACGTAGCGGCCCTGTGCGAGCTGGTGGAGGGTGGCGGCGGTCATCGCCAGCGTGGCCGGGGTGCGACCCCACACCGACAGGACGGCGGACACGAGCGTGATGCGCCGGGTGCGCAGCGCGATCCCGGTCAGCACCAGGGTCGAGTCGAGCCCCCAGCCCTCCGGCAGCGCGAACGCCTCGTACCCCAGCTCGTCGGCGAGCTGGGCCGCCCGCACGATGACGTCGTGCCTGGTCTCCATCGGGGTCAGCGCCACCCCGCGGCGTCCCGCGCTCATCCCTGGCCTTCTCGGCCGCTCGTCGTCGAGGCCGCCGGCCGCGCCCCATCCCCTGCCCCCCGGTGCGGACCGCCGGAGGAGCGCTGCACGATGATCCACACGGTCCTGGCCGCTGCGAGCACCTCGCCGCCAGCGCCGAGCAGCGCCGACCCGGCGGCGAGCTTGCGGCCGTCGCGACCGAGGGGCCAGGCGACCAGCTGGCACCGCTCGCCGGGCCGAGGCGGCGCGGCCAGGTCGGCGGCCATCCGGCCGAGCAGGATCATGGTGCCGCCAGGCAGGCCGGCCGCGTCGGCGGCGGCGAGCCCGCTGGGACAGTCGAGCGCCGCCCAGACCACCTCCGGCCGGACCCGCCCGTCCGCGCCGGCGACCGACGGGTCCGGCGTCCACGGCGCCGCCCACAGCGCGCGACCGGCCACCCGGCCGGGGAAGATCCGCAGCCCGTCGCCTGGCGCGCGCGCCGGGCCGCACACGAAGCAGGCCGGGAACACCGGAGCGTCGTAGTAGCGCAACCGGCCGGCCGCGGCGTCCGCCTCCTCCGGCGTCACCGTGGCGGGCGCGGCGAGCTCCACCCCGGTTCCTGCCGGGCGCGCCTCGGCGAGCGTGGCGCCGTCGTCGTCCTCGACCACCAGGGAGCTGTCACCGTCTCGGCGCACCGGCAGCGCGCGGCCCAGCGGCACCGGGCGGCGCAGGGTCACCTCGGCGGTGCCACCGAGCAGCGCCGCGAGCGAGCCGCTCGCGAAGCCGCCGTTGGCGAAGCCCGGCGGCCCGCAGAAGCGCGGGGCGACGTGGAGCTCCAGACCAGGCGCGACCATTGTCGCCATCCCCCCGCGTGTGACCATGGGACGTGCGCTGGCGAGGCTAGGCGAGGACGGGGCGGGTTTCAGGCGGGGAACCACCCCAGCGGGTACCTCAACCGGGTACCTCATTCGCCTGGGCGCCCCGCGCCCACCAGGCCGCGATCTGCGCGCGGGAGGTGACCCCCAGCCGCTGGCGGATCCGCTCCAGGTGCCCCTCGGCGGAGCGCTCCTCGATCCCCAGCCGCTCGGCGATCTGCCGGTTGGTGAGGCCCTCGGCGACCAGCGCCGTGACCTCGAGCTGCCTGGCGGTGAGCGCCCCCCGCGCCTGGCCTTGGGCCGCGGGCTGGGGCACGCTCGCGGAGCCACCGAGGAACCCGAGGATCGCGCGCACCACCGCCGCGGCGTCGCCGACGTGCGGGAGGTGGCTGCGGCCCTCGAGCGTCACCAGCCGCGCATCCGGGATCCTGGCGGCGAGGTCGCGGCCGAGGCGGAAGGGGATCGCCCGGTCGCCGCGGCGGTGCAGCACCAGCGTCGGCGCGGCGACGCGGTCCAAGAGCTGCCCTACCTCCAGCTCGTAGCACTGCGCCAGCAGCTCCGCGGCGAGCGGCGCCGGCGCGGAGCCGCGCTGCAGCCGCGCGAATTGTGCCTTGGCCTCGGCGCTGCCGTCGGACAGGAAGACGTCTGCCAGCACGTCCGAGCCGAGCCCCCAGTGCGCCCTGACCAGGTCGAGCATGGCCGCGGCGACCTCGGCGGAGGCGATCCGGTGGCCGTCGGCGTAGCCGCCGTACAGGACCAGGCGCCCGACACGGTCGGGATGCCGTGCCGCGAACGCAGCCGACACCGGCGCGGCCATCGAGATGCCGAGCAGGTCGAAGCGGTCCAGCCGGAGGTGGTCGGCGACTGCCTGGAGCACCTCGAGGTCGGTGTCGAGCGTCTGGCGGCCCGGCCACGGATCCGACAGCCCGCAGCCCGGCTTGTCGTAGCGCACCACGGTGCGGTGCGCGGCAAGCGGGGCATGAAAGGCGCGCACGGCCGGGTCCTGCCATGCCAGCTCGAGGTGGCCGAGCCAGGCCGCGGGCACGACCAGCGCCGGACCCCGGCCGACCGTCGCGTACGCCACCCGCACGCCACTGGGCGTGACGCAGAAGCGGATCTGCTGCCTCGGCTCGGGATCACCCAGCGGCCCCGACGGCGAGTGACGCATCTCGGGCCTCCGACACTCGACCAGAAGTCGCGGTCGTGGCGACCGCGACATGATGATGCCCCGCCATCCCCTGGTCGGTCACCCTCCGGACGTTAACCGGCCGGCGCCGGCGAGCTGGCCGCCCGGGGTGGTCGCCGACCTCGCGGCCCACCCACTGCCACGCCTCCTCGAGGAGGGGCTGGTGGTCACGCTCAATTCCGACGACCCGCCGATGTTCGGCACCACCCTCCGCGACGAGTACGTCGCGGCCGCACGGACCCTGGGCCTCAGCCCGGCCGGGCTGGCGGACCTGGCACGCAACGCCGCCCGCGCCGCCTTCCTCCCGCAGGCCGAGGCAGCGGCGCTGGTCGCCGAGATCGACACCGTGCCGCTCCCGCCGCCCGGTCCTTGAGGCGGAACGCCAGGCGGCGTCACTGCTCCTGGACCTCGCCGCGCAGCCACTGGACGTAGCGCTCGGCGGAGCGCTCCAGCACGCGCTTGGCGTCGCGGCGCAGCACCGGCGCCCACCAGCCGCCGTAGATACGGTCGAACCGGTACGGCCGCACCGCAGCGACCACGCCGCGGACCGCCCGCTCGGGCAGCGGCAGCCGGTTGGGCGCGCTGCGCACGAAGGTGACCCGGTCCTCGCCCGGGGTCACGAAGATGGTGTCGCCGCACAGCAGCGCACCGGCGCCCGCGGCGCCCTCCGCCCAGTGCACCACCGCGCTGCCCGCGAAGTGCCCGCCGCACTGGACCAGGGTGACGCCGGGACCGACCGGCAGCGAGCCCGACCAGGTCCGCACCGCCGGGTTCCGGCGGGGCAGCCAGGCGGCGTCGGCGTCGGCCAGGAGGATCTCGGCGTCGAAGGCGTCGCTCCACTCGACGATCGCGCCGTAGAAATGGGGGTGGCTGGCGCTGACCGCGCGCAGCCCGCCGGCGTCCCTGACCGCCTCGAGGCAGCGCTCGTCCAGGAAGCCGGGCGGGTCCCACAGCAGGTTGCCCTCGGGCGTGCGCACCAGCAGCGCCCGCTGGCCGATGGCGAACGGCGGGTCCGTGCCGATGCCGAGCAGGCCCGGCTCCACCTCGCGGGCGTCACCGTGGTGGCCGGCCGCGCGCAGCTCCTCGAGCGTGGTCCAGCGCTGCCCGCTGGGCGGCACCCACTGGCGCTCGTCGGCGCAGATGGCACAGACCGCGGGCGGCGACGCCGCCGCCGGGTAGTGGTTGCCGCAGGTCGCGCAGATCCAGACCAGTACGATTCCGCCCTCCCGTCTCGAAGCCGTCCAACCCCCGAATGGCCGGCGGCCGGCCGCACAAGTATGGCCATCGTGCCACGGGAGTCAGGATCCATCGCCTGCGGACCTTCGACGCCGACCCGTCCGACTTGAGCTGATTCAGCCCCAGGCGGCGACGCTGACCACCAGCTCCCGATGGCGGGTGCCCCGCCGGACGCGGATGGTCAGCTGGCCGCTGCGGCGGGCCAGGGCGATGGCGCGGTTGAGGCTGCCTGGGGACCTGACCGGGTGGCCGGCCACCGCCACGATCACGTCACCTGACCGCAGCCCGGCCGCCGCCGCGGGGCTGCCCGGATCGACCTTGTCGACGGGCACTCCGGCAGGCCCGCGACGAGCCTGCGCGGTTCGCGGTGGTGCGTGCCTGGCACGCGCGCCGACGTGGAGCCCGACCACGCGTGCCGGGGTTCGGGTGGCGGGCGCGCCCTCGAACGACAGCAGCAGCTTGCGCAACAGCCTGGCGAGGGCTGCCTGCTCCTCGGTGGGCAACGCGCGCAGCAGGTCCTCCTCGTTGGCGAGGTGGGCTGGTGCTGCGTCGTCGAAGCGCTGCTGGCCCCGGTCGGTCAGGCCGACGAAGCTCACCCGCCGGTCGCCTGGATCGGCCTCGACCGTCACCAGGCCCTGCTGCAGCAGGCGCTTGACGCGCACGCTGACCGTCCCGGCGGTGAGCCCGAGGGTGTCGGCGAGCTGGCGCTGGGACAGCCGGTACGGGTGGCCGGCGCGGCGCAGGGTGGCGAGCAGCTCGAAGGACGGGTTGGACAGGCCGAACTCGGCGAACACCGCGTCAAGCTCGGCCTGGAAGTGCGCTGCCAGCCGGTTGATGCGCATCACCACGGCGACCGGTTGGACCTTGAGGTCCGGACGCTCGCGCGACCACGAATCGAGCGCGTCATCGACCAGGTCCCGCTGTGCCGCGTCGTGCCGCGCCATCCCGCGCCTCCCCTCGACAGGGTCGCGTCCGTGCGTTGATAGTTTGAATTCAAAGCAATAGCATAGCGGCGAACGAGCGGCTCGAGCGAGGACGGGATGCCCATGCGCATCGGCATCATCGGGGCAGGGAACATCGGCGGCAACGTCGGCCGGCGGCTCGCCCTCGCCGGCCATCAGGTCACCGTCAGCTTCGCCCGCGACCAGGCCAGGCTCGCGGCGCTGGCCGCCGAGATCGGCGCCACCGTCGGCGAGCCGTCCCGCGCCGCCGAGGCCGACGTCGTGGTGCTGTCGGTCCCGTGGGGGGTGATCGACGCCGCCCTCGCGGCTGCCGGGCCGCTCAGCGGCAAGACCGTCGTCGACACCACCAACCAGTTCGCTTCCGGTGGCGCCCTCGACCTCGGCCATACCGCCGCCCGCCACAACGCCGACCGCCTGCCCGGCGCCCGCTACACCAAGTGCTTCAACACCCTCACCGCGCGGTTCCAGGCGGAGGCCGCGACCCGCAGCGGCGACGCGCGGGTGGTGCAGTGGATCTGCGGCGACGACGCCGAGGCCAAGGCGATCCTCGGCCGGCTGGTCGACGACGCCGGCTACGTCCCCGTCGACCTCGGCGGGATCGATGGCTGCACGGTGATGGAGGCGCCCCGACGCCCAGGGGCCGTCTACGGGGAGGAATACCGCGCCTCCGACGCCCTCGCCGTGCTGGAAGCCGTCCGGGCAGGCCGACCGATTCCCCCGACACCGGCGTACTGACGCACGGGACCCGACCGGCTCCCCTACCCCGCCGGCGGGAGGTCCACTGCGATGGAGGAGGCCCATGGTGATCGACTTGGCGCAGCGCTACGTGCGGGCTCTGATCACCGGAGACGCCGAGCGGATCGCCCGCTGCTACCATCCCGACGCGCGCAGCTACGGGCCGCTGGCCTGGCCGGAGCAGGGCGCCGGAGCGATCGCCGCCAGCCTGGCGCAGTCGGCGGCGCGACTGCACGGACTCGAGGTCGAGCTGCACGACGCCTTCGCCGACGCGACCAGCGACCGGGTGGCGCTGCGCCTGGTGCGGCGCTGGTCGCAGGGAACCACCCGCCGATCCGCGATCGAGACGCGCTACCTGCGGCTGGCCGACGGCCTGATCGTGGAAGAGTTCGCCGGGCCCAACACCTTCCAGATCGCCGACCTCGAGCTCAACGAATGGGGACTCGCCCCGGCAGACACCAGCACCGACCCGAACCCTGAGATCCTGGCCGCCTCGCCGACCCAGGTGTCAGGCAAGCGGCCCGAGACCGTCGCCGAGCGGTTCGTGGATGCCTTCGGGCGCAACGATCCCGGCACGCTGCTGGCCTTGTACGACGAGGCGTTCACCCTCTACAGCCCGATCGCCTGGGGACTTCCGGGCCGCGACCCCCTGGCACCGTTCGTGCAGCAGTTCCACCAGGGGTTTCCCGGGCTGCGCCTGGCCCTGCTCGACCAGTTCTCCAGCGCCGACGGCACCCGAGTGGCGTTCCGCTTCAGCATGCGCTGGCACAACACCGGGACGTTCTTCGAACTGCCACCGACCGGGGACCACGGGACCCACGCGGAGTTCCACTCCCTCCGGCTCGTCGACGGCCGGATCGTCGAGCAGGTCGTCACCGACATCTCTTACGGCATCCCCAGGTACGAGCTGACCGTCTGGCACCGCCCGTACCCCGCCGACACCGAGGACCCCGCCCCTCAGCTGAGCACCTCAGCGTGAGCGGTCGTCCAGCCCTGGCCCGGTAGCAGCGGTGGCACACGGGATCTCGTGCTGTGAGGAGTCCGTGCGACGCGTCACATCCGCTCCGGGACGACGCTCATGACACTTCCCCTTCCATCTCACCCTCTTCACGTCGGGAGGGATGCGACACCGCCGAGACAAACAGCTCGATCACGGCGGGGAGGTTCGCTTGAGTGCGCTGCCGTACGACAGCGGGATCTCCGAGCAGAGCCTCGAGCTCTGCGAACAGCAGCGGTCCGACGAACAGCCGCAGCGCGGGCTGGATGTCGGGCACCATCACGACGGCGGCGGTGTGCTCGGACTGCAGCAGCTCGGCGAGGGCGTCTGCCACCCCCTCGATCGCCGCCGCTCGGAACATCCTGGCCAGCTCGGGAAAGTCCCGGGCCTCCGCGATGAGGATGCGCACCAGGTCGAGGTATTTCGGGTCCAGGATACGATCGAGGATGCGCTGCGCGGTCGTCAGCAGGATCTTCTCGAGCTGGTCCCGGGTGACCGGCGCCGACGGCATCACCTCCAGGACGTCGGTTCTCGCGCCCGCGGCCATGCCGCCGAGCACCTCGACGAACAGCCGCTCCTTGCTTCCGTAGTAGCGATAGATCGTCTGCTTGGTGACATTCGCTTCGGCCGCGATCGCATCCATGGAGGTGCGCCGAAGCCCAGACCCAAGGAACAGCCGCAACGCGGCCGACCGGATGGCGTCCGGCTTGGTGCTGGCGCGCATGGCCCCCCTCTCGACCATCGTGATCATACTGGTCCGTCCAGCATGATCACGTGATCGGGCCTGTCAACGGATCACGAGGGTCCCTACCAGGGCACCGCAGCTCAGGGCGAGGAACGCCGCCCGGGCGGCCGAGAGATGGGCGACGCGGTCGAGCAGGCCGCATGCGTCAATCCTTCTCCCCTGGCCCCTGGTGGGTTGGATGCAGCAAGTTCACAAAGCGCGCATGCGACACGCCGCCTCGCGACCGGACAGCTGGGTGCGCTCGGTCGACGCCGGGCGCCGTGGGCGGAGCTGGCCGCACCAGCAGCAGGCGGGCGGCCCAGGCCGGCAGCCACCAGTTCCAGCGGCCGAACAGGCTCACCAGCGCGGGGACCAGCAGCGCGCGCACCACGGTTGCATCCAGCAGGATGCCCGCGCCCAGCCCGGTGGCGAACACCTTGATGACGACTTCGGGGCCGCTGGCCAGCGCGGCGAACGCAAGCAGCAGGATCAGCGCGGCGCTGGTCACCAGTCGCCCGGTGCGGCCGATGCCCTCCACCACCGCCTGGTCGGTGACGCCTGTGCGGTCGTAGGCCTCACGGATGCGCGTCACGATGAAGACCTCGTAGTCCATCGACAGTCCGTACAGGAACGCGAACACCATCAACGGGATGAAGACCTGGACGGACCCGGTTGCCGGCACACCCCACAGGCCGGAGCCGTGGCCGTCCTGCCAGACCAGCACCAACCCGCCGTAGATCGCGCCGACCGACAGCAGGTTCAGCAGGACCGCCTTGGCTGGCAGCAGCAGCGAGCGGAACGCGCGGGCAAGCAGCACGAAGCTCACCGCCGCGATCACGCCGAGCACGAGCGGGAAGCGGCCATAGACGGCGTGGGTGAAGTCCACGTCGCGGGGGCCGTTGCCGCCGACCTGCACCCCGGGCACGGCGGCGGCCGCGTCGCGCACTCGGGTGATGGTCTGCTTGCCCGCTGGGCTGCCGGTCTCGGCGACGGGTTGGACGCTCACCAGGGCGGTCCCGCCGCGACGCCAGGCCGGACCGCTGGGCGCGGTCGCATCCCGTACGCCGGGCACGTGCGCAAGGCGGGCGGCGACCTGACCGGGGTCGGTGCCGGCAGGGACGAGCACCTCCAGGGGTGTGAGCACCCCGCTCGGCACGGCGGCGCGCTCGAGCATGCCCAGGCCCTCGTAGGCCGGACCGGCCTTGGCCAGCGAGTCGGCCCTGGCCGTGCCGAGCCTGAGACCAAACGCGGCCAGCCCGAGCGGGACCAGGATCGCAAGCGCGGCCAGCACCGCCAGCCACCGCAGGCGGCGAGCGGCGAACCGAATACGAAGGCCAACACCACCAGCGCGCCGAGCGCGCCGAGCAGCGTCTCGACCAGCACAGCGGGACCGCGGCTGTGGCCGCCGAGCGCCAGCTCGTCCAGGCCGGTCACGCGGACGCTCCAGTCTGCGGGCAGGGCCTGCTGCAGCGCCCGGGTCACCCCTGGACCGAGATCCGCAGCGCCGATGAGACGCTGCGGCGGCACGAACACCAGCCCGAAAGTGATGTGCCCTCCGGCGCCGACGAAGCGCCGATCGCCACTGCTGGCGTAGGAAACGACCCGCAGCCCCGGCTGGCGTGCCAGGGCGCCGAACGCCCGGCCAAGGGTCTTCCTCGCCCCTTCATCATCGACGGTAGCGCCGGCGGGGAGGCTGACCACCGGGACGAGAGCGAGTTGCTCGCCGCCGTTGCCATAGGTGCGCAGGATCGCCTGGTTGGCCTCGTAGGCCTTCTGGCCGGGCAGCGCGAATTGCTGCGACAGCCGGCCGGCCACGTGACCTGTCGCGATCGCGCCCGGCAGCAGCACCGCCAGCCAGAACAGAGCGACGAGCAGCTTGTGCCGCAACACGAACCTTGACCATCCGGTCATGACCCTTGCCTCCGTCCTCGGCGCATGGACTCGGCGTTATCATACCATACGGTATGGTATGATAACGCCGACGCCAATGACGGATGCCGGGACGGCATGGTCGCTGACCTGCATGTTCGACGCTCGTACCAGGTCGGGACCGATCGCCGCGACCGCGCCACTCAACGAAAGCCGGATCAACCGCCCAGGTACGCTCGCTGGAGCGTTGCGATGTCGATCTTCTTCATCTGCAGCATGGCTTGCATGGCACGCTGGGATTTCTCGGGGTCGGGGTCGCTGATCATCTCGTTCATGGCCGTTGGGATGATCTGCCAGGACACCCCGTACTTGTCCTTCAGCCAGCCGCAAGCGCCTTCTTCGCCGCCTTCGCCGAGCCGTTGCCAGAAGTAGTCGACTTCGTCCTGCGACGCGCAATTGACGATGAACGACAGGGCCTCGTTGAACCTGAAATCCGCTGGACCGCCGTTGAGGGCCGTGAACTCCTGGCCGTCCAGCTCGAAGTCCACCATCATGACCGAACCAGCCGGCCGCGGGCCGGCCGAGCCGTAGCGCGCGACGGCGCTGATCCTGGAGTCCTTGAAGACGCCGGTGTAGAACTCCGCGGCTTCCTCGGCTTGGTCGTCGAACCAGAGGTTTGGCGTAATCCTTTGCAAGGCCCCTCTCCCTTCAGTGTCCAGGTGTGCGCTACTGGCTCGGTTGTGCTTCTGAATGATGCTCGTGCACGACGTCCATCGACCATCGACCTTCCGCAACCCGATGGTGAGGCGAATCGTGAGGCCGCTTGGTGCTGCTTGCTCCAGCGCACCGGATGATCCCGTTCTCCCGCTGCCGCCACGCCCGGCGCTCCTGGCAGACTCCTCCCGGTCCTCCCGTCAGACTCGTATGGTCCGATGGCGTCCAGCTCGTCGAACCCGTCGAACACAGGGATCTCGATGCGCATGACAGCTGTCGATTGCCGCACATCGCCTCCTTTCAGGCTGGCAAACCAACCACTTGGTGAACTGACAGCAGAGCCTGGGTTCGGCCTTGCCGCTCACTTCTTGCTCGGGTCATCTCTCGACGTTCAGTGCGTTGCGTCCTTCCGATCGGGTCGCGCTTGGGGTTCGGAGCTCGGGCGTAGGCGTCGGAGCAGGACCGCGGCCAGGACGGCGACGGCGATCCCGACGGCGGCGCTGACCGCGAAGGCCAGGTGCAGGCCTTGGACGAACGCCTCGCGGGCTGCGGCGAGCAGGGCCTGTCCGAGCGGGTCGGGGAGTTGCCCGGCCGCGGCGACCGCGCCGCCGAGGGTGTCCCGGGCGGCCCGTGCGGCGTCGGGTGGGACCCCGGCCGGGACGGCACCGGCGACCTGGCCGCGGTAGGTGGCGGTGCCGACGACGCCGAGGACGGCGATGCCCAGCGCCCCGCCGACCTCGGCGCTGGTCTCCGCGAGCGCCGACGCCGCCCCGGCCCGCTGCGCTGGCGCCGCGGAGACCGCCAGGTCGGTCGCGAGGGTGTCCACCGGGGCCAGCGCCACCGAGAAGACGACCGACCCGGCCACCAGGACGGCCAGGCCGCCCGTGCGGCCGGTGCCGAGCTGGGTGAGCAGCCCGAAGCCGACCGCCGCCAGCGCCAGCCCCGAAGCCATCACGACGGCGGGACGCGCCCGGCGTGCCAGCAGCGGGGTCAGCAGCGACCCGGCGACGAACCCGGCGGAGGAGGGCAGCAGCCACAGGCCGGCCGCGAGCGGCGACAGGCCCAGGACCAGCTGCAGGTACTGGGCGACGAACAGCAGCGCGCCGAAGCCGACGAAGAAGCTGGCGACGTTGGTGCCAAGCGCCGCGCCGAAGGCAGGGATGCCGAACAGCCGCAGGTCCAGCAGCGGGTCGGCCAGCGCACGCTGGCGGCGCACGAACGCCACCCCGACGGCCACGCCGGCGACGACGGCCAG
>WNFZ01003364.1_pt1 | contig 26547 bp, 5 predicted proteins | sample 5400081 | NCBI WGS metagenome assembly WNFZ01 (sample SAMN13153365, study PRJNA577476) | soil metagenome | isolation source: 80 cm soil or saprolite under grassland replicate 1 | place: USA:California | collected 2016-06-15 | reverse complement strand
GACGAGGTCAGGCGGAAATTGGCGATAGCGCAAGTCCACGGCGAGCGCGTTCTGGCGCCAGTGGCCCTGGAGGAGTTGAAAGCCTTTCACCACGTTGGCGAAGTCTGCACTGCGGCTGGAGTAATCCTGCCGGAAGAATCCGAACCGTTGCATCCAGTCGTGGCTCAGGTACTGGTCGAGCGACTCGTCATAGAGCGTGGCGACCATTTCGGCGATGGTCTTTTCGAGGGAGCCGGGAGGGGGATCAGGGACGACGTGGAAGTCGTCCCTACCATGTTGGTGGAAGTCGTCCTGGCGCGGTTGGGAAATCACCGCGGTCCAGGTTTCCTTCTGGTTGGGACTGAGCTTGGAGGTGAAGTGCTCCCACTTCAGCTGGAGGTTTTTGTTGCTCCAAGGCACGTCAACATGGCGCGAGGTCAGGTAAGCCCGGTTCTGTCGCACCTGGGTGACGTGGAGGGTGAAGCCGCCCCGCATCGCTTCGGTGATGGGGCGCCTGATTTGTTGCTGCGTCTGGCCGGGTCTGGTCCAGTAACGCTCGACGATTTGCTGACGGTGCTCGAGTTCGATGAACGCCCGCCCCGAATCATAACCGGAGCCCCACAGGGCCATGAATTCCTGCCCGGGCTGCAAGGACCAGCGCGGCGCGGCGAGCAGGTGCGGAATCTTGATGGCAAGCTTTGTCGCGGCCGGGCGGAGCACCTGGAGGGGCAGGCGCGCGGTGACTTTCCGGGAGAAGCGGTCCTCTGTTTCGAGCCAGGCGCGATAGACCCCGGCGCCGAGGCGCCACTCCAGTTTCGCGTTCCCTTCGGCGTCGGTGCTGAAACCCTGCTCGGCCGCCACGCTGTCCAAATCCCAATGATTCGGATTCGACCAATCGGCGCCGGGCGCGCCTGCTCCGCCCGCCGGGCCGTCATTGTTGCGATAATCGTTGCGGCCGGTGAGCGGGGCGCGTTGCACCTGCGCGGGTTCCTTGAGCCGATAAATCTTCACCTTGCCTTCGGCGGTTTGCGGTTCGCCGTCGAGGGTGGTCGTGCGGATCCGCAAGACGATCGGTTGATCGTCAGTCAGCCAATCCTCGGCGCTCAGCGCGGCCTGGAGCGCGGTGAAGCCGACGTTGACGCCGCGCTGGGCGGAACGGGTTTCGCCGGCGGTGTCGGTGACGTCGGCGTGGATGGTGAAGCTGAAGGACACTTCGTCCCTTTCCGATACCGCCGGGTCGGGCTTGGCGGAGAACTCGATGGTGAATCTTCCGTCCTGGTCGGTTTGGGCGGTGCCGTGAGCAATTTCCTGGCTGCCCTGCGCCCTGGGAGCGCGCCAGGAATACCAGCCAAACCAATACGGCCAGCGCACTTCGCGCACCACGCGGTATTTGACGAGGGCGCCGTCCACCGCGGCCCCGTTATAGCTCTCGGCCTTGCCTTGCAGGCTGACCGTGCCGTTGAGCCTGGCGGCGGATTTGGGGGCGTCGAGCGTCACCTGGAATTTCGGGCGTTTGTATTCCTCGACGTTGCACGACGCGGAGCCGGAAGGCCCGCTGGCCACGGAAATCTGCATCCGGCCCGGGAGTCGATCGCGCGGGGCGGTGAAGCTGCCGCTAAAGGAACCGTAGTCGTTGCATTGGTGTTCGGCGCGGGCGATTTCCTTGCCATTGGGATCGGAGAACACCACGCTCACCTTTTGCCCGGCAAGCACGGCATAGTTGTCCTGCGCCGCATCCACCCGCAGACAGATCCCTTTGTATTGCACGATTTGTCCGGGCCGATAAAGGGCGCGGTCGGTAAAGAAGAGGGTTTGGGAATAGGGCTCGAGCGGGTTGGCCCGATGGCTCCAGTATTCCTGCATCGAACCGAGTTCCTGCTGGACCTCGCCGACGCGCGCCTGCACGCGGAGCAGGCTGCCGCGATTTTCGGTCCCGGCGATCGAGAAGAAGCCGTTTTCATCCGTGCGCGTCGCCGGGCCGTTCGGGCGGCGATCGCCATTATTATCGAGATGCCAGGCCATCACTTCGGCGCCCGGGATCGGCTCGCCGGAATCGGCCGCCAGGACGAAGCCTTCGATCTCGAGATCGTGCGGGCGGACGACGAGCGCCAGTTCGCTCACCCAGACATCGGTGAACGAAACCTGGTTGTCGGTGTCGGTGAAATGCTCGTCGTGGCTGGCGATGAGGAAATAGAAACCGGGCTTGAGCGCGACCGGAGCGGGCAATTCCTCGACCCGTTCCTGGAAGTCGGGCGTGGGAGGAAGGTCCGCCGACCATTCGAGGATCGGCGCTTTGGCCAGGAGTTCCCGTCGCTCCCGCTCGTCGAGGAATTCGGGGCGACGATGCCGCTTGTCGAGGAAAGCATTCCAGTCCCACGCCACGGCGCGGAAATACACCTTGTCGAGGTTGCGATAGCGCACCGTGATGGTCGGACAAACGTCCGGACCGTCCGGCGCGCCCGGGGCGCGCCGAAGGGCGGCGGGCTGGGAATTTGTCGGACAATGCCAAACCCGTTCCGTGGTGATGCTGGCGGATTTGCTCTCAATCTCCGCGATCAGGTTATGGCACAAGCGGCCGCCGGCGCTGTTGCCGAAGGCGTTTTCCCCGCGCCGTGCCAGGGCGCGGGCCTGCACGAGATCGCCTTCGCCCTGGAGCACGCGCGCCCACTGGTGGAGGGCGCGCGCCGAGATTTCATGGCCGGCCCACGTGTCGGCGAAGAGTTCGAGCGCGGTCTTGTAGCGGGCGGTCTTGTCTTCGCCGAACGCGGTGTTGTAGGCCCACCCGAGCCGCGTCAGGTCCGCGTCGGCCAGGGCGGAAGGATCCTGGTCGTGACGATGGAACGTCAGCAGGTCGCGGAAAAGGAAGAAGGCTTTTTCGACGGGCGACTCGTCGGCGTGCCGCTCGATTTTGCCGGCGCAGAATTCGTCCATCGTGCCGAACACGGGCACGATCCCGTAAACCGGCTTGTCCGCGAACAGTTCGACGGCGTCCTGCGGTTTGGCGGCGGCCTGTTCGGCGCTGGTGTAGAACCTGAGGGCCTCGTGAGCGATGAAGTCGAAGAGGGTGGGGCGATAGGTGTCGGGCAGGGTCCCTTTTTCCAGCAGGTCATCGAAGCGGCTGATGGGTGTTTGCTTGAGCGTGTCCGCGGCGGAGAGCGCCCTGGTGAAATGCGCATCGATTTCGGCGAACAGCCGCGGCAGGTCCCAGGCGGTGAAATCTTTGCCTGGCGCCTGGCTGGTGGCGGTGCGCTGCAGGAAGCGCCAGCGATTGTTTTGGAAGTAATGCCAGTACCAGTTGGCCAGGATGGTCTCGAGCAGCGGGGCCAGTTCTTTTGGTGCTTTGGCCACCTCTTGCTCGAGGCGCGTGATTTTCTCCTCCGGTTTATTGCCCTGAACGTTTCCTTCGAGGACGATTTTCCGGGCGATGGCTTTGGCGGCTTCACCGTAAGCCTGGTCGGCGAGCGCGCCGGCGATGATGGGTTCGAGGGCCTCGATGGCGGTCTTAGGCAGACCCTTGCCGATGGCTTCCTCCACTTTTTTCCAGTCGGCATCGCGGGCCGCGGCCAGGAGAGTGGGGGTCATGGTTCCGAGCAGAGTCAGCGTCAGCAGCAACGCCAGGGCATTCATTGTCTTCTGTGGCCGAGGCCACCGCAGTCTGGACCCCTTATGCCGCAGGGGCCGATTCGGCGCAACACAATCATGGGCGAAGGGCTTCATCGTTCCTCCTGGTTGGTCGAAAACGGGCGTGGATTGCTCCCGCGGCGTGAAGCATCCAGTTTGTAACCTCTTTTCGGAACCGCTAATCTACGCTAATCCACGCTAATACAACAAAAAGGATGAAGAGTGATTGGGTCTCTCAGGAGCGGAGATTAGCGAAGATTAGCGGTTCATGGTCGCGATCCGTGGCACGATGCCCGTGGAGGATTTCCATGAAGCTCCTGATTGCGGATTGCGGATTACGGATTGCGGATTGCGTGCTCCGCCACGGTTCATGGCCGGTGCGCAGGTCCGAAAGGAACAGGGAGCTCCCCATGAACCGACTTGTCACTGGTAACTTGTCACTTGTAACTGGGGATTTGGAGAAGCTTATCCCGAATGTGAAGCCGTTTTCAATTTCCAGTTACCAGTTACCAGTTACCAGTTACCAGTTACCAGTTACCAGTTACAAGTCTAAGCGGTTCATGGTCCCAATGCGTGGCGAAAAGCAAGGCGGCTCCCCATGAACCGTCCGTTGCGCAGGCGCCAATGGCCAATGAGCAATGAGCAATGAGCAATGAGCAATGAGCAATCTGAATGTCCCCGGATATTGCACATTGCTTATTGCTCATTGCGGGCAAGAATGCTCGCGGCGGCTCACGGTCCCAAAACGCGGTCAACAAACCATGGCGGCTTTCCATGAATACGCGTGGATCCACCAGCGCCCTTGGAATTGAACGACCCCGATGGCTCGCGGCAGGATTGATTCTTCTGGCGGCCTCAGGTTGGACCGCGGCGGCCGCCGGCTTGGAATGGCAGCCCATCGACGGCGGGCGTTTCGCCCGGCTCCGGGTTTCGACCGCCGGCAAGACCGGTTTCACATTGCTGGGCGGCGCCCAAACAGGCATCCATTTCACCAACGCGCTCGACGACCGGCTGGTCATGCAGAACAACAACTTCATGGAGGGCGCCGGCGTGGCGTTGGGGGACTTTGATCGTGACGGTTGGTGCGATCTCTATTTCTGCGCGATCGACGGAACCAACGCGCTCTACCGCAACCGCGGGGATGGGACCTTCGCCGACGTGACCGCCATGGCGGGCGTGGGCGCGGGCGGCTGGCATTCGACCGGCGCGGTGTTCGCGGACGTCGATGGCGACGGCCGATTGGACCTGCTCGTCAATACCCTGGGGCGCGGCACGCATTGTTTCTTGAATCTCGGCCAGGGTCGCTTCCGCGAAGTGACGGAAGAGGCCGGGTTGACTTCGCAGGCCGGGAGTTTGGGTCTGGCGTTGGCCGACATCGACGGTGACGGGGATCTGGATCTGTATGTCGCCAACTATGGGACGCAGGCGATTCTGCGGGCCGGCGGGCGGGCGGAGATGAAGCAAGTGAACGGACAATGGCGCTTGACGGGTCCGTATGCGGATCGTTTGCGCATGGTCGAGGGACGGCTCGAAGAAGTGGGCGAGCCAGACGTGCTTTACTGGAACGATGGCCGCGGGCACTTCAAACCCGTGCCGTGGAATTCCGAGTGGTTTCTCGATGAAGAGGGCAGACCAATGCCGCCGCCGTGGGACTTCGGTTTGACGGTGCAGATGCGTGACATCAACGAGGACGGCTTCCCTGACATTTACGTCTGCAACGATTTTCAGACCGTGGATCGACTTTGGATCAATGACGGCACGGGCCATTTCCACCTGCCGCCCAAACTGGCGATGCGCGAGCAAAGCTTCGCCTCGATGGGCGTCGATTTTGCCGACGTAGACCGCGACGGGCGCCTTGATTTTTTCGTGGTCGAGATGTTGAGCCGCGAACACTCGCGCCGGCTGCGCCAGGTAGGGGGGATGCAACCCTCGTTCCCCTTCCCGGGCCGCTTTGAGAACCGGCCCGAGGTGGCGCGCAATACGCTCTTCTGGAACCGCGGCGACGGCACTTATGCGGAGATCGCGAACTTCAGCGGGCTGGACGCTTCGGAGTGGTCATGGCAACCGGTGTTCCTCGATGTGGATCTGGACGGCTTCGAGGATCTGCTGGTGGTCAATGGGAATGCCTTCGACGTCCAGGACCGCGACGTGCTCCGGCAGGTGCGCGCGTTGGGCCAGCAGACCCCGGAACAAACGCGCTCGAACCTTCTGCTCTATCCGCGCCTGCAGACCCCGAACCTGGCGTTTCGCAATCGCGGCGACTTGACCTTCGAGGAAACAGGCCAGGCGTGGGGATTCGATTCCCGCCGGATCTCCCACGGCATCGCGCTGGCGGACCTGGACCAGGACGGCGATTTGGACGTGGTCGTCAACTGTCTCTACGCGTCGCCGCTGGTCTATCGCAACGATTCGCCGGCGCCGCGTGTGGCGGTGCGGCTGCGCGGCAACGCGCCCAACGTCCAAGGCCTCGGCGCGAAAATCAAACTGCTCGGTGGCGCCGTCCCTGTGCAATGCCAGGAAATCATCAGCGGCGGGCGCTACCTGTCCGGGGACGATCCCATGCGGGTCTTCGCCGCCGGCCCGGCGACGAATCGCCTGCGCCTCGAGGTGACCTGGCGCAGTGGCCGGCGCAGCGTGGTCGACCCGGTACAGCCCAACTGTCTTTATGAACTCGACGAAGGACCCGGCCCGGCCAGGCAAATCTCAAATCTCAAATCTCAAATCTCAAATCGGCCGGCCGCCAGCTTCACCGACGTCTCCTCTCTCCTCGCCCACAGTCACCATGAGGAGCTCTTCAATGACTACGCGCGGCAGCCACTGTTGATGAAACAACTCAGCCAGTTGGGACCGGGCGTGGCCTGGCTCGACCTGGACAGCGACGGCCACGACGACTTGCTGATCGGTTCGGGCAAGGGCGGTCAGGTCGCCGCGTTTCGAGGCGATGGCCGTGGTCGTTTCACGAGCCTCAGCGTGACGAGCGCGACACCGGCCCCCGACGACGTGACCGGTCTCGCGGCCTGGGTGCTGCCGGACGGGCGGCGCGGAATGCTCGCCGGCATCGCCAGCTACGAGGGCTCCGCCGTCCATGCGGCGATTGGGACCTGGGCCTTCGACCGGGCCTCCGACCAACTGACCAACGCGCTCGCGCGCGACGTCCCGGCCTTCGGGATCTCGTCCGGTCCGCTCGCGGTGGCGGACTACGACGGCGACGGAGAACTGGATCTCTTTGTCGGCGGTCGGCTCGTGCCCGGGCAGTATCCGAAGCCGGCCACTTCCCGGGTGTACCGGCAGCGGCAAGGCCGTTTGGTGCTCGACGCCTCCAGCCAGGCGGTGCTGGACCACATCGGCCTGGTCAGTGGCGCGGTCTGGAGTGATTTGGATGGCGACGGTTTTCCGGAATTGATCCTCGCCCTCGAATGGGGTCCGGTGAAGATCTTCCGCAACGAGGGCGGGAAACTCACTCCCTGGGACCCGATGGTCACGCTCTCCCCCGCCGCTCGGGCGGCGTCACAACTCGGAACTGGCGACACGCAATCAAAAACGTTGAGCCAACTGACCGGCTGGTGGAACAGCGTGACGGCTGGCGATCTCGATGGCGACGGCCGGCTCGATTTGATCGCGGGCAACTGGGGTTTGAATTCTCCCTACCATGCCACCGGGAATCAGCCGGTGCGCCTTTATTGGGGCGACCTCGGGGCAGGAGGAGGCGGCGGTGGTGGTGGCGCGGTTGATTTGGTGGAGGCGTACTTTGCTCGTGAACTGGATGCCGTTGTCCCGCGCCGTGCTTTGTCCGCGCTGTCCCAGGCCGCGCCGCGGCTGGCCGAACAATTTCCAACGCACGCGTCGTTCAGCACGGTCTCGGTCGATGAAGTGTTCCGGCGTCTGAACGTTCGACCAGGTGAAGTGCAGGCGACGACGCTGGCTTCGCTGGTGTTCTTCAACCGCGGCGACCACTTCGACGCGGTGCCGCTGCCGGCTCAAGCGCAGTGGGCGCCGGTCTTCGCCATCACCGTGGCGGACTTCGATGGGGATGGACAGCAGGACGTTTTTCTCAGCCAGAATTTTTTCGCGTTGCGCCCGGAAGTGCCGCGGCTGGACGCGGGCCGCGGCCTGCTCTTGCGCGGGAGAGGCGGTGGCCAACTGGAGCCGGTGCCCGGCCAGGACTCGGGGTTGGCCGTCTATGGCGAACAGCGCGGGGCGGCGGCCAGCGATTTTGATGAAGACGGCCGCATGGATTTGGTCGTCACACAGAACGGATCCAGCACGCGCTTGTTCCGCAATGTGGGCGGCGCGCCCGGTCTGCGCGTGCGATTGCGTGGGCCGCGCGGCAATCCGGACGGCATCGGCGCCGTCGTGCGGGTGATTTTCGAAAACGCGGCCGGCCCGGCCCAGGAGATTCACGCCGGTGCCGGCTACTGGTCGCAGGACAGCGCGATCCTGGTGGTGGCTACGCCGCAATCGCCACGGCGGCTTTCCGTGCGCTGGGCCGGTGGCAAATCGGTGCAAGCAGAAGTGCCCGCTGGCAGCCGCGAGATCTCCGTGGATGAGCAAGGCGCGGCCAAGGTCATCCGTTGAACTCGGACCGGGAATTTGCGATTGGCGATTGGCGATTTAAATCAAAGACATCGCACAGAATGTGGACAGAATTAACAGAAATAACTGAATTTCCAAGGAAAGCGGGTGAAACCATTTCTGTCCATTATGTTCATTCTGTCAAAAATACTTAACGCCATTCTTCCGACAGAGGGCGCCTTTGCCAGCAAACATGCGCCAATTGAAGGATTGGGTGCCGCTCTGGGAAGGCACTGATTTCGAATCGCAAATCGCAAATCGCAAATTCCGTCAGACTCGCCGCGTCAGCGTCTTGCACTGCGGCAGAGGATTGCCGCAGTCCAAGACCTGTCGGCAGATTGCACGGCTCGTGGACCGTTTGTAGTCCCGCATTTTTTAGGTGATTGGGGCGCCGCGGAGCCGCCTAAAGGCGGGACTACAAACGAGGCTCCTGCAAAGCATCACGGCTGCTGGGCCAGCCTCAATTGGTCGAGCAGCTTGCGCCGGAGTGGTTCTTCGGGTCCAAACTCGAGGGCGCGTTGCAATTCGTGAACGGCGGCTTGCTTCTGTCCGTCCGCGCGCAGGACGACGGCCAGTCCGAGGTAAGCCTCGATCAAATCCGGCTTCAAACGGATGGCTTCGCGAAAGGCGGCCAGGGAATCCGCGCGATCCTGCTCCCCGCCCAGGCTGAGCCCGAGATTAAACCAGGCTTCACCCAGGTTGGGTTTGGCCTGGATCGCTGCGCGGAAACAGGCTTGGGCTTCCTTGGGGTGGCCCCGACTCAGGCGGGTAACCCCGAGTTGCATTTGGGCTTCGACGGATTCGGGAGCGAGTCGCACCGCTTGCAACAGGATCGCCTCCGCTCCAGCGGCGTCGCCGAGTCGAAGACGCGCCCGGCCCAGGAAAAACATGGCGCGATCCGAGTTGGGATAAGTCCGGACGGTTTGTTCGAGCAACCGGGCGGCCTCGGCCACCCGGCCGGTTTTGATCCACTCATCGGCCAGGTCGATCCAAGCCTTCTCTCCCGATTGAAGTTTCTCGACTTCGGCCATGAACGGATCGGGCCAGGGCTGGTCATTGGGCAGTTCAGCCAGGCGGCGCGCTGATTGTTCCGCCTCGTTGGTGCGGCCCAGTCGTTGATTGACGTTAAGCAACAGGCGATGGGCGGCTTTGCGCGTGGAGGGGTGCTGCGTGGCCACAGCCAGAAATTCCAGGGCTTCCACCGGGCGATCCCGCGCGTTCGCCGCTTTCCCCAAACCCAACCCGGCGAACGGCGATTTTGGGTCGCGCTGCCAAATCTGACGATAGTGCGTCTCCGCCTCCTCCAGGCGTCCCAGGCTGAGCAGCGTATCGGCCAGGCGCAGGCGCGGGGCGAACTCGTTTCCGCGAAACAAGCCGACCGCGCGATCGAGGTTGGTGGCCGCGGCCATCGGATTGTCCACCAGTTGCGCCATGCCGAGAAAGTAGGGCCAGCGTGGTTCGCGCGGGGCAAGGGCGGCCGCTTGCGCGAAACACTCGCGGGCCTCGGCGCGAACTTCGTGGGCCAGCAGGACCATTCCCAATCGGCCCCGCGCCGTGGCGGAGCGAGGCGCGCTCAGCGCCGCCTGGCGTGCCTTCGCGATGGCTGAAGCGATTAAGGGATCGAACCCGGTGGTGTTCACCACCGGCGGCGGTGGCGGAGCGGGTCGGCAAACCTCGCGGATTCCCCAGGCGACGACCAGCCACAGACCAATCCCACCTCCAATCCCGAGCCACCTTCCCCAGCGCGACCGAAAGCGACGCCTGGGCGAGGCCGGGTTGCCGGCGCTCTTCTGACTCTTGACCGCTGGAACGCGCTGGTCCGGAGTCTTGAGCGGGTCGGCTTTCCGTTTCATGATTAGGGAGCACGGCCCGCCGTCGTCGCGGTCGGCACGGCTTTTCCGGAGCCTTTGCGCAAGGTGACGATCTGATCGGCCGGCCCGCCGTCAAATTGCTCCTCGCTCCCGTCGGGCCAGACCACGTTGACACCCTCGACGCGAAGGGTTGGACCCAGGCCGAAGTGGGCGCGGGGATCGCTGCTGCAGAGATAGCTCTGCGAAGGGTTGACCCAGACGGTCCGGCGGCGTCCGCCCGCGCTGACCGTGACTTCCGCGCCGTAGGCGTCGCGGCCCCCGCAGGCCGGGTCCACCACGCGCACGGTCAGCCAATGTCCGCGCGGGGCCACGTTGTGGTAGACGCGCGCGGGTGCGGCGATTCGCGTGACGAGCAGGTCCTGCCCTCCATCATTGTCCAAATCGCCCACGGCCAGACCACGAGCGACGGCGGCGGTGCCGCTGAAGTCCAGGTCGGCGGCGGACCGGTCCGTGAAGGCGCCGCTGCCATCGTTGGCGAAGATCTGGCTGCGCTGTTCGTAACCGTTCCAGAAGGGATCGCGGTTGGCCTTCCCCTGCGGCGCCGAATCAACGGTCAGTCGCTTGATCCCGCCATTGACGACGATTAAGTCCGGGGCGCCGTCATTGTTGAGATCGCTCATGACCGTGCCAAAGCCCGTGCCGCGCCAGGCCGAAGCGGCCACCCGGGCAGCCGACGTTCGATCTTGGAAAAACCCGCGCGGCCCCTGTTTCCAGAGCGCATGCGTCTCGGTGCTGAGGTGGGTGATGAGAACATCAAAGAGACCGTCGCCATCGACGTCGCCCAGGGCAATGCCCATGTTGGCCTGGACCACCCCCATTTCATTGTAGGCGATGCCGCGTCGGGCGGCCTCCTCGGTGAAGGTACCGTTGTGCTGGTTGATCAGCAGCCAGTTCACATGCCCGTCGTTGGCGATCAGCAGATCCGGCCAGCGATCGCCGTTGACATCCACGCAGACCACCCCCAGACCGGGTCCGGCCAGTTTTCCCAACCCCGCCGACATCGTCACATCTTCGAACCGGCTCCCGCCGGCATGCGCGCCCAGGTTGTGGAACAGGCGCGAGACGGTGCCGGGAAAGCCCGACGGACCGCAATACGCCGGCTTGCCTTGCGGATCCAGACACTTGGTTGTGTGCGAGTAGTCGACGTAGTTGACCACGATCAAATCCAGCCAGCCGTCCCGGTCGTAGTCGAAGAAGGCGGCGGAGGTGCCCCAGTGTGGATTGGCAATCCCGGCCTCGCTGGTGATCTCGCGGAACTTCCCGCCGCCGAGATTGCGCAAGAGCCGCACCCTGTCGTACTCGGTGATGAACACGTCCGGCTGACCGTCGTTATCCACGTCGCCGATCGCCACGCCCATTCCCAGCCCGGGCAGATCCAACCCGCTGCCGGCGCTGATATCACGGAATCGGCCGTCGCTCTCCTGATGAAACAATTGATGCCTGGCGGTGGAATTGGTGCCGGCATTTTGCAAGAGCAAGACATCCATCCGCCCGTCGCCGTCCAAGTACGAGGACTCGCAGCAGCAGATCGCGGCGTGGCATGTAAACGATGGCCAAAAGTTTGGTCATGAGCGAACCAGAGACCAACGGTGAAGTCAAACTGCGCCTCGCCCAGGCCCGTGACGGCACGACGGACGCCTGTTGGAGTCGTGCGACAAGGAATGGATCACGACAATGCGCGTCGTTTGTCACAAAAATGTTGACATGAACACTACGTTTGGGATATAAAACCACAATCACCGTCCCACAAAACCGTGTGTGTATCTCATCAAAGGCAACTTCTATGCGTTATTTAACCCTCTCCTTACCGAAGGCGCTCGCCGGGCTGGTCGCGGCGCTCGGCTTGTCTGGCTTCTCATCCCAGGCGCAGCCAATCGATCTGCCGGGAAATCTGGCGGTAAGCGGTCCCATCGGCGTCCCGGGCGACGGTCTCAAGGGCGAGTACTGGAAGCGTACGCCGAACACGATTCTGGTCGATGGTGCAACGGTTGAGGCCGATCGGATCGACGCCCAAATCCGCAACTTTGGCCCGCCCGATGGCACGTTTCGCGCCACGAAGTTTGTTTACCTGGGCAACGACCTCAGTCCCGTCCGAGACTGGCTGTCCACGGACGCCGCGTCCTACTCCGGTTCGACGAGCAATCTGGACGACGGTGCATTTCGCTTCAGCGGATACATCAACATCGGCTCGGCCGGGGTTTTGAACATCGGCACCACTTCCGATGACGGCGTGCGCATCAAGATCGGTGGCCTGGACATTGTCAACAACGACGGCAGCCACGGCGATGTAACCAAGGATCAAGACGTCAATTTTCTCAGCGCGGGCCTTTACCCGATCGAGATCACTTACTTCAATGGGGACTGGACCAGCGATGGCAACAATCACACGGGCAACCCGGATCCCTCGGTGCATGGCGGCGCCAATTTCCATCTGCGCATGGGTTTCTCGGATGTGACGGCGGCCCAGGTGGGGATGTTTTTCCAAGTGGCCCCCGAGACGGTGTTGCCCAATGTCCTTAATATTGGTGGGAACAAAATCGGGACGGTCACTCCCCACGGGGGCGGTTCGTATACGGTGGTGGGCGGCGGCAATGACATTTGGGATCAACGAGACGAGTTTACCTATGCGTTCACGGAGCTCACCGGGGACTTTGATGTGCAGGTGCGGGTCGAGTCGCTCCAGTTCACCGCCAATTGGAGCAAGGCCGGCCTGATGGCCCGCGAGTCATTGTCCGAGTATAGCCGCATGGTTTTCCAGCGCGTGACGCCGGCGGGGGGCACCGCCAACGACGTGCACCTGGCCTATCGAACCGGCATCGACAACGTCAATGGGGCCAACGGCGGCCAGCACGAAGATGGCACCGGGACCCCGGCTTATCCGAATGCGTGGCTGCGGCTGATCCGAACGGGCAGCGTTTTCACGGGACAAATGAGCACCGATGGCACCACCTGGACCGACGTGGCCACGCAGGACACCGCGACCTGGGGCGGCGGAGCATTACCGGCAACATTGTATGTCGGGTTAGCCACCTCACGCCATAGTGGCGGGCCGACCGCGACGGCGGAGTATCGCGATTTCTTAATCCACCCGGTGCCCTTCACCCTGGTACAGGCTTCCAGCCGCGGTAATCCGAACGGCATTCGGGTGACCTACAGCCTCCCGCCCGATGGCGGGCATCTCGACCCGACGAGCTACGTGATCACACCAGCGGTCAACATCACGAGCGTGACGCCTGGCCTGCAGCCGGGCACCGTCTGGCTGAATACGTCCGACACGTTGACGGAGGGCACATCGTATAACGTGCTCGTGCTGGGTCCGGTCACGGCCGGCGGAGCCACTTTGGCGAACGATAACTACGACTTTGTTCATGGGGCGGGATATGAGGCGCGAACCATTCGAGTCTCGCACAACAAAACGGACGACCCGGGCTATTACCAGGTCAGCGACGCCGTGCGCAAAGGCATCGGCGACGTGGTCGCGTTGGGGGCGGGCACTTTTCCACCGGTGGAAGGCAATACCGTCTTCGAAGACCCGATTCCGGATAGCGGCAGCAATGAACGGTTTTCGACCAGGATTTCCGGCGAGTTGAATATCACCACGACCGGGAACTACATCTTCTACATGAGTTCCGATGACAACGGCTACCTCTATCTGAGCACCGACGATGATCCGGCCAACAAGGTGCAAATTGCGCGTGAACCGGCTTGGAACGGCGTGCGTGAATACATTAATGGCGGCAACCAGAGCACCCGGGGTACTCCGCCGGCGAATATTTCTGTGCCCATTTCCCTGCAAGCGGGCAAGAAATACTACTTGGAAGAGATCAACACGGAAGGTGGCGGCGGCAACAACGGCTCCGCGACCTGGCTGCCGCCAGGTGGTGCTGCCGTGGTCAACGGTTCCTCTCCCATTCCAGAGTCCGCCTTCGCGCCTTCGCGCCTGTTGGACGGATCAGTCTATAACCTGGGCCCGGTGCAGATCGTCACGCAACCAGCTAACCAGACGATCACCGCCCTGCAGTCCGTCACGTTCAAAGTGCGGGCTGATGGAACGCCGCGTTACACCTATCAGTGGCGGCGCAACGGCACGGCCATCCCCGGCGCGTTTGACTCGAGCTACACCATCCCGGTCACTCTGCCCGCGGATGACGGCGCCGCGTTTAGCGTGGTGGTGGCGAACGAATTCAGCAGCGCGGTCAGTGGCGATGCCACCCTCACCGTGATTAACCCCGAACCGCCACACCTGGTGAGTGCGAAGGTGGACGCGACGTTCACGACGGTGGTCGTCACGTTTGACAATCGGTTGGATCCGGTGACGGCGCAGAACACGGCTAACTACACCATCCAGGGGACGAACTCCTTGACCGTGATGAGCGCCACTTTAGCGGCCGACGGAAAGACTGTCGTGCTGACGACCAGCCGACAATTGGAGGGCATCCCCTATGTCCTCGTGGTCAAGGACGTCCGGGAGTTGACCGGCTCGAATGCGCTGGTTCCAAACCCGAGCGTAGCGACCTTCACCAGCTTTGCCTTCGCTCCCGGCTTTGTCAGCCAGGAACAGTATTTGAACATTGGCGGCAGTGTCAACCTGGTCGACTTTTTGAACAATCCGAAGTACCTCGCTCACACTCCGGATGTCACCTGCCTGAGCACGCTGTTCCAGGCCAACTCCGCGGATAGCTGCAATAACTGCGGTGAACGCGTGTTCGGCTACTTCATCCCCCGCGCCAGTGGGGACCATGTGTTCTACGTGGCGGCCGACGACGGCGGTGGCCTGTTCTTGAGCACCGATGACGATCCGGCCCACAAGGTGCAGATCGCCACCGAGCCGGTGTGGTCCGACCGCCGCACGTGGACCGGCGAAGCCAACGGCGGTGGCCGCGGTACTCCGCCCTCCAACATTTCCGCCCCCATTTCACTGGTGGCCGGAAACCGTTACTTCATCGAGGGCGTGGTCAAGGAAGGCGGCGGCGGCGACCACGTGGAAGCCGCGGTGCAGTTCATCGGCAGTGATCCAGCCAATCCGGTCGATCCGGTGCCGGCCAACGGGTCAACACCCATCACGGCGGGGAACCTGGGCACCTATGTCGATCCGACGGGGGCGAGCGTCGCCATCACCCAGTCGCCAGTCGATCAGTCGGTCACGGAAAACGCCACGCCCACCTTTACGGTGGTGGCCACCGGAAGTTCGCCACTGTGCGGCGGCAACCTGACTTATCAATGGCGCAAGAATGGAGCCGACATCTTCGGGGCCAACAATAGTTCGTTGACGCTGGCTCCGGTTGCCCTGGCGGACGACGGGGCCACGTTCAGTGTGGTGGTTCGAGTGCCCGGAAGATCGGCCACCAGTGCCAACGCCACGCTCCATGTGAGCAGTGACATAGTGCCGCCGACGGTGGTTTCGGTGGTGGGCAGCGCGACGTTTGACTCGATGGTAGTAGTGTTTAGCGAACTGATGGACGCCACTGCGGCCGATTCGTTCAACTACACCCTCGACGGAGGCCTGACGGTGAACTCGGCGGTGCTCAATCCCGACGGCAGGAGCGTGACTCTGTCGACGAGCCCGCAGGCTCAAAACACCGTCTATACGGTGACGATCAGCGAGGTGACAGACCTGGCCGGGAACAAGATCGTGGCCAACACGACGGCGCACTTCACCTCCTTCGTGGCCGGCTGCGGCGGGGTGGCGTTCGACTACTTCGACAACCTGAGCACAGGCAACAATAATATTCATACGACCCTGTTGACGGACCCGCGTTTCCCGAACAGCCCGACGGCGCGGTTCGTCATGACGGCCTTCGACACGCGCACGGTATTCGCCGACGACAGCCATGAAGGATACGGAGGCCGGCTCCACGGATTGTTCATCGCCCCGAATACGGGCAACTTTATATTCTATCTGCGCAGCGATGATTCATCGATTCTCTACCTGAACCCGACCGGTCCAAGTCCGGCGGGCAAAGTGCAGATTCAGGAGGAAACCGGTTGTTGCGGGGCCTTCGAGGTTCATCCTTCAGCGCCCATTCCGTTGAACGCCGGGCAGGCGTATTACATCGAAGCGGTCTTCAAGGAAGGCACGGGCGGGGACTACTGCCAGGTCGCGGCGCGGTTGGATGGGGATCCGACTCCGCTGGCGCCCATCCCGGGCACGTCCTTGGGTCAGTTTGCGCCGCCGGGTGTGGCGGGCGCAGTGACCATCACGCAGCAGCCGGCGGATGCGAACCTGCTGGAAAATCAGACCTACACGTTCACGGTCGTGGCCACCAACCCGAATGACCTGGCGATTTGCTATCAATGGCAGCGGGACGGCGTGGCTATCGACGGGGCGACAGGCCCATCCTATTCGGCCCTGGCCACCCTGGCGGATAGCGGAGCCCACTTCAGTGTGGTCGTGTCCATCGTGGGCAATTCCGCGACGAGCCGTGAGGCCCTGTTGACGGTGACGCACGACACCACTCCTCCGAAGGTCCTTTCCGCGCAAGGGAGCGAATTCTTCGATAAGATCACCGTCGTGTTCGACGAGTTGTTGGACTCGACCAGCGCGATCGACAGTTTCAACTACACTGTCAGTGGCGGAGTGACGGTGGAATCGGCGACGCTGCGGGCTGATGGCAAGAGCGTGACTCTGACGCTCAGTGCGGGCACGAAGCTGGCGGAGAACACCGATTACACCGTGACGGTGATCAACGTGGCGGATGTGGCAATGAATCACATTGCCGGGAACAACACGGCGACGTTCCATTCGTTTGTGTTCAGTTGCGGGTTCCTGAACTTCGCCTGGTTCAATGGTCTGAGCACCAGCGACAATGTCATCGACACCACCTTGCTGGCCGATCCGCGCTATCCGGACGATCCAACGGCGCGCTTCTTCGCCGCTGGCGCTGATAGTCGGTCGGTATTCCCGGATGACAGCCATGAAGGTTACGGGGCGCGGATGACCGGCCTGTTCATCCCGCCGGCTTCGGGTAACTGGATCTTCTATCTGAAGAGCGATGACTCTTCGCGCCTGTTCCTCAATCCGGCTGGTAGCGATCCCGCCGGCAAACAGATGATCGTAGAGGAGACGACTTGCTGTGAGCCATTCTCGGCCCATGGGTCGGCGCCGCAAGCGCTCACCGCCGGGACGCGCTACTACATCGAAGCCATCTACAAGGAAGGCACCGGGGGAGATTACTGCCAGGTGGCGGCAAAGCTGGACACCGATCCGGCGAACCCGGATTCCCTCCGGCCCATCTCGCCCAATAGCATTGGTCTGTATGCCGACGCGACGGGCGTGACCCTGGCCATCACGACTCAGCCCAGCGAACTGTTGTATGTCATCGACCCGAATAACCCAACCGGAGGCGGCACGCCGCTGGCCTCGGTCGACTTCAGTGCCAACAACGGCGGCTTCACGGTCGACACGCCCATCGCCTACGACGGGCCCTGGACGTATGACGCGGCGGCGGGCAGTTGGCGGCAAGACGGGCAACAGGCGGAGGACAGCCATCCCAATACCTCCAAGTTGAACAGCCCGGCGATCCCCGTCACGATGTCGGGCGTCGTGCAGTTGACCTTCTCTCATCGCTGGAGCTTTGAGTTCGACGGCACGCGTTGGGACGGCGGCCAGGTCAGAATAAGCGTGAACGGTGGTCCGTATACGACTGTGCCGGCTTCCGCCTTCATCCAAAACGGCTACAACAGCTCGGTGTTTGGCACTAGCGCGTCGGATCTGCATGGCCAACCGGCGTTCACCGAGACTTCCGCGGACTGGGCGAACACCTTCGTCACCAGCATCGCCAACCTTGGTTTCTTCAACGCGGGCGACACCGTCTCGGTGCAATTCATGGCGGCTTCGGATACCAACACCCGCGGGCCGAACGTCCCGAACTGGGAAATCAAGAGTGGCTCGCTCACCCAAGGGGCGCAGGATCCGACGCTGCACATCGTGGCGACGGGCTCGCGGCCGGGCAATCCGAACCAGGCGATCTTCTACTCCTGGCAGAAGAACACCGGCAGCGGCTGGGTGGATGTCCCCGACGCGAATTCGGCCAATCTGACCCTGAATCCGACTTTGGCCGACAATGGCGCCAGGTACCGAGCCGTTCTCTACATCCCAGGCACCTCGGTGACCTCGCGTGAAGTCACGCTGACGGTGGCGCAGTTGAACACCCCGCCACGCTTCTCCTGCGGTCCGAACCAGGCCGTCGATGAGAATTCCGGGGCGCAATCGGTCGCCGGCTGGGCCACGGACATCGTGGCGCATAGCATCACGCGGGTGCCGGTGTCGTTCACCAGCGACTTCAGTTCGCTCCCGGCCGGGACGCGGCTTCTCGTCCAAGGTGGCTGCACTCGCGTCGAGGGCGGCGTCCTCAAGCTGTTGTGCGCGGGTGACCCGGGCACGTTCGGTGGCTGGGCGGATGGTCCGTTCGCCTTGAGAACGTTTGAGAGCTTCCATGCGGATTGGAAGTCGCGCCTCGGTGGTGGAGGCGGTGGCGGCGCCGACGGCTACAGCTTCAACGCGGGCATTGATGTTCCGGACAACTTCCAGGGTGAAGAAGGCGGTGGCACTGGATTGTCGGTGACCGTCGATACCTTTGATAACGGTGCGCCTTTAGACCCGGATGGCACGGGCATCCAAATCAAATGGGGCGGAGCCATCGTGGCCTCGAAGCCCATCCCCAAGGACGACGACGGGACCGGCAACTTCCTGCGTAAAGACACGTTCGTCAACGCCGCGATCGACGTGGATGCCACCGGCTTGGCGACCTACAGCTACGACGGGAATGTTATCACGGCGCAGTTGGCTGGTTATGCCGGTCTAAGCGTCACCAAGTACGCCTATGGCGCGCGCACCGGCGGTGCCAATGACAATGAGTGGATCGACGACCTGAACATCCAGGGATTCCCCTTCGATTCGTCGTCGGTGGAAGCCAGTCAAACCGTGCACTTCAACGTCTCGAACGACCGTCCAAGCCTGTTCTCAGCGCAACCGGCGGTCGACGCCAGCGGCCGGCTGACCTATACGCCGGCGGCGAATGCCAGCGGTAGCGCTGTGGTTACCGTGGTGGCCCAGGATAGCGGAGGAACGGCCAACGGCGGTCACGACACCTCGACGCCCTGCACGTTCACGATCACCATCCGGCAAGTGGGACCGGGTAATCATTGTCCGGTGGCCAACACGTTGAGCGTCTCGGTGGCCGCGGGAGGACAAGTGAACTTCCAGTTGCCAGCCACCGATGCCGATGGCGATGCACTGCAATACTCCGTCAGCCAGGCCCCCGCCCACGGCACTGTGGTTGTCCAGGTGCAAACCGGGTCGGCGAGTTACTCGCCCGTGGCCGGTTACTCCGGTCCGGATAGCTTCAGCTACTCCGTCACGGACGGCCAGTGCCAGTCGCCCGCCGCCGTGGTCAGCATCACGGTCCAGGGCGGGGCCGGCAACCATGCGCCGACGGCGAAGATCGTCGCCACACCGCTGGCCGACTTCACGCCGGACGTGACCCACAAGCTGCTCATCTCCTGCAACGGTTCCAACGCTTGTCTCAACCTGGACGGGTCGCTTTCATCCGATCAGGAAACGCCGACGAGCCAGCTGAGCTTCATGTGGTTTGATGCCCCGTCGCCCCTGGCCTTTGCCACCGGCGAGATCGTGGACAACTGCCTGGAATTGGGCACACACACCATCGTCCTGACGGTGACGGATACGGGCACTCCTCCGTTGACCGGTAATGACAGCTTGACGATCGAGGTGGTCACGTCCGGCGAAGCGATCGACGAGCTGATTACCAAGGTCAACAATTCAACCGCCTCGCGCAATAACAAGCGTCCGTTGATCGCGACCCTCAAAGCGGCGGTCGCCTCGGCTGACCGCGGGGAGACTGATTCGGCGATCGGCCAGCTCCGCGCGTTCCAGAACAAGGTTCGGGCGCAGATGGCCAGGACCGATCCGCAAGACGCGGCCATCTGCATCCGCTGGGCGCAGGACATCATCGACGCGCTCGGCCGGTGCGAGTAGCCTCTGCCAGATAATCAAACAGGAGACCGGGAATTGCTTCCCGGTCTCTTTTTTTTGTGCTGGGATCGGAAATGATCCAAAGTGAAAAGTCATATGGTTAAATCAACTGGCTTGAGCTGGCACTGCGCTGGGCTCATCTGGGGTTTAACGGCCTTTTCGCGATCCACGTCGGTATGTGTTTGCAGGGGTAGAGCGGGCGACTCGCCCGCCCCGCTCGGCGATTCGCCGAGCGGAATCGGGCGGCGTCACCAATGGCTCGGAGCGGTTCAGGCCATTCACAGCCCTCCCCGTTCCGTCGGGCGAGTCGCCCGACGGGACAGGCCAGTGGCCTGTTCTACCCTCGCTAACCACGTACCCATGGCGAGTTGGGTCGCGACGCTTTGCTTGGCGCTGGTCCTCCCGGCCGCGCCGGCCGGCTGGCAGAAAGGAGAAGGCTGCCGCTTCCGGGAGCTCTCGTTGCCGTCCGCCGGGAAACCGTATTTGCAACGGCTCCCCCCCTCGGCCACGGGAATCACTTTCACCAATGTGATCTCCGAGGAAAAGGGCCTGGAGAGTTCTCTGCGCACCAGCGGCGCGGGTGTGGCCGCCGGGGATGTCGATGGCGACGGATGGTGTGATCTTTACTTCTGCGGGATGGAGAACGCCAACGCCCTCTATCGCAATCTGGGAAACGGTAAGTTCGAGGATGTGACCGGCTCGGCCGGCGTCGCTTGCGCCGGTCAGTACTCGACCGGCGCGGTCCTCGCGGACATCGACGGAGACGGCGATCTGGATTTATTGGTCAACTCGTTGGGCGGCGGCACCCGGCTTTTCCTCAATGATGGCCGGGGCCACTTCCGCGAAGCGACGGAGGCCGGATTAGTGCGGAAGTTCGGCAGCACCTCGATGGCGCTGGGCGACATCGATGGCAATGGAACTCTCGACCTTTACGTCTGCAATTACGCCACGATCAAGATCGAGGACCGGCCGAACGCGAAGTTCGATGCCAGGACGGTGAATGGAAAGCTGGTGTTGACCGCCATCGATGGCGTGCCCATGACTTCGCCCGAATTGACCAATCGCTACTTCGTCGATGGCGAGCGCATCGTCCGGGAACTGGGCGAACCGGATATTCTCTATCTCAATGACGGCCACGGGAAGTTTCAGCCGGTGTCGTGGACGGGCGGCGCGTTTCTCGATGAACAGGGTCATCCGCTGACGCTTCCCCCGTACGACTTCGGGTTGTCGGTCATGTTCCGGGACATGAACGGCGATCTGGCTCCGGATCTCTACGTTTGCAACGACCTGTTCCCGCCGGATCGCATCTGGCTCAATGACGGTCAGGGCCGCTTTCGCGCAATGTCAAACCTGGCCGTGCGCAACACCTGCCGCTTTGCCATGGGAGTGGATTTTGCCGACATCAACCGCGATGGCCTCGACGACTTCTTTGTCGTCGACATGCTCAGCCGGGAATACGAGAAGCGGAAAACGCAGACCGTCGGGGTGCAACCGATTTTCCTGCCCGTCGGGAAGATCGACAACCGTCCGCAATACAAGCGCAACACTTTGTTCCTGAATCGTGGGGACGGGACTTACGCGGAGATCGCCCAACTCAGCGGCCTCGAGGCCACCGAGTGGTCCTGGATGCCCGCCTTCCTCGACGTCGACCTGGATGGGTTCGAAGATGTCCTCATCACCACCGGGCATACGCGTGACTCGTTGAACGCGGACGCCGTCGCTCAAATCCTGCGTCACCGCAACAACCGAAAACTTTCCGACGCCGAACAGCGCGAATTGAAGAGAAAGTTCTATCCGTTGTTGCACCTGGCCAATCAAGCCTTTCGCAACCGGGGCGACCTGACCTTCGAAGACAAAGCGCATGACTGGGGCTTCGATTACGTGGGCATCTCCCAGGGGATGTGCCTGGCCGACCTGGACAATGACGGCGATCTGGATGTGGTGGTCAATCATCTGAACGATGGCGCGGGCATCTACCGGAACGAATCAGTTGCCCCGCGGGTGGCAGTGCGCCTGAAGGGGAAGGCGCCCAACACCCATGGCATCGGGGCGAAGATCAAATTCCTCGGCGGACCGGTGCCCCAGAGCCAGGAGATGATCTGCGGCGGACGTTACCTGTCTTGTGATGATACGATCCGAACGTTTGCCGCGGGGACCTCCACCGGCGGCATGACCATCGACGTGAGATGGCGCAGCGGCGCCGTCAGCGTGGTCCACGGGGCGCGGCCCAACTGCCTGTATGAAATCGATGAAGCAGGCGCGAACGAACGGCACAACCCGCAATCCGAAATCCGAAACCCGAAATCCGAAACCCCAGTTCTGCAATCCGCAATCCGCAATCCGCAATCCGCAATCCGAAGTCCGCTCATGCAGGATGTCAGCCACCTGATCCAACACACCCATGTGGACTTGGGGTTCGATGACTTCGAACGGCAACCGTTGCTGGGCAAGAGGCTGAGTCAACTCGGACCCGGAGTCAGTTGGTGCGACTTGGATGCCGACGGCTGGGATGAATTGGTCATCGGCAGCGGAGCGGGCGGGCGGATGGCGGTTTACCGCAATGACAGTCACGGAGGCTTCCAGCCATGGGACGCGGCGGCATTGCAGCCGACGCTGATGCGCGACCAAACCACCATCCTGGCCTGGGCCAGGGCGGACGGCTCAACCGTCCTGCTGGCGGGTTCTTCAAACTACGAGGACGGCCAACCCGGCGGCAGTTGCGTGCGCGAATTTGATTTGCGCAAGGTGTCGACCAACGACGCGTTCCCCGGCTGGGAAATTTCCGTCGGCCCCCTGGCGATGGCGGATCTGGACGGTGATGGGATTCTGGATCTGTTCGTGGGCGGGCGGGTCGAGCCGCGCCGCTATCCGGACCCGCCCCCCTCGCTGATGTTTCGCGGGACGGGAAAGGGGTTCGTGATCGACGCGGAAAACTGCAAACGCCTGGCTCGAGCGGGCCTGGTGAGCGGGGCCGTCTTCAGTGATCTGGATGGAGACGGTTGGCCGGATTTGATCCTGGCTTGCGAATGGGGACCGGTGCGAATCTTCCGCAACGCCCACGGCAGCCTTGCGCCGTGGGATCCGGCGGTGAAGTTCTCCACGAACGGGCCGGCTTCGTCACTCCTCGAGACGCGAAACGGCAATCTTGAAACCCTCAGCCAGCTGACGGGCTGGTGGAATGGAGTCACCACCGGCGATTTCGACGGCGATGGCCGCCTGGACATCCTGGCGAGCAACTGGGGGCGCAACACCAAGTATGAGCGCTTTCGCTCCCGGCCGTTGCGGATGTTTTATGGAGAATGGACGGTCGCAGGGACCGTCGATGGATTCGAAGCCTATGACGACCTTCAACTGAAAAAGGTGGTGCCGTGGTGCTCCTATCGCGTGGCCAGGTTGTTCCCTTGGATCGCCGAACGCTTTCCCACGCACACGGCGTTCGCTTCGGCCAGTGCCGGCGAGTTGATCGGCGAGCGGGCCCGCGCGGGGAAGGTCCTGCAGGCAACCTGGCTGGAGTCGACCCTGTTCCTCAATCGCGGAGATCATTTCCAAGTGAGCATGCTGCCGATCGAAGCGCAATTTGCTCCCGCCTTCGGCGCCTGTGTGGGAGATCTCGATGGCGATGGCCACGAGGATGTTTTTCTCAGCCAGAACTTTTTCGCGCTGGACGGCGAGACCTCCCGCTACGACGCGGGGCGCGGACTCTGGCTGGCCGGAGACGGCCAGGGCGGCTTCGCGCCGGTTCCCGGCCAGGTGAGCGGGGTGAAGGTCTACGGAGAACAACGCGGCTGCGCCCTGGGCGATTTCGATGGCGATGGGCGCGTCGACTTGGTTGTTTCACAAAACGGCGCCGAGACCAGGCTCTACCGAAACACCGCGGCTAAACCCGGATGGCGGGTTCGTCTCGCCGGCCCGTCGGGAAACCCGTTCGGAGTTGGGGCCACGCTCCGGCTCGTGTCCGCGCAGAAGATGGGACCCGCCCGGGAAATTCACGCCGGATCGGGATATTGGTCGCAAGACAGCCCGGTGCAGGTCATGTCAGCCGCCGCGCCGCCGACACAACTCTGGATCCGCTGGCCGGGCGGCAAGACCACGACCACCGACTTGCCCCAGGGGGCGCGCGAGATCACCGTCGATGCCGCCGGGAAAATCCTTCGCTCGAAATGAGACCTGGCCTCCTTGGAACGTTCGCCTGCTGCGGGCCATTGCTCGTCGGTGTTTCCCTCTTCGCCCTCGATTGGGAAGACGGACGCGGCTGTCGCAGCGCCGCTCTGAGTGTGCCGGCGGGTGGCCAGGCGGGATTTGCCATGCTTCCCCCAGCCGTGACAGGCATCTTCTTCACCAACCTTCTCCCGCAGTCGCGTTCCCTGACCAACCAGGTTCTTTTGAGCGGGTCGGGCGTGGCGGCGGGAGACGTCGATGGCGACGGCTGGTGTGACCTTTACTTCTGCGCGCTGGGTCGGCCCAACGCGCTTTACCGCAACCTGGGCAACTGGAAGTTCCAGGACATCGCGGCGGAGGCGGGCGTGGCTGGCGCGGGGTGGGCCTCGTCCGGGGCGGTCTTCGCGGACCTCGATGGCGACGGAGATTTGGACTTAATCGTCAACACTTACGGCCAGGGCACGCATGTCTTTCTCAACGACGGGAAAGGGCGCTTTACCGCGCTGACGGTGCTCAACGACCATCACTGCGGCATGTCGCTGGCGCTCGGCGACCTCGATGGGGATGGGTTCCTCGACTTGTATGTGGCCAATTATCGCACCGTCGCCTTGATGGACATGCCGAACACGGTTTTCAACTTCTCCATGGTCAATGGCCAGCGGGTGGTCTCGCGCGTCAACGGCCGGCCCGTCACCGACCCGGAATTCAGTCATCGTTACCGCCTGGACGCCCGCGGCGGCATCGAGGAGGACGGCGAAGCGGACGAGATCTATCGCAACGCGGGCGGGAAATCGTTTCTTCCTCTTTCTTTCACGGAAGGCGCGTTTCTCGACGAGGAGGGCCAGGCCCTCGCGCTGCCGCCCTTCGATTGGGGGCTCAGCGTGATGATTCGTGACCTCAACCAGGATGGGTTGCCCGACATCTGGGTCTGTAACGACTTCGATTCGCCCGAGCGCATCTGGTTGAACCAGGGCCATGCCAAGTTTCGCGCGGCCCCGCGGTTGGCGTTTCGCAAATCCAGCCACTTTTCCATGGGCATCGACGTGGCCGACATCAACCGCGACGGATTCGACGACATTTTCGTCGTCGACATGTTGAGCCGCGACCATGTCATGCGGATGGACATGCAGGGTGACCGGGTACCGCCGCTGCGGCCGATCGGGGTTTACGACAATCGTCCCGAATACATGATGAACACGCTCTTCCTCAATCGCGGTGATGGCACCTACTCCGAGATCGCCCAACTGGCCGGCCTCTCGGCCAGTGAATGGAGCTGGACCCCGCTTTTTCTGGACGTGGACCTGGACGGCTACGAGGACTTGCTGATCTCCAACGGTCACGAACGCGCGGCGCGCAGCCTGGATGTGAGCGAACGGCTCAAGGCGCTGCGGGCCGGACGCACCCTGACCGCCCAGGAGATCTTCGAGAATCGCAAGCTTTTCCCCCGGCAGAATGCGCCGAACGCGGCGTTCCGCAACCGGGGTGATTTGACCTTCGAAGAGACCGGCCAGGCCTGGGGCTTCGATTTCAACGGCGTCTCGCATGGGATGGCGCTGGCCGATCTCGATAACGACGGCGACCTCGATGTGGTCGTGAACAACCTGAACGATCCAGCCGGTATCTTCCGAAACAATTCCAGCGCCCCGCGCCTCGGCGTGCGGCTCAAAGGCCTGGCGCCCAACACCCGCGGGATTGGCGCGAAGATCAAAGTGCGCGGCGGCGCCGTGCCGTTGCAGAGCCAGGAACTCATTTGCGGCGGACGCTACCTCTCCAGCGATCAGCCCTTGCGCGTCTTTGCCGCCGGCTCAGCCGATCGCGAAATGATCCTCGAAGTAGCCTGGCCCAGCGGCCGGCAAAGTGTCGTGACCGGCGCCAGGGCGAACCGCCTTTACGAAATTGACGAAGGGTCCAGCCCGGCGCCGAAAATCTCAAATCTCAGATCTCAAATCTCAAATCAGCCGTCGGCCCTCTTTGCCGACGTCTCCTCCCTGCTGGCCCACACCCATCACGAGGATCCCTTCGACGATTTTGCCCAACAGCCCCTCTTGCCGAACCGGCTTAGCCAGCTCGGACCCGGCGTCGCGTGGCTGGATCTCGATGGCGACGGCTGGGAGGACCTGGCGATCGGGAGTGGCAAGGGCGGGCTGTTGGCGGCGTTCCGCAACGACACGCACGGCGGTTTCAAGCGCCTCGACGCGCCGCCGTTCACGCAAGCAATCACCCGCGACCAGACCACCCTGTTGCCGTGGCGCAACCGCGCCGGCGAGACGGTGCTGCTCGCGGGCTCGGCCAATTACGAGGATGGTTTGAGCAACGGCCCGGTGGCGCGCGAGTTCAACCTGACCCGGCGCA
>WNFZ01001056.1_pt1 | contig 26549 bp, 24 predicted proteins | sample 5400081 | NCBI WGS metagenome assembly WNFZ01 (sample SAMN13153365, study PRJNA577476) | soil metagenome | isolation source: 80 cm soil or saprolite under grassland replicate 1 | place: USA:California | collected 2016-06-15 | reverse complement strand
AACTTGCACCGACCGGTTCGACTGCCGATGTGCAAGTAGTTGCTCTTGCCGATCGAGCTCCCGGCTATGATACAAGTCGCGGGGATTGGCAGACAACCAAGATCTATCATGTCACCCAAGGGATGATCGCAGATGCTGCCAGTGCCGTTGCTGACTGGGGAGAGCGCGATACGGGCGCTCCGCAGACGTTGATCGACTTTGTAAACTGGTCGAAAACCAATTATCCCGCTGACCATTACGCCCTGATCTTCTGGGGACATGGTTGGAACTGGCATCCTGGTTATGTGATGTTAGATGACACAAGCGCGGATACACTCGATTATGAAGAAGAAAAAGCAGCCATCCCCTCGCTTGGATTCATCGATGTCGTAGGCTATGACGGCTGCAACATGGCTTCGATTGAAATCTTCAATCTCTGGCATGGGCATGCCACCGCCGTGACCGGTTCACAGGAATGGGTCGGTGCAGAAGGACTTCAATATGATTTGGTTCTCGCGCAGTTAGCTGCCAACCCAAATATGACCGCTGACCAAGTGGCGACTGCCTTTGCTCAAACTGCTACAGCAGATAAGACATGGTCTGCCGTGGCAGTGGACAGCCGGTTCGATGGATTGGTTACAGCCGTCAATAATCTGGCAGTAGCATTGAACAATGGTCTCGCCAGGAATCGCAAACAATACGATCAAGCATTTACCGCCACGCGCAGCTTTTGGCAAGCGCCCATGGATAAAGATTTATATGATATGGCGTATGAACTGAACAATAAAGTTGGCGACGCAACTGTCAAAACCAGAAGCCAGGCAGTGATGAATGCGGTGCATTCGGCTGTCTTGTTTGATCGCCATACGAATGCTTATGCTGACACGTACGGAATTACGATCTATCATGTTTCCAAGGCGAGTGAGAAAGATTCGAATTACAGCTACTATCGTTCGACAGTGGACTTTGCCCTACAAACCAGTTGGGATGAATTCCTGGATGCGTATGCAAAGTAGGTAGACAAGTAAACACGTAGACAAGTAAAACTCCGAGCCGTGCACGGCTCGGAGTTTTATATTTGCTTTACGGACTATCTGACCGGCGACCAGCAGACTAAATGACACCTAGTTTCTTCCCAACCTTTGCGAACGCTTCGAGACCTTTTCCTAAATCATCATTATCATGCGACGCGGAAATCATCACACGAATTCTTGCTTTGCCCTTTGGAACCGTGGGGAACCCGATAGACATAGCAAAGACACCTTCATCAAACAGTTCACGACTGAATTGCTGAGCCAGCGGCGCTTCTCCAAGCATCACCGGTGTGATCGGCGTTTCACTTACGCCAGTATCAAAGCCAAGTTTCTTCATTTCGCCTTTGAAATAATTGGCGTTTGCCCAAAGCTTATCCACGAGTTCGGTGGATTCTTCGAGCAGGTCAACGGCTGCCAAACATGCGGCAGCATCCGGTGCTGTGACCGCCGAGGAGAATAAGAATGGTCGTCCACGCTGGCGCAACCATTCGACAATCGTTTTGTCACCCGCCACCATTCCGCCAACAACACCGAAGGCTTTGGACATGGTGCCCACTTCGATATCCACTTTGCCGTGCAAGCCGAAGTGATCCACGATGCCGCGTCCGCCCTTGCCAAGCACGCCTTCGCCATGAGCATCGTCCACCATGAAGAGAATGTCATATTTCTTGGCGACCTCATACAGATCGGGCAGGGGAGCGATGTCACCGTCCATGCTGAAGACACCATCGGTGACGATCAAGGCGCGGCGGTAGGTTGAAGCATTCTCTTTGATCGCGTCTTCCAACGCGCCCGGATCATTGTGTTCATATGCCACGATGCGCGCGCCGGAGAGTCGACATCCATCAATGATAGACGCGTGATTGAGACGATCGGAGAAGATCACATCTTCTTTGCCAACCAAGGCAGAGATCGTTCCGAGATTCGCAGTGAAGCCTGATTGGAAGGTAATTACATCCTCCGCACCTTTGAACTGGGCGAGGCGTTGTTCGAGTTGAACATGTAAATCCGTGGTACCAGCGATTGAACGGACTGCCGCGGGACCGACGCCATATTTATCCGTCGCCTTCCTTGCGGCTTCCACAATCTTCGGATGGTTCGCCAGCCCGAGATAATTGTTCGAGCAGAAGTTGAGCACGTTCTTGCCGTCTACGACCAGCCAAGCGCCTTGTGCTGAGCCAATTGTGCGGATGCGGTTGTACAAGCCTTGTTCTTTCAATCCTGCAATTTCCTGATTGAGCCAATCGAGTTTGGACATGTGAGCTCCGTAAATAGAGAATAGAGGTTAGTGTTGCTTAATTATTATAGCCATGAACAAAAAAGCGACTGTCATAATTATTCAATGACAGTCGCCATATTTTAGAAGTCTTTTAGGGTCAATGGTCTTGGTTGCCTGCCGTCAATATCCTGAATACCATATTCCAAGGCTTCTTGCGCGGCGATCAATACCGTGCCACTCTTTGCCATAATATTCGGGTCAGTGGCTAGTGCGGCTAGCACGCGACCAATAAATTGCGGCGATTCGGAGTTGCTCATGTCAAAATTTTTTGCGTGGCGCATGACACTCTCCGTTCTCACCAATCCTGGGTAGAGGGAAATCACTGCCACATTGAACTTTATTAATTCACGTGCCATATATTCGCTCATCTTATCTATTGCTGCTTTGGATACACCATATTGAGTGTTACCCAGGTACACCTGTGCCGACCAGAAAGAGATATTGACGATCAATCCATTCTTTTTCTCAGTCATCATCCGCGCCGCAAAGGCAGAGGAAGTATAGGCGGCTCGCACACCTGAATCAAACATTGCATCCCAGCGCCAGAACGGCTGTTCCCAAAAAGGCTTGACCCATGTAAATTGATTATCCTGAACCATCTGTTCGTATCCGCCCCAGGCGTTGTTGACCAACACATCCAACTGTCCCTGTTCTTCACTCATCCGCTGAAAGAGCTTCTCCGTTTGAGCATCAACACGATGATCACATGTGACCGCGATCCCTTTTCCAACGCCTCGGCTTGCACCTGTCACTACAGCAGCCTTGTTCGCCAGCGATTTCATATGTCTCCTTTGAAAAAGAACGACGTCCCAATCGGGACGCCGATTTAATCAGGCAATTCGTTTAATGGCAAGGGGAAATTTAATCTTCGATCTCTCCGAGAATACCAAGCTCCGTTAGCGCTTCCATCACTTTTTGGATGGCTCCGCTTTTAACGATGACCGTTGTCGGACTGAGCACCTCGCCCAGGAACTTCGCCGCCTTCGATTTGCGCATCTCTTCCAGGACTTCGGGTTTGCTCACCTTCAAAATGACCTGAGTCTGCACCCGCGCTTCGGTCCCGTTAACTTCCCAACGTTTGAGAGCTTTGACTAGCGAAGGCGGAATCCCGGCATTGGTATTTTTTGTTAGCAATACTAATAGATGTTCTGCCTTCAATCCCTGTTCTTTTGCTTTTGTCAGCGAGCTGGTTGTGACGTGATAGCGATATAGGTCTTCTTTTGGTTCATCCCATTCGCAAAATCTGGAAACCTGATAACGCACCACGCGTGGAGCATTTCTTGGAATGGAAATCTTTCCATTGGAGGAAATCGCGATCTTTCCTTTTTCTTCTTTTTCTCCTTGGAACGATGAAATTCGGAATGCTGTCGGTTCACTTGCCCCTTCGGCAATCGATAGATCTACTTGTCCCAATGAGTGAAGAACATCGGTAATGAAGAATTTGATCAGTGCCCCATCAACTTGATCCCAATAGGAAAAGCCGCGCAGATACACGCCATCGGATTTGCGTTTGATGAACCACGAATCGTAATCGCCTGCGGGGCGCTGATAATCGGCATACTTTTGTTTGATGTCGCGAATGAACGCGCCAAGACTCCACCACTTATTTTCGGGAATGGCATCCAGCAAATTCAAGAGGAATTCGCGCGTCTCATGGGCGTTGTTTTTCCATTCGCCTTCGCAGATGATTGTCGGCATGAGATGAAGTTCGTTGAAGTTAACACTTTCCGTCCAGGCTTCTTGAAGCATTTTCAATGCATCTGGACGTGGACATTCAAGAAAAGATTTTACAGCTTCGGCTTGAGGGGTATTGTCTTTAATTAGGTTGGCTGTTGTCAGTAAATTTTGGAGTACCGGAGCAATCTCCTGTACCAACGGCAAGCCGTTGGACTCCATATTTCTTCCCATGCGTAACGCGGCAAGAAAAGTCGTTGCATCGTCGAGAATGGAATCATTTGCGAGAATCTCACGTCCACGTTCGCCGGGTGAAGCAGGGCGACCCAATGCCTCACTCGTTTCTACAATATCGGGAACATTCGTTGGCTTTACCGGACTTGTTGGTGTTTCTTCTGCTCCCTCCTCAAAAAATATATTGTTAAGCAATTCAAGCAGATCGTCAGGAATGTAAGCGAATTCCTGCGGGCCTTTGTCGGTGTCAAAAAAGGCACGGGCTAATAAGCCGCGATAATAAAGAGTCTCGGCTGTGGAAGCAGGCTTGAGATGCGGTCGCTCCCGGTCGCGTTTGCCTGCGCCCATCTCGCGAATATCACCATACTTGCGGGCAAAAGTTGCCCAGGGAATGCGACCGCCCTCTTCGACGAGGGCATGCAGAGCAGAATCCGCTTGCGGGGAGAGGACGTCAATTAACTCGGAAGCCAGCTCGGCGTCCAGAAGAGAAGCGGAGAGTTCTTCGCGCGCATCATCCGCAGTGATGGAATCCAATTCCAATCCCCAGAATTCTGCAATGATACGCAGGTGTCCGATATCTTGTTTGAGGAGGGAATGAAGAAGATCAGGCATAGGGTAAGTATACAAGTAGACAGGTAAACCTGTAAACAGGAAACATATCTAATGGTCTACAGGTGTACCCCGCACGCTTCTTCAAAATGTTGTATGTAGTGTGCGGGGTACACCTGTCCCGCGGACCACCTTCAATGCATTCGGCAATATTTCAAAACTCACCTTGTGGAGATTTGTCCCCGGGCCCGTAAAAATCTCGCCATCGGCATGAATGTAGAGCGGGCGATCTGAGCTAAGGGACAATTTTTTGCAGGTTCCCATCTTCACTTCTTTGAAACGTCCGTGAGTGCCTTTCATGACTTCAGGCACAATGCGGAACATCATGGCACGACTCACATCCTTGATAAGTGCATAGTGAAAGATGCCATCGTCAATCTTGGCATCGGGAGCAATGAGAAATCCACCGCCTTCGCGCGGACCGTTACACAAGATTAGATAGATCACTCCATAGTCCCACTTTTCCGTATCCGTTTCAATGTGCATGTGCATGGGATTGTGATCGAGGATGATGGTTTGAATGACCGCGGTGAGATACATGAGAAAACCACGCAGAACCGGAAGTTGGTGGGAGCGAATCGTAACAATCGCTCCAAAGCCGATGCCAAGTGTGTTATCAAAATATTCCCTATGACCATGTTCATCCGTCATGACGCCAAGATCGACTGTGGATGGTTGTCCATCCAGCGCGCAGGTGAGAGCCTGACTTGCCGTGGTCGAAGCCTTGATGCTATGAGCAAAATCGTTGCCCGAACCTGCGGGAACAACCCCTAAAACAGGACGCTGCGCTTCAGGAACGTGCATCAATCCGTTGACAACTTCGTGCACTGTTCCATCGCCGCCCATGGCAATGACCATATCATAGCCTTGTTCTCCCGCTTGTTTCGCAAGCTCAATTGCATGACCCGGATACACCGTCCCGCTCCAATCCACGCCGCCATGTTGCTCGGTAATAGAGCGCAAGTCGCGAGCGATGCGCCAGGCATTGCCCATATCTGCCATTGGGTTGAGGATGATTTTCACTTTGTTGGGCATGAGGAATTCTCCGTTCGAAAAGACCCTGTATGTTTTTCGTAGTATGACAAACCTTGCGAAGACACGCTTCGCAAGGTTCATAACTACTAGAGATTATAACCCCCGCAAAATCAATTCGATTTATTCTTCGTCAATATGATGTGTGGAAAGTGGACCGGTGAGCCCGCGCGAGATTTGAAACGTGCCGCGGCTGTATTTCTTGGCGTGATAAAGTGCTGCATCGGCGGCGCGCAGAAGGTCTGGTCCGTTGCGAGCGTGAACGGGAAAGATCGCAATGCCGCCGGAAATTCCCAGTTTGAGTTTGCGTCCATCGGGAAGTTTGTATTTGAGCTTTCTCATTCCCTCCAGGATTTTTTCAGAAACAACCTGCGCCGAAGACATTTCCGTTTGGCTGAGGATGAGAGTTAATTCATCGCCGCCATAGCGCGCAAGAAAATCGGTATTGCGGACACCGCGCGCCATCTGGTTGAATACGATGCGCAATACATCATCGCCAGTGGAATGACCGTAGGTGTCATTTACATTTTTGAATCCGTCCAGATCCATCATGATCACTGCAAAGGAATAATTATTACGGCGCGCGGCAAGCACTTCCTCTTCCAAACGTTCGTCCAGGGCACGGCGATTGGGGAGTCCGGTGAGTGTATCGCTGTAGGCTTGCCTGCTGATCATTTGATGCAGGCTGGCATTGGAAATCGCAACTGCTGCCTGATCGGAGAGCAGGCTAAGCAAACGCAATTCAGGAGCTGAAAATCCACCTATAATCATGCGCGAGAGGTTCATTACGCCGACTACGGTCTCACCCACTTTCAGCGGGATACCGATGATGGAACCTATCCAATCAGATGGCGCAGTTGCGAAAAGCGGATTGTTCCGCATATCCTCCACGATCACCATTTCGCCATCCCGCGCAACTGTGTAGGTCAATCCATTCGAGCGAGGCTTAGACCAGGGCTTGTTGCGCGTTCCGTCTGAATCAAGGGCGGCTCCAAAGGATAGCTTGTGATTCTTGTACAGGAAAATATTTACATCGCGAGAGTTCTCGATCAGACGCATCGCTTCGGTCACAACGGCATCCAGCACGTCGGGAAGATCCAGACTGGAGGTCAGGTTAATACTTAACTTCTTGAGAGCATCCAGTTCGTCGGTTTGTTGCTTCAATACGGAAAGGAGAGCCTGGTTGCTAATTAACTGATTAGAAACACTGTGCAAGCTATTAGGATCACTGCCCGGTTGCCGTTCTACTGCCGCGTTAAGAATGTCGAGGAGTTTGATGAGAACATCTCTGTCACCCGAAGAAGCCCCTTGTTCTTCAAGAATGCGGCGCGCGTCTGCGAGGATTTTTAATCGGGTGTCACCCATTCTTATCATTTTCAGTCGGGCATTTAATCATAAAAGGGAAGACTCAAAGGTAGGTCTTTTATCCTACGATGACCTTTTCTATCATTATAACAAGCCGTACTTTCCAAATGATTGCATGGACGTTACAGGACGTCCACAATTGCGTCGGGAGGTTAGGCAGTAATTTAGCTGCTTATTGCCATAATTGGAAGGGAAGTTTTGAGCGGGGGATATGCTAAAATTACCAGACCTCTTGGAGGAAAATGTGACAAACTCATTATCACCCGATCAGACCCGGGGTAGGCTTGCACCTGCTACGCCATTGAATCCACGCCGACGCGGGATCATCGTCGGCGCGTCTTATGGTCTAGGTGCCGTACTCGCTGACCGGCTGGCTCATGCAGGATATTCGCTCGCTTTACTCTCTCGAAACCGGGAAAAATTGGAATCCGTTTGCAATCGGATCAATCAGTCCGTTGGTCAACAACGTGTATTCGCTTATGTTCACGATGTTTGTGAATATGAAAAGGTGCCCTCGCTACTCCGTCGAATAGCTGCCGACCTCGGTGGTTTGGATCTGCTCGTTTACAATGCCGGTGTAAACTATCCTCCCGGCGGGATGGACAAATATAATTTCGAGAATGATCGCCAGATGATCGAGATTAATTTGTTGGGCGCCATGTCATGGTTGAGTCCGGTAGGCGAGCTGTTCCAATCGGCGCGGGCAGGGCAAATTGTCGGTATCAGCTCTGTTGCCGGTGATCGTGGACGGGTGGGGAACCCTGGTTACAACACATCCAAAGCCGGGTTGACTACCTATCTCGAAGCGCTGCGTAATCGCCTGACACGGCATGGGGTCAATGTGCTGACGGTCAAGCCGGGGTTCATGAATACTGAGATGGTCAAAGCTGCTCAGGGCGCAACACCTTTTCTGATCTCCCCTGAAAAAGCCGCGGAAGATATTTGGAAGGCAATGCAGAAACGCAAGCAGGTTATCTATACTCCGTCTCTCTGGCGTTGGATCATGTTTGCGATTCAACATACACCATCGTTCATTTTCCGAAAGTTATCTTTCTAGCTCTGGAGTCCAACAGCTTGCTGTTGGATTTGCAGAAGCGAGCTTCTGCACTCCAAATCATATAAAGAGAAAACATCATGTCGCTCACAACTCTCACTCTCAACAAATTCACACAACTTGAAAACTTTGGGCATTCCTTGCATGCTCCGGCCTATCGTTTCCAACTGAAATGCACAGAAGAGATTCAAGAAATATTTCACCTCGCTAAGAAAAATGGATTGACCGTCACTGCGCGGGGTGCAGGCAGAAGCTATAACGATGCTGCCCTCAACGGTGGCGGCATTGTGATGGATCTCTCCGCCATGGATCAGATCCTGGAATGGGACCCCGCGACCGGCTTGGTACGATGCGAGCCGGGAGTCACGCTCGAAAAATTGTGGCAGCGGGTCGAGCCCGATGGATGGTGGCCTCCGGTTGTTTCAGGAACAATGTTTACCACGCTGGGTGGATGCCTTGGCGCGAATATCCACGGCAAGAATAACTTTCGCATGGGACCGATCGGTGAACATGTCCTTGAGTTCACCGCGGTTTTGCCAACCGGTGCAGAGGTCACTTGCTCACCCCATAAGAATGCGGACCTTTTCTACAGCATGATCAGCGGACTCGGCATGTTAGGCATCTTTACATCAATCAAGATGCAGATGAAGCGCGTTGAATCGGGTCTGCTGGAAGTCGCTGCTTTACCTGTCCATGATCTCCACGAACATCTCACTCAAATACTCGAGAAAGCGCCCCATTTTGATTACACCGTCGGTTGGATGGATACGATGAACGGCGGGAAGAGTTTGGGCCGCGGTCAAATCCATGCTGCCAATTATTTGCATGGTAACGAAGACCCGAACGCACGGACGACCATGCAGTTGAACAATCAGATTTTGCCACCGCGTATCTTTGGCGTTTTTCCCAAATCGATCCTGTACATATTTATGATGCCGTTCGCCAATAATCTCGGTTGGCGGGCAGTCAATATTGCGAAATATATTGCCTCGCTTCGCACACACACGTTCCGTCAACCCCATGCGGCATTTCATTTCCTGCTCGATTATGTACCCAATTGGGAATTATCGTACGGACGCGGTGGCATGATCCAGTATCAATCGTTCCTGCCCAAAGAGACCGCGGAAGATTGCTGGCGTGAGATGCTGACACTCTCTCTCCAACGCGGCATGCCTTCGTATTTGGGCGTGACCAAGCGTCATCGCCCCGATAAATTCCTGATGAGCCATGCGGTGGATGGTTTCTCGCTTGCCCTCGATTTCAAAGTCACAGATCGAAACCGTGCATCGTTAAGTCAAATGTTGGAAGAATTTGACAAAATGGTTCTCCAGGCCGGCGGACGTTTTTACTTTGCCAAGAATAGCGAGACATCTGCCGAAACCACACGCAAGTTTTTGGGCGAAGAAACGATCACAAAATTCAAGCACCTCAAACATCGTTGTGATCCGGATCATGTGCTGGAATCGGATTTATATCGAAGAATAATCGGGTAACCTGTAGGGGTGGAGCATGCTCCGCCCCTACCATCAAATTTTATTGGTGAGAAATTACTTTGGCAGAGAAATATGATCTTATAGTGATTGGCGCTGGTCCGGCGGGAGAAAAAGGTGCATCCAAAGCCGCTCAATACGGCAAGCGCGTCGCGTTAATCGAACGCCAACCGTACCTGGGCGGCGCAAGCATTAATACGGGGACAGTCCCTTCGAAAACGTTACGTGAATCGGCATTGTATTATTCGGGTTTACGACAGCGCGGGTTATATGGGATCGATTATTCGTTCAAAGACCATCTGACAGTTAAAGACTTCATGTATCGCGAGAGGATGGTCGTCGACAAAGAGCGTGGGATGATCGAGAATCACGTCGATCGCCATCATATTGAAATCATTCGCGGGGAAGCTTCACTCCAAGATAATCACACGGTGCGAATTAAATCCTCGGATGGCGAACAGGAAATCACTGGCGAGATTGTTCTGATCGCCACAGGATCGCGCCCTCACCACCCCAAGGAAATTCCGTTTGATGGCGAGTTGATCTTTGACTCCGATACCATATTGAACATGAAGCAGATTCCAAAAACGATGGCGGTGATCGGTGGAGGCGTCATCGGGACAGAATATGCGTCTATTTTTACCGCCTTGGATATCGAGGTCACATTGATCGAGCCGCGCGGCAAGATCGTCTCTTTTGTGGACTCGGAAATCCGTCAGCGGCTGACCGACCGATTGGAAAAGTTAGGACTTAAGTTCATCTTCGATGATCGCATGGCGACCATCGAACGCCAGCCGGATCATGTCCACGTGGTTTTGGAAAAGGCGGGTCCGAAGGATTTTGACGTTGCATTGGTCGCTGCGGGTAGGCAAAGTAATGTGGAAGGATTGCGCCTGGATGAAGTAGGCGTCAAATGCGGCGAGCGCGGTTTGATCCTTGTCGACGAAAATTATCGGACGAATATTTCGAATATTTACGCGGTTGGTGATGTGATCGGTTTTCCTGCATTAACTTCCACGTCGATGGAGCAAGCGCGGGTGGCAGTGGTCCAAGCCTTCGATCTCCAATATAAGGAGAAGATCACTCCGTACCTGCCGCTTGCCGTTTATGCAATTCCTGAAATTTCAACCGTAGGGATGACAGAGGATGAGTGCAAGGAAAAGAAAATTGATTATCTCTGCGGATGCGCCTACTATGAAGACAACGCCCGCGGACAAATCATCGGCGACGTGAGCGGTATGGTAAAGCTGATCTTTTCGCCAACGGATAAAAAGCTCTTAGGTGCTCATATCATCGGCGAACAGGCGTCTGAGTTAATTCACATCGCCGAACATGTCATGCTGGCTGCCGGTCCAATTGATGCATTCATTGATGCGGTTTACAACTATCCCACGTTATCTGGTTGTTTTGAGACTGCAGCATATGATGGGTTGGCAAAGCTTCGAAAATGGCTGGAAACAAATCAAAAATGAATCTTGAAGTCATTGACTTGGGATTAATAGAATACGAAGCGGCGTGGAAATTACAGGAAGAGTACGCGCGTGAAATCGCGGCGGGAAAACGCGGACCAACCTTGTTGCTTCTTGAACATCCTCACGTGTATACGTTCGGTCGGCGTGGCAAACAGGAGAATCTGCTGTGGGGGGAGTCGCAACTAAAGGAAAAGGGGATTGCCATTCACTGGGTGGATCGCGGCGGCGATGTAACGTATCATGGACCGGGACAGTTGGTCGGGTATCCGCTTATTCCTCTAACCCCTCTCTCTTCCGTGCAAGCATCAGGGGATAGGGCGCAGGGGAAGATTCCAGATGCAGATTATGTTGGTTATATCCGCAAGTTGGAGGAAACGCTGATTGTGGCGTTGGCGCGTCTCGGGCTCGCGGCGGGACAACGGTCCGGTCTGACCGGGGTGTGGATTCAAGCGGATGTGCATTCACGCTGTCCAAGATGTAAACCCGAAGATCGCAAGAAGCCTGCCAAGATCGCAGCAATCGGAGTCAAAGTAGATGTGCGTGGAATTTCGCGTCATGGATTTGCTTTGAATGTGAATCCAGATATGGATTATTGGGATGGCATCATTGCCTGCGGTCTGCAGGATGAGCCGATTGTATCTCTGGCAGATTTATTCCCTGAACCGCCAAGTATGGAGCGTGTAAAGCAAGAAGTTATAAGTGCTTTTCAGGAAGTGTTTGGTTATCAAGTGAAAAAAAAGGCTTCGCTCTTTTCAGACCCGAAGCCTGCTACATCCAGATGACCTATGTCTCATCAAGCTCCGGCGTATACAAGCACCAGATCCGTCAGGTAAGCGAACATAAAGCCTAAAAGAAGACCCCAGCTTGCTGATAATTTTGTAGCGGAGCGCCAATTCACTTGGAATAATTCTCCGATGATGTAAACCAATGCGCCTGCAGCCAATGATAGGAATAACACCGACATCACATTTGACACAAAGTAATATCCTATCATCGTTCCAAGGAAGGTTGGTCCTCCACCAATCAAACCAACGAGCCCCAGGAATCCCCAAGAGGGGCGTTCTTTACCCATCAGAGGTCCCACGATTCCAAAGCCTTCGGTGGCATTGTGTAACCCAAAACCGACAATAAGAATTGAAGCAAAAGCGATCTCACCGCTCCCTGCTGATTGACCAATCGCCAACCCCTCAGAGAAGTTATGCAGCCCAATACCAGTGGCAATCAATAGGGCCAGACGAGTAGGTGATAGTACTTTATTTGCGTCAGCGCGAAGCCGGATAAATTGCTTCTCGAAGGCAATAAGACCCATTAAACCGGCGCCAAACCCAATGATGAAGATGGAAAGCAGGATAAAAAATTGAACAAAATTTGCTTGCGTTAGAGTTTCCTCGATTGGTTCGGAAAGCTGACCAACGATGTCGAAGAACAGAAAGATCAGGATGCCCACTGAGGTCATCGAAAGGAACGAACGGGTTTTCTCCGACAATCCTTTAATTCTGCCAACGGGAAGTCCCAGATAAATTGTAAATCCAGCAATGGCGCCAAGCAGGACAGTTTGGATGAAATTCATGGATTTCATTGCTCCTTTTATTGAAATAAAAATCAGACTATAGCAGTCTGATTTATGGCGGCATTCTACCCGCGAACCTGAGATTTGACAAGATATTTATCAAAAAATTGATAGATATTAATCATGAAAATGGGAGGTAATTTGTCATGATTTTGGGTAGCAAACCCCCAGTGCAATAACATCCCCGTTGGGGCTGCGGGGTGATCTTGTCTACTTCTTTGGTTTCTTCGTTTTGGTGCCGTGATAACTGGGCACGGTCAGAGCGTAGATCGTGCATATCTTGCCATCCAACAATCGTGAGCGGATACGGGGATCCATTTCATCCAGTGAATCGGACGTTGTGATAACTGTTGGCAATTCTGCGTTGTAGCGATAATTGAAAAGCTGATAGAGCTTTTCGCGCACCCAGGGAGTCATCGATTGTGTTCCGAGATCATCCAATACCAAAAGGGGAGCAGTGCGAATCTCCTCGAAACGGCGGTCAAAAGTAGTACTGCTGTTGGGGCTAAACGTGGCGCGTAAATGATCCAGTAAATCAGGAACCATTATGAAGAGTGGAGGATCGCCTAATCCGGCTTGATAATTCGCAATTGCCGCAGCAAGGTGAGTCTTGCCTGATCCATAACCTCCCAAAAACACCAGCCAGCCTTTTGGTCTTTCTGCAAAGGTATGCGCAGCTTTGAGTGCCTTCTGAAGCGATTTTATTTCGTCTGCTTGTAAACCTTCGCTCGTGCGATCTTCAAAAAATCCGAACGTTTTATTTCTCATCAGATCGAGTGAGGAAAGTTCCGGATGCCCAGTGTCATCATTCGGGCGCCGATAATCAGGCGCGAGAATTTTAGCATCCGTTACAAGTTGTGGATCGTTGAGCCGAGAACGAATGCGCGCATCAATTTCATCCAGGCTCAGATTGGTTGTCACAACCAATGGAAGTTTGTTGATGTACCGGAAATTGATGATCTGGAATAATTTTTCCTGCGCCCAGGCTGTTGCATTTTGTGTCCCGAAATCATCCAGGATCAAAAGGGATGCATTGCGAATTTCATTGAAGCGTTCTTCGAATGTCACATCATCACTATCGTAGGAAAAACGCAGCATATCTAAGAGATCGGGAACCGTCAGGAACAATGTCGGTACCCCCATTTCCACAGCAAAATTCGCGATAGAGGCTGCGAGATGCGTTTTCCCGCAACCGTATCCGCCGCGCAGCAATAACCAACCGTTCAAACTCTGGGCATAGTGCTGCGCCTGGTTGAATGCCATCTCTAAAGAATTGGCTTGCTTTTCGCCGAGACCAATCTGTCCACGCGGCTGAAATGTATCGAACGTTAGACCTTTAAGTTCATCAAGACGACTGAGCGAATATAAACGCTCGCGTACTTGCTGGCTGACGTTTCGCTGGCGACAGACACAAATCTCAAGTTTGCCGAAACGCGGATCGCCCACAGGAACCTCGGCGCGTAAATACCCCTGACCACCACAATAAGGACAGTTCGGATCACCGAGGCTAGTGCTCGATGTAATCGGAGTATTTGCCTTCGATGTATTTTCGACGATCTTCTTCAGTGTCGTGTCTATCTTGCTTTTCGCCACGTCCCTCATCCTTCCAGCGCTTCAAAATTGCTTCGCAATATTTCCAATTCCGTTTATTGTATTCGACCGCGCATTCAATTGCATCTGCAATCCATTCCGGGGAATATGTTTCTTCCGCGTCCTTCAATGCATCCGCAATCAACGGCGTGAGTGGACCGATGTTTTCTTCATACAATCTGAAAATGTTTGGTCGCTCAATTGGAGGAGCGGAGGTGCCCGTTTTGGGATTCCACTGTCCGTTTTCGATTGCCTGGATGGCAGCTCTACCTCGCGGGGAATTCAACAGGAAATAAACCGCCGTCTCCTTCTGGACCTTCAACAGGCTGCCGCGCTGAACAGCTTTTTCCAATCCATTTGTGATGTCTTCAGCGGAGAGTCCCAACTCTCTGATATTGAAGTCCATTTTGCTCAACGCACGAAATGGACCTTCCATATGCTCCACGCGCCATAACAAGTACAAAGTGACTTTCAACTCGGCGACATCGTCCACTTGTTTCAAGATTTGATGGAAGAATGTGTCGGGGAGTTGCGTGAATGATTCTGAATCGGTAAAACCTTTGAATTTATTCATTTGTTATTTGTAGGGGCGGATCGCGATCCGCCCTTACTCATTCGGTCGGAACACCCGCGTCGCTGCATTCTCGAACTTTGCCAGTGCGCCGCGGAAGACCAATTCCACGCTTCCAACGGGACCATTGCGATGTTTTGCTATGATGATCTCGGCAACGTTTTGTTTCACCGTATCCTTCTCGTATTGATCAGGACGATAGATGAACATCACGATATCGGCATCTTGTTCAAGAGAACCAGATTCGCGCAAGTCGGAAAGCACCGGTCGCTTATCGGAGCGCTGCTCCACTGCACGCGATAACTGCGCTGCGGCAAGCACCGGGACATTCAATTCTCGCGCTAAAATCTTTAGATTACGCGAGATATAAGAAACTTCCTGCACGCGGTTGTCGTTGCGAGTATCACCGCCCATCAACTGCAGGTAATCGACGATCACGAGATCGAGACCAAACTCCATGTGCAGGCGGCGACATTTGGTCCGTAGTTGGAGCGGGGTAATGGCAGGAGTGTCATCGAGGTAAATATGGGTATCGCCAAACACTTCGATGGCATGTGTAAACAGAGGCCATTCATTTTCCTGCAACTTACCTGTGCGCAGACGCTGTGAGTCGATACCTGTTTCCTGCGCGATCAAACGCTGCACAACCTGTTCATTGGACATTTCTAGGGAAAAGATTGCCACATGTTTCTTGTGGGTCAAGCCAGCATTCTTCGCGATCGAAAGCAGGAAACCTGTCTTGCCTTGACCAGGACGACCGGCGATGATCAACAAATCCGAAGGCTGCAAGCCGGTCAACATTTTATCGAGGTCGACGAAACCTGTGGGCACGCCGACAATATCGTCGGGGCGTTTGGCGAGGTCATCGATGCGGTCGTAGTAATCGCTCAATACAGCCGAGATCGGCTCGAGGTCATGTTTGAGCCGCCGCTCGCTGACGTTGAAGACAGCTTTTTCGGCTTCATCCATCAGATCATCAACGCTTGTCCGCTCGTTGTACGCGACCGACGCAATCTTATTGGCGGCATTGATCATCTTGCGGCGAATGGCATAGCCTTCCACAATTCGCCCGTAGGATTCGGCGTTGAGCGAGGATGGCACTTGATTGATAAGCGATGTCAAATAGGCGGGACCGCCGATCTCGCTTAATTGGCCGCGACGATCCAACTCATCCTGAATGGTCAACACATCGATTGGGATACGTTGTTCATGCAGGCTGGTGAACGCTTCCCAAATCCACTTGTTTCGGTGGATGTAGAAGTCATCCGCACTTAGGAATTGGGCAACATCATAATAAACTTCGGTGTTAATCAAAACCGCCCCCACGACGGCTTCTTCGGCTTCTCTACTATGAGGGACTGCCGTTGAGCTAGGGGAGGCGGTGGACTTATCTTCAAAAGGGGTATCAGTCGGCAGATAATCAGTCATTTCTTTTTTGGTTTTTTAGGTTTGTCTGATGACTCATCATCAGAGTCGTTTTCATCTTCTGGTTTATCAAAATCTAGTTTCTCGAGGAAATCCTCGAAGACGGATAACCGCTGGGTGCCTTCTTCGGAAAGGGGAGCGGGTTCACTTTTCTCTGGTTCGGCACCGGCTTCAGCACCTTCGGGCATATCCTGTTCAGGGATGATGCCAGCTTCCTCCATCACACTCTTATCGACGAGGATCGGCACATGAGCACGGACAGAAAGTGCGATGGCGTCGGATGGACGTGAATCAACGTGAATTTCAGTGCCATTTAAGTCTGCAACGATGCTGCCATAAAAAATCTCGTTCTGCAATTTGACGATCTCAATGCGTGTGATGTGAGCATTGAATGCACCGAAAACATTCTTCAATAAATCGTGCGTCAGCGGACGAACCATTTCCACTTCCTGCAATGCGACGGTGATGGCTTCGGCTTCGTACGGTCCCACCCAGATGGGAAGGTAACGTTCCGAATCGAGTTGCTTCAATACCACCAAACGTTGCGGTGTCATCAAGTGGACTCGGACACTGTCTATTTGAACTTCAATCATCTCAGACATGGGAACTCCAACAGTTTATTACTGTCTTATCTCTCATTAATCGTTGGTCTCGTGCATGTTACTATGATTAACGAAGTAAACACTATTTTAGCATACTCAACGCCGAATGACGGTCAGTTGCAGGAATATTCAAATAGGACTATAATATTGCCCTGCCATCGGGGCGTGGCGCAGCCCGGCTAGCGCGCTTGCATGGGGTGCAAGAGGTCGGAGGTTCAAATCCTCTCGCCCCGACAGACTAAAGACTCTCGCAAGAGAGTCTTTTGCTTAATTAGGCGGATGTTCCCTCACAGGGAGGACGATGCAAATCCTCTCGCCCCGACAGATAAAGACTCTCCCAAGAGAGTCTTTATCTTAATTAGGCGGATGCTCCCTCACAGGGAGGACGATGCAAATCCTCTCGCCCCGACAGACTAAAAACTCTCGCAAGAGAGTCTTTTGCTTAATTAGGCGGATGTTCCCTCACAGGGAGGACGATGCAAATCCTCTCGCCCCGACAGGAAAGACTCTCGCAAGAGAGTCTTTTGCTTAATTAGGCGGATGCTCCCTCACAGGGATGGCGATGTAAATCCTTTCGCCTCGACAAGAAAGACTCCTGAAAGGGAGTCCTTAGTTTAATTAGGCGTCCGTTTCCTCACAGGGATGGCGATGCAAATCCTCTCGCCCCGATAGGAAAGCCTCTCGCAAGAGAGTCTTTTGTTTAGATAGGCATCTGTATTCGTAACTTATTGCTCTGTAGTCTGTCTTGACCTTATATAAGAGAGTAACACCAAATCAATTCAAAACTCTCCAGGAAGGACCTGCTATGTTGTTTGCACCAAAAGAAAAGGGTCAAGGGCTTATTGAGTACGCAATTATTATTTCTTTAGTCGCCCTGGTTGTGATCGTCGTGATGTGGATGTTGGGCCCCAAAATTGGCAACTCGTACAGTAATATCAATAGTTCTATTCCGTAAAAAGTAAAAAAATGAAAAGGACTCTCGAAAGAGAGCCTTTTTGTTACTCTAGGTCGTATACAGCCTTCCTAAGAGGGCTGTTTTTTATTTAATCTCCCTGGCAGATCCTATCTGCAGGAACCAAACAAAAGGAGAAAATATATGAATCCCAAATTGAGCGTGGTTACACTATGGGCAGAAGATGTACAGCAGATGACAGACTTCTACCAGAATGTTTTGGAACTGCCGCTTCTCACAGTTGACCGGGGCCGCCCTCACTTCGATTACGGCGGCGGATACCTGATCATTTTGCCGGGGCAGCCATATCGACGCCAGGATTCCACGACGTCCAGATTTCCTGTCATTGCATTCGCGGTCGAAGATTTACACAATGCCATCCATCGTTTGAAAGCGCACGGCGTGGAGATGCCCTGGGGGGTCGAAGAGGACCGCGATTCGCATTGGGTCATGTTTTATGATCCGGGTGGTAATCTAATCGAGATTGCAGTGTTTGGAGCAGTGAAGCATCACCCACAATCGTGATTTGTTGCCTGCGAGGTTCTGGGACCGAAGACTCCAAAACGGAGTCTTTGGGTCCACGTAACTTATTTTGCAATAATTTGTCCTCACATAGCAGGATGAGAGCGTGCCTCTTATCAACTGACAACATCGCCGGGAAGGTCTTCTGTCATGCTGTTGGCACCAAAGGAAAAGGATCAGAGTCTGGTCGAAAATGCGGTTATTCTTGCTCTCGTCGCGCTGATCATTATTGCTATTTTGTGGCTGCTGGGTTTTAAGTTCGGCAATTACCAGCAGCATTAACCACTCATTATTGAGGACGAAATTTATAAGAAACTTTCATTTTAAATTAATGGTGAATGAGTAAGAATGTTGCCCTCAGTCACTTCACCTAGTGCATTGTGACATTTTGTCTTTTTTTTCGTCAAGGTAATTAACAAACCTTTTTTAGAAGTATTAATATGAAACGAATAGAAGATAAATTCAAAAGAACCATAAAATATTGGCGTGTAAGTTACCAACAGGCAAGTGACCGAGATCGGTTAACCATGGGTTTGTTTGCATTCGCACTCATGATATTGGTATACGCCTGGTGGATGTTGATCGCATTCTAATTTTGGAGCAAATGCCGAATTAGATCAGCGGATATTGAGAGGTGGGAAACTCTTGTCGCGTTAGCAATGACTGATTCAAATGTGTTCATTTGTGGGAGGTACAGTTTTGTCTAGGACTCTCGATTGAGAGTCTTTTGTTTTAAAGCAAGAGTCACCAGCTTGGCCTATTCCGTAAGATTTTAGTCAACAAGGCATAAGGAAAGTATGACAAAGATTCTTCCCACATCTTAAAGGGTCGCCTCTACTTGCAAAGGCTTCCTCCATCGATTATCCTTGACCCTGGGAGTGGTAAGGTCCCGGTGGGTCTCCTGGTCTTCAAAACCTGTGGCGGGTCGCGTTGCGGGCCGCGGTGGGTTCGACTCCCATCCACTCTCGCCTATTTTTTTTATGTCGCGCTGAGCGGAGCGACGAGCGTTCTTCGAGGAGCGCAGTCGAAGTGCATGCAACAGTGGAGTTTGAATTGAACCTACATACTCTCCAATAATGGCGCTTCGACTACCGGTCGGCAATCACGACCCTCCGCTCAGCGCGGCAAATTATTGAAAAGGTGCATAATGTCTTTTCCTGAAATCGATGTATTAACGAATCATGTTTCCCGGATCTTTAGAATTGAAGATGTCACTTCGGGTAATGGTAAGGAGTTGATCGCTCGTTATCGCGGTTCTTTGGTGAACGAGGATACGGTTGCCGCCTATGATCAATTAGCGGAAGCAGTGCGTCCCTATGGCATCATGCCGTTGTTTCGCAAAGACGGTGATCGACAGATCATCTTGCTTATCCCCACGCTGGTGGTCCCCGGCGGGGCGCCACGAGTTTGGATCAATGTGGTGATGTTCATTGTCACTATTCTGGGCGTAATGCTGATGGGCGTGGATGTGCCTGCCTCTGCACAGTTGGCTGGATCATTTCCCTGGCGATATCTTTTAAGCCATATCCTGGAAGGCTGGCCCTTTGCCCTGGCAATGCTTGGCATTTTATTTACGCATGAGATGGGACACTACATAGCCTGCCGAATTTATAAAGTCCCTGCCACGTTGCCGTATTTCATCCCTGCTCCGTTTTTGAGTCCACTGGGGACATTGGGTGCGTTCATTATGATGCGCGGTATCCCGAAGAATAAACGGATCTTGTTTGATGTAGGCGTTGCCGGTCCATTGGCAGGCTTGATTGTTACGATCCCTGTTTTATTTTTAGGTTTGCGGCTTTCCCATCTCGGACCAATAGGAAGCGCTGGCGCGGCGGCATCCGGTTTTCTTGAGGGCAATTCTTTGTTTTATTTGTTTGCCAAATATATAGTGTTCGGCAAGCTCCTGCCCGAACCTTCCACCTTGCGCGGACTTTCGCCGGTCGTATATTGGGTCCGTTACTTCCTGACAGGGCATCCCATTCCGTACAATGGCTTGGATGTGCAGCTTCATTCCGTTGCTCTCGCAGGATGGGCGGGTTTGTTAGTGACCGCGCTGAATCTTGTCCCCGTGGGAACGCTCGATGGCGGGCATGTAGCATATGGTCTCTTTGGCGAAAAAGCGCGACGCATATTTCCGGTGGCGATTGGCGTACTGATTGCGTTGATGTTTCTGCCTGTATTCTTAACTCTTTCTATCACAGCGTTCAATTTAAGTTGGCTCCTGTGGGTGTTCATTCTTTTCTGGCTCGGAAATGTGCGCACGACACCATTGGATGACATCACGGAACTGGATCCAAAACGACGCGCACTCGGGTTCCTGGTCCTCTTCATCTTTTTCCTGATCTTCACTCCCATCCCCATGGTGACCTACTAACATGACCTCATCGCAAAAACCTCTGCTGATTCTCGCAACAGTTCTCTTTGCAATTTCCGCATGTACAAGTCCGATTTCCAATGTTTCCAGTACGAGAACTCCTGACATGAATGAAACGGGGAAACCATCAGGGCAGAGTACGCCAACTCCCGCGGTGAGCAGTATCAGGGTCAGTAAAGAGACATTGCGTGGGACGCAGATCACTGTTTGGGATCCGTGGTTTAGCACAGAGGCGAGTCTGTTTCAGTCACAAGTCGCAAAGTTCAATACAGAAAATGAGTGGGGGATCGTTGTCCATGCGATAGACAAAGGCAACTATGCCGAGTTGTTTACTGAGACGAATGAGGCGCTAAAAAAGAAAACGAAACCGAACATTGTGATCGCGTTTCCTGAACATGCCTTCGGGTGGGGCGATTATGTAGTGGACTTAACCACATATGCAAATGATCCACAGTACGGTTTCAGCGCCGACGATGTTCTCGATTTTCCGCCCGTGATCTGGGATCAGGATAACGTCGACGGAAAACGTTTTGGCATTCCCGCCCAACGGACAGCACGGTTCCTTCTCTACGATCAGACGTGGGCGCGCGAACTTGGTTTTGCCTCTGCACCAACAACTTCTGCCGAGTTTGAAAAGCAAGCCTGTGCCGCGAACAAAGCATTAGCCTCCGACGCGGACCCCAACAACAATGCCCTGGGCGGCTGGATCATCGATACGAATCCGATGACGCCTCTTTCCTGGATGTTTGCATTTGGTGGTGGTGTGCAGGAAGAAAAAGGTTATCGTTTCCTCACGCCCGCGAATCTCAACGCGTTTCGATTTGTGAAAATTTTGCAGCAAAGAGGCTGTGCCTGGGTTCCTTCGCCAGACCTCTCTGTCTATGATCGTTTCGCGGCACGGCAGGCGCTCTTTGCTACGGCAAGCCTTGAAGATCTTTCCGATCAATCAAGCGCCTTCTTTACCTCCGGCAGCAAGGATGAATGGACGGTCTTGCCATTTCCCGGCGATACTAAAGCTGCGTTTGTGATCTATGGTTCCTCCTATGCAATGCTTGAATCGGATGATGCGACACAGCTTGCTTCATGGTTATTCATGCGCTGGATGTTATCGGCGGACAATCAGGCGCAATGGGTCAAGAGTACAGGACTCTTTCCGTTGCGCACCTCTACCATGAATCAACTCGCCGATTATGCAAAGGATCATTCGCAGTGGGCAGCCGCCGTAAAACTCTTGCCGGATGGAAAAGAGACTCCGCAACTTGGTTCCTGGCATGTTGTGCGGGTCATGCTCGGCGATGGGTTCAGCGATATGTTCGACACGATCCGCCATCCCGATCTCACTGATGGACAAGTGCCCCTGCTCCTCAAACAGATGGATGAGACCGTGAACGATATAAGTAACCCCACGCCGCAATCTTACCCGTAGATCGAAGCGTGTGTAATAGATCATCTCAATTCATTGGATACTCACCACAAATCAAGAAAGGAATCAGATGGATTACACTCAATTAGGCCGCACCGGTCTTAAGGTCTCTCGTTTATGTCTTGGCACAATGAACTTTGGTCCAAAGACGACCGAGGCAGATTCATTCGCCATCATGGACAAGGCTCATGACCTCGGAATCAATTTCTTCGACACAGCCAATGTTTATGGCTGGAAACTTGGGGAAGGCTGGACAGAACAGATCATCGGTCGCTGGTTCGCCCAGGGCGGCGGACGACGCGAGAAAACAGTACTCGCGACGAAGGTCTATGGTCGTATGGGGGAATGGCCCAACCAATCACGCCTTTCAGCATTGAATATCCACCAGGCAGTAGAAGGTTCGCTGCAGCGATTGCAGACCGATCACATTGACTTGTATCAGATGCATCACGTCGACCGCAACACGCCCTGGGAGGAAATCTGGCAGGCAATGGAGACTTTGGTTCAGCAGGGAAAAGTTCTCTATGTGGGCTCCTCCAACTTTGCGGGCTGGCATATTGCCAAGGCAAATGAGATCGCCAAGTCACGCCACTTTTTGGGATTGGTGTGTGAGCAGGCGCTCTACAATCTCAAGGATCGTATGATCGAATTGGAAGTGATTCCTGCCAGTCGCGATTATGGGCTTGGACTGATTCCGTGGAGTCCGCTGGCGGGTGGCTTGCTCGGTGGGAACGTAGAGCAATCGAAGACAGGTCGCCGCAGCGAAAAAGGTATGAAGGACGATTATAAGAAATACGTTACCCAGTTGGACAAATATTCAAAGTTCTGCAAAAAGAAAGGTGAGAAGCCTGCGGATATCGCCTTGGCGTGGCTGTTCACAAACCCGATTGTTACCTCGCCGATCATCGGTCCGCGCACAATGGAGCAACTGACCGGTTCCCTACGCGCCTTGAAGATCAAGTTCAGCAAATCCGATCTGGAAGAATTGGATGCCATCTGGCCGGGTCCCGGTGGAGAGGCGCCTGAGGCGTTTGCATGGTAATTGCGTAGATAGAAATGTAATTCGGTGGTTGAGTAGCCCCACCGCGCTGAGCGGACACTGAGCGAATGCGAAGTGATAGTCGAAGAGTGTGGGGCGTATCGAAACCACCAGTCACTAAAGCAACTTGAACTTAATTCAAACTGGTGGTTTCGATACACTCTTCGCGAAAAACGCTCAGAGCACTCAACCACCGAGTTTTCTTTGAGAGGTAGATCTAATGCCTGAATCTCAATATCGCGCCAGGGAGGTAGGCGCCAAAACACAGGAAGTACTTGATTATCACCATGATGAATCCCAGCCGGGTAAACCGTTATTCCTGCTTATTCCCGGCGGGTTGATCGCGCTGGCTTCACTGGCTGTCATTATTCTGATCGCGTATCGAACATGGATCGAAGGTCGCTTGGATCAAAACATGGCACTCGTCCTGATCGGTTTGCTGGCACCGTTCTATGTGGGTGGTGTATTCCTCTTCAGCTACGGATATGAACTCTATAATCTACCGCGTGCCTTGCGATTGACAGCGATCATTGTCTTCGTCACGTTTGCCGCGGTAGTGATCATCGCCGTGTTGTTTGTTGTGCTCGGCCTGGGCGGGAAGCTTCCTGAGTCATCTTCTGGTAAAAATAAATCTTCAGGAGGGAAAGTGCAAGCTGCGCCGCGGAATCCTACTTCCTCTTCGGGCGGCGGATTCGGGATCCCGCCAATCGGTCCGGTCATTGCCATGGGCGGACCCGGTCGCACACGGACAGTGACACGTGAAAAGAAAGTGGAAGTGCCGGTCGCGCCGCGCTCGATTGATTGTCCGTATTGCCGTCGTTCCTATGTGCCTGCCGAGCAAAATTACGCCTGCCCTGCCTGCGGTGCCGCGACTCCAAAGGAACTTATTGAAGAATCGGAAGCCCCCAAAAATATATCCGACCAATAGCGCAGTTCATTCTACAATAGTAATACATCCCGTGAGTTTTCATTGAAACATCATCCATGGCAACTCGCGGGATGTCTATGGATGTGTATCCAGATTATTCCTACCGCTGAAGGTTATGATCCTTCCGAAGGAGTTTTATCGCGACCTACTTCCGGCGTGGGATGATTGGGTTTGTTATTGTCCAAAGCAGGTTTACAATATGAAAACCAGCTAAACTGACAGTTGGTTAACCGTGGGGCAATCATCGACGTTGAGTCAAGCACATTTGATGCGGTTATGCTAAAGTTGTGGGGAAGGGTAATTTCTCTTCTCCTCCTCCAAGAGAGACCGCGGTTGGCGTCCGCGGTTTTCTCGTTTAAAGGGGAGAACCTCACCACCATCTAAAAATTCCCCCCAAAATATCACAAATCCCTGACATACACACATCTCTTCTTGCTGTAAATTAAACACATCGGATCAGCAAGTTTATTAGTAAACATAATTTACTATTAGGAGAGATACCATGGATACAAAATATGCAATTCCCCACACTCACACTTTAGAAACAAGCATGATCAAAGTTTCTGCTACTTCACGAACTGCCGCAGTAGCAGGCGCCATCGCCGGTGTAATCCGCGATCACAAGCACGCTGAGGTACAAGCCATCGGCGCGGGCGCTGTCAACCAGGCGATCAAGGCGCTTGTATTGGCGACCGGTTATTTGAAACTGGACGGCATTGAAGTCGCATGCACACCCCAGTTTGCTGATGTAACCATTGACGATAAAGTGAGAACGGCGATCAAGCTGGTCATCGATCCCGTGTAGTCATTTTTTCAGACAGACATGACCGCCGAGGCTGGAACGGGCACCCTGGCGGTTGTTTTATTTAAAGAGCGTTCCTGGTTAAGGATTTCTTGATTGTGGTAAAATACCGCTCGCACGCGGGAGTCGCCAAGTGGTAAGGCATCAGCCTTCCAAGCTGATATCCGCGGGTTCGAATCCCGTCTCCCGCTCTTTAACTTCGTTGTCAGGTGTCAGGTTTTCATGTGTCGCATGACACCGGAACATCTGACACCTGACGCTTAAATCGGGGCCCGTGGCTCAGTGGTTAGAGCAGGGAACTCATAATTCCTTGGTCGCTGGTTCGAATCCAGCCGGGCCCACCTAAAATAAGGCATTTTGCCAGATTGGAGATCCAGGTTAAAAAAAATCCTGGGTCTTTCGATTTTAAAATCACATGACCCCGAAATTTACTACAGCTTAAGTACAGCTTACGAGGTCTTAATGACAACAGTAATTTGTAACCACTGCGGTTTACCCAAAGACGAAGAAGAATTTAGCTGGAGATTTAAATCTCTAGGAATCAGGAATAAAGCCTGTAAGAAGTGTATGTATGAATTTAACAAGAGTTACTATGAGGGTGACGATGCTCATGAAAAACATCTAATTCAGGTAAAGGAAAGAACAGAAGCGGCCCGAGCAGTCGGAAAAGAATACGTTTACCAATATCTTCTTACCCATCCTTGCCAACATTGTGGAGAAACTGATCCCCGTGTTTTGGAGTTCCACCACCGAGATCCTAGTGAGAAGGATATGGACGTTACCCATATGCTTTCTGGCGGTTACTCCATTAAACGCATTCAAGCCGAATTAGCTAAATGTGATGTTCTCTGTGCTAATTGCCATCGCAAGCTCACGGTTGAACAAAGAGGATGGTTCAGAGGTAAGAGGTAAGCCAATTAGTAGCCAATTAGTAGCCGTTGCACAGAACATGATATACAAAATCATGGACTGTCAATTGCCTTATTGATTAACACAAAAAATACTAGAGCCGATGAGAGGAGATTTCAAGTCGCCGACCATTATTTTCTAAAATCGCTATTCGTAGGGATTGACTAGCAATTTAGAAGAAGTATTCGTCATCGTCATCTAATACGGTGGATCCTCATGTACACCTTTCTCAGTGTAACCATGATTACCCAGATACTCTAAAAGCGCTCCGTCTTTGTGGCTGTGTATAATTCGTAGATTGTCGATACGTCGTTCACCAATATTATTTGTCCCTCAATATGATCATGGAAAATGGCAAAGGATTCTTCTTGTGCGAAGAACCACTTAAATACTTCAGGTGGAATATTTTTCATGTCCATTATGACCTCTCAATCATCTGATCCAACCACTTCTTCAGGTCGGACATTCGGATCCTCACGTTTTTCTGTAGCCGGAAGTGAGGCAACTGATTCCGAGAAACCATGTAATATGCTTTTGATTTCGATATTTGCAGATACTTTGCTACTTGCGGTACTGTCATGATAGGGTCGTCGGTAAGGGAAGGATTCATCGTCAACTCC
>WNFZ01002224.1_pt1 | contig 26571 bp, 20 predicted proteins | sample 5400081 | NCBI WGS metagenome assembly WNFZ01 (sample SAMN13153365, study PRJNA577476) | soil metagenome | isolation source: 80 cm soil or saprolite under grassland replicate 1 | place: USA:California | collected 2016-06-15 | reverse complement strand
ACCCCCGCGCCGAGGAACAACACCAACACAAGGATCGTCGTCGTGAGCCAACGGATCTTGCGACGGGAGTCCTTCCCCACCTCCTCCGCTACCACCTTGAGGAAGGCGGTGGAGCCACGCCGGCCCTGACGCCGTTCCTCTTTCGCCTTGGCCAGCGCATTGCCGATGAGGCCGAGCACCGTCTGTTGGCCCAGGCCCGCTTTCGCGCCGCGGGGCACCGCGACGACGGGGCCGGTGCCCAGACCTTCCATGATGAGCACCGGGCCCCCCGGCCCGAGCATCAGCTTGTCGCCGATGCGCACCGGGACGGCTTCCGTGACGCGCTCCCCGTTGACGAAGGTGCCGTTGCGGCTGCCGGCGTCCCGCACGACCAGCGCCCCACTCGGGCCTACGGTGAGCTCGGCGTGGACGCGCGAGACGACGGTGTCGGAGCCCTCGACGGGGCGGATCTCGCACTCGCTCCCCCGCCCCAACCGGATGCGCGTGCCGCGTGCTTCGAAACGCTTCCCCGTCGCGGCGGCCAGCATCGTGATGCCGTACACGCGCTGTTCCGGGGGCCGGCCCGGCGCCGAGGGCTGGGCGTCGGCCATCTTCGGGTGCTCGACGAGCGTTTCCGCGAGGCCCTCGGTGACGGCGACGACGGCGAGCTTCGGGCCCGTCTCGCCAAGCGTCACCGCATCGCCGGAGGTGAGCGCGGCTTCGGCGCTCACGCGGCGGCCGTTGAGGTAGGTCCCGTTGCGGCTGCCGACGTCCGCGACGTGCCATTGGCCGTCGTGCCAGCGCAGCTCGGCGTGGCGGGCAGAAACGACGCGGGCGTCGGCGCCCGTGAACGGGATGGTGGACAGCGGGTCGCGCCCCAACCGCACCACCGCCTCGCGCAGCTCGATGGCGCGTTGGCCGGGGGTGAGGATCAGCTTCAGATAAGGCACCGGGCGATACTACGGGACCGGTGCCCGTGCGTCAACGCGGTGGCGAAGGGGCGGGCTTGTGGCGGCGGTCGGGAATCACGCGGCGCACGGCGAGACTGCGTCGCAGCGTCAGCCGGCGGTCGGCCAGTACGCGTCGACCCCCATTGACGCGGCGCTCGACGTCGAACAGAAGCACGGCGCGGCGACGGTCGGGGTGCCCGCGGCGGTCGACGCCGGAGCGCCGATCGGTCAGCGCACGGCGGTCGGAAAACTGGCGGCGGTCGGAGGCTGCAATCGGACGCTGTATACGCTCTCCTGCATAAACAAACAAAGGGGCCCGGAACGTCCGGGCCCCAATAGTATCGACCACCGTAGCTCGGGGCTAGTGTTCTTTCAACCGCCCGTCGATGTCCCCGATTACGTCGCGCGGCGGTCCGCGCCGCTCCCATCCGCGGTGGCGGCCGCGCTCGCGCGCTTCCCATAGACCACGCACGGCGACCCGGTCACCTTGCGGCGTGACGAAAATCCGCACGATGTCATCCGGGCCGCGCCGCGCCCAGATGACGCGGTTCGGGCCGCTGCGCTCGACGCGGTACACGACCCAGCCCCGCTGCACCAGCACCTCGCGCGTCACCACCACGACGCGCTCGGGAGGAACGACGTAGACATACTCGGCGGGCTCGCCGTACACGATCTCGGCCCGCGTGTAGCCGGGGACGCAGGCCGCGGCGGCCAGCAGCCCCAGTAAGGCAATCGTTCGTAGCATAGAGCTTCCCTCCGTGGCTGGAAGACTCTACCCCGTAGGACGGAGTAACGCCGCGCCGCGTTAACGCGATTGTGATGTACGTCACGCTTCTCTTGGCGGGTATTATCCGACCATGGACAACATCGCGCACACGCTCGTCGGCGCGGCGCTGGGACGCGCCGTGGCCGACCACCGGACACCCGCCCCCGCCCTGCTGGGCGCGTTCGCGGCCAACGTGCCGGACATCGCGGAGCTGTTCCTGGGCCTGCGCCCCGGCCACCGCAGCGATTACATCACCCTGCACCGCGGGATCACTCACTCCTTGATCGGCGCCCTCGTGGAAGTCGCGCTCCTCACCCTGGCCGCGTGGACCGTCGCGACGTGGTGGGCGAGACGCCGCGGTCAGGCCGCGCCGTCGTGGCGCTGGATCCTGGTGCTCATGGCGGTGACCATCTCGAGTCATCTGTTCATGGACTGGCAAGGCTCCTACGGCCTGCGGCCGTTCCTGCCGTGGAGCGGACGGTGGTACTACGGCGACTGGGTGGCGATCGTGGATCCGTTTTTCTGGCTGGTGCCGCTCGTGGCCCTCGTCTGGGGAGAGCGACGCCACGCGGTGGTCCTGGTGGTCTTCGCCGTCGCGCTCGCGGGATGCGACTGGCTGGTGTTGTCCTACGACGACGCCGCGGCGTGGCTGGGGCCGGCGTGCGTCGCCGTATCGATCTTGGGACTCGCGGGGTGGGCACTGCCACGCCTCGGACCCGGCGTGCGACGCACGGCAGCCGCCTGGAGCTGCGCCATCCTCGCGGTTTACACGCTGGCCCAGGCCGGGGCCAGCAGCGGCGCCAAGCGGGCCACCCGCGCGGCCGCGCGGGAGCGGTTCGGCGCCGATGCGCAGTGGGCGACCCTGACCGACGTGGGGCGACCGTTTGCGTGGGAGCCGGTGATCGCCGGCCGCGACACCGTGGCGGGACCGGGTTGGGCGCTGCCCCGACACCTCGACGATCCCCGGGTGCGTGCGGCCCTCGCGACCGAGGGGGGCCGGGCGATCGTGAGTTTCGCGCGCTTCCTGGTGGCGGAAGTGGATTCGACCGGGAGCGGGGTGACCGTCTACCTGCGGGATGCCCGGTATGCGCGCACCAGCCGGGGCGGCTGGGCGGTCGTGGTCGTCAGGCTGTCGGGAGAGTGACGTCCCCTTCGCCGCCGCGCCGGTCCGTGAGCCTGCGGCGCGCGACGATGGCCCGACGCTCGCGGATGCGGCGGTCGCGGCCCGTCCGGGCGTCCGCCGACACCCATTGAATGAGCAGGCGCCGATCCTCGAGGCGCCGGTCGGCGCCGCCGCGGCGCTCGGCGGGCCGTCGCCGTTCACTCACGTGCCGCTGCTCCACAAACCCGTCGCTCATACGACACTAATCTGTGACGTCCCCGGCGTTCCGGCCAGCGGCGGCCGGCCGTTAGATTCCCCCACGCCATGACCGCCCACACGCCAGCCGTCGACATCCTCGCCGGCATCACGCCGGCGCTGGAGCCGACGTTCCGCCTGGACCAGCTCGTGGCACTCTCGCCCGAGCGGGCGCTGTACAAGGCGTGGGACCGGAGTCTGAAGCGATCCGTGGCGCTGCGCCTCCACCTGGTGCCGGGCTCGCCGGGACGCGAGTGGTTCGTGCGCGAGACCGAGACGCTGGCGGCGCTCGACCATCCCGCGATCCGCCACGTCTACGCCCTCGGCGAGGTCGAGCGCTTCGCGTACCGGACGGCGAACTGGATCGACGGCGAGAGCCTCGCGGACGCGATCCGGCGCGGCACGCGACCGATCCCGGCAGCGATGTCGGTGGTCCGCGACCTGTTGGGCGCCCTCGAGCACGCCCACGCCCACGGCATCATCATCCGGCGGATCGCTCCCACCACCCTCATGCTGGATCTCGCCGGCCGCGCCATCATCACCGACCTGCGCTTTTCCAACTGGTGCCTGGCGCATGCGCCGGCCGACCTCGGCCCGGGCGCGGCGTTCTGCGCGCCCGAGGTGCGCGGCGGGGGCGCCGGGGATCCGGCGGCGGACGTCTACACCGTCGGCGCGCTCGTCTACTACGCCCTGACCGGGCAGGAGCCCGCCGCCGATCCGGAGGCGCTCGTGCCGCCCCAGCGCCTGCGTGCAACGATTCCCGCGGCCGTCGAGCGCGTGATCCTGCGGGCGCTGCGCGCCACGCCCGGCGATCGGTACTTCACCGCGACCGAGATGCTCGAGGATTTCGTGTCCGACGCGGGCACCTTTCACGCGCCGGCCGCCGAGCCGCAGCCCGCCGAGTCGGGCTTCGAGCGGCGGCTGCGCCGCGCCCTGGGCGACGACTACGAGCTGCTCGAGGAGATCGGCGCCGGCGGATTCGGCCGCGTCTATCGCGCGCGGGATCTGGGGCTGGAGCGCGAAGTGGCGATCAAGGTGCTGCACCCCTCGCTGACGGCGGACCTCGGCGTCGTGGAGCGCTTCCGGCGCGAGGCGCAGCTCGCGGCGCGGCTGCGCCACCCCAACATCGTGAGCATCTACGACATCGGGGGGCGGGCGGGGCTGCAGTGGTACACGATGGAGCTCGTTCCTGGCGCGAGTCTCGCCCAAATCATCGGGGCGCACGGGGCCTTGCCGGTAGACCGCGTCGTCCAGCTCCTCGACGAAGCGCTCTCGGCGCTGGAGCAAGCGCACGCGCTGGGACTGGTGCACCGCGACCTGAAGCCCGAGAACGTGCTGCTCGAGCCCGACGGCCGGGTGCGCATCACCGACTTCGGCCTGGCACTCGCGCTGCGCGGCGACGGCCGGTACGGCGGCGCCACGTCCCGCAGCGGCACGCCGCAGTTCGCCAGCCCCGAGCAGCTGCTCGGCGAGAAGGTCACGCCGCGCACCGATCTGTATTCGCTCGGGGCCGTGGGCTACTTCGCGCTGCTGGGGCGGCCCCCGTTCGAGGGACCGACCCCGGAAGCCATCCTGGCGAAGCAAACGACTGACGTCCTGCCCGACCTGCACGCCGAGCGGCCGGCGGTGGAGCGAGAGCTCGAGATTGTGCTGCGCCGGGCGGTTGCGAGCCGGCCCGAGCAGCGCTTTACCACCGCCACCACGTTCCGCGAGGCGTTGCAGGAAGCGACCGGCGGCTGGTGGCGGCGACTCTGGAAGCTGCTGCGGCCCGACTGAGCTCCCTGCCGCTCAACGCCAGCGGAAGATGCGCAGGGCGACGATGAAGCTCACCGTGCCCCACACGAGCACGATGGCGAGCGGGGCGCCGAGGCCGAAGAGCGGCGCCCCGTCGATCATGACGGCCCGCAACGCGTCGTTCAGCGCGGTCAGCGGCAGCGCCTTCACGAACGGCTGCATCGCCTCGGGGAAGCGCGCGTAGGAGAAAAAGGTCCCCGACAGCACCCACATCGGCAGCATCACCAGATTCATCAGCCCGCTCGCCGCCTCGATCGTGCGCGCGCGGCTGGCGACCAGCAGTCCCAGCCCCGCGAAGCTCAGGGACCCGAGGACGCTGACCAGCGTGAGGGTGAGCAGGGAGCCTCGCACCCCCACGCCGAAGATCAGCCGCCCGAACCCCACGAGCGCCGCGACCTCGAGGACCAGGAACAGCAGGCGCGAGAGGATGAACCCCAGCAGGTAGTGGCTGCGCCGCATCGGCGTCGCCATGAACCGCTTGAGGAGGCGGTTTTTCCGCGCCAGCACGACGGTGAACCCCACGCCCCAGATGCCGCTGCCCAGGAGGTTCATCCCCAGCAGGCCGGGGATGAGGAAGTCGATGTACCGGGAGCCGGGGGCCACGACGCGATCATCGCGCACCGCGACGACGTCGGACCGGCCGCGTGCCGCCTGGATGGCGGCGTCCACCTCGAGCCGCGCCAGCCGGCTCTCGGTGCGCGTCGAATCGTAGCGGTACACGAGCGGATCGCCTGGGACCACGAAGATGGCGACGCGTCCCGTCCGCAGCCGCTGGCGCCCTTCGGCGGTGTCGAGCACCGTCGCCCGCAGGTCGTGGCCGCCGGCAAGGGCGCTGACGACGGCGCTGTCCCCCGGCCCGCGCTGTACCCCGACGTTAAGCTCGCCCGGCCCGCGGTTGCGGAACGCGATGCCCAGGGCGAACGCGAGCACAATGGGGAAGCCGAACACCCAGAAAACGGCGTCGGGCTCCCGGTAGAACTCCCGCAACCGCGCCAGGGTGATCTGGAACAGCGGATGCTCACGCATCGCGGAGCTGTCGCCCGGTGAGGGCGAGGAAGACGTCGTCGAGCGTGGCGTGGTGGGTGACGAGCATCGACAGCTCCGCGCCGCGGCGCTCCACGAGCGCCATCAGGGCGGGCAGCGTGCGGTGCACTTCGTTCACGGTGAGGCTCACGCGGTCGGGGGCGGGGCGCACCGACCGCACCCCCGCCAGGGCCTCGAGCTCGGGGAGCAACGCGGCCGTGTCCACCCCGTCGGCGAACGCGAACTCGACCACGTGGCCGGCGCCGAGCGAGGCGATGAGCTGGCGCGGCGTGCCCAGCGCGATCACGCGTCCGTGATCCATGATCGCCACGCGATCGCAGAGCCGCTCGGCCTCTTCCATGTAATGCGTGGTCAGGAGGACCGTGTTTCCGGCCACCCGAAACGTCCCGATGATCTCCCACAGCTGGCGGCGGGACTGCGGGTCGAGCCCGGTGGTCGGCTCGTCGAGGAAGAGCAGCTCCGGACGGTTGACCAGCGCGCACGCGATCGCGAGCCGCTGCTTCTGCCCGCCGGACAGCGTGCCGATGCGGGCCCGGCGCTTTTCCTCGAGCTGCACGAGGCCGAGCACCTCGTCCACCGAGTGCTTGCGCCGGTAGAAGCTGCGGAACAGCGCGACCGTCTCCGCCACGGTGAGCTTGTCCCCCAGCTGGGTGTCCTGGAGCTGGATGCCGAGGCGCTCGCGCAGCGCGCGTCCTCCGGCGCCGTCGTCCCAGTGCATCCCCAGGACCTCGACCGCTCCGGCATCGGGGATCGTGAGCCCTTCGAGGATCTCGATGGTGGTGGTCTTGCCGGCGCCGTTGGGGCCGAGCAGGCCGAAGCACTCGCCGGTCTCGACGGTGAGGTCGAGCCCCGCGACCGCTACGACGTCGCCGTAGCGCTTGACCAGTCCCGCGCAGTGAATCGCCGGCACGTCAGGCGGCGGGTGCGGGGCCCTGATCCGATGGCCGCTTGGCCGGGTCCTCCCCTGCCATCGCCTGCTTGAGCGCGTGGTCGAGCTGGATCAGAAGATTGTTCATGCCGTCGGTGAGGCCGCGGATCTTCATATTGAGCCCACCGCCGCGCGCGGCCATCACGGCGAGCGCGCCCGCGACGTCGGCGATGGTGCCGATGTTCGCGGTGAGCGCGCGCTGGCGCAGGTGCGTCAGGTCGCGGGCGATGCTCCCGCAGAGGTTGTCGATGAGTTGAGACCGGGCGGCGCGGTTCGCGTCGAGCTCGGTGACCATGCCCTTGACGTGGTTGGCGACGTGCAGGAACGCGTTCACCTGCTCAATGCGCGCCGCCTGGGCGGGACTCACCTTCTTGCCGGCCATGTCAGTTCCCCGGCGCGAGCGCCTCGGCCAGCACGCGCCCGTCGAGCAGCGACAGCGGCGAAATGCCGAGGAGCCGCGCCAGCGTCGGGGCGATGTCCACCGTGTTCGCGCGTCGCGCGAACCGCCCGGGTTTAACTCCGCGGCCCCACAAAATCAGCGGCACGTGGCTGTCAAGCTCCGAGGGCTGCCCGTGCTCGGCGATGCTGTCGGGCGTCCAGACGGAAAACGGCTGCAGCGTCACCGTGAGCAGCGCGCCGGCGTCCGGCGGGAGCTGATGGCGCCAGCGGCGGGCGACCGCATCGTCGGCGGTATCCGCGCGGGCGAGATCCGCCGGGGCGTCCGCGCGGGCGACACCGACAACGCGGCGCACGCGCGCCGCCAGGGCCCGGCCGATGCTATCCACGTTCGCGCCCACCGCCGAAAGCCGGCCGTTGTCGCGCAGGAACAGAATGCCGGTGTCGAAGAGCAGCCACGTCCGGGGCGTGCCCGTCCCGAAGGCGCGGTCCAGCTCCCCATTCGCCGCGCTCACCAAGGTGTCCAGCGCCACCGCACGGGCGTCGGGATGCCCGTGAACGCGGGCGTACGCCGTGAGCGGCGTGACGCCGTGATCCGCCGTGAGCACCACGAGGATGTTCTGCCGGCCGTAGCGATCGAACAACCGACCCAGGAACCAGGCGAGATACCGGTCGACCCGGAGGACCTGGTCATGTAGCTCGCGGGAATCGGGCCCGAAGGTGTGGCCCACCGCATCGGTGGTCGAAAGGCTCACCAGGAGCAGGTCGGTGGAGCGCCCGCGCCCCAGCTTCATCGCGTCGGCGCCCGTCAGCGCGAACGCGAGCGTGAGCGAGTCCATCAGCGGCGCGGTCTTGATCGCCACGGCGGCCTGCGCGCTGTCGAACGGCAGCGTGTGGGGGAAGGTGACGTTGCGACCCTGGTTCTCCCACGCCTGATCGTCCGGCTCGGCGTACGCGGAATCCGGCAGCAGCAGCGTCCACTTCCAGCCGGCGCCCTTGTACGGCCAGCGCTGAGCGTTGAACGTCTGAACCCACGAGGGGAGCGAGTCGGTGTAGTAGCGGCTCGTGGTGAAGAGACCGGAGTCGTACCAGTAGACCTGTTCCTTCGCCTGGCCGACGGGGAGGATGGCCGCGCGATCCTTGCGCGAAACCGAGAGCGCGCGGGCGTTGGGGTCGCTCGTCTTGAGCCAGTCGAACAGGGCGGTCCCGCGGAAGCGGCGCGGCGAGGCGCCCGGCCCGCGGGAGCCGAGCAGCAGGGCGGTCGAATCCTGGACGCCTTCAGCGTTGATCACGATGCCGGTGTGCGCCGGCCAGCGACCCGAGAGAATCGTCGCATGCCCCGGCGCGGTCTCGGTGACGCCGTGGTCCTGATAGGCCGAGTCGAACACGGCGCCGTCGGCGGCCAAGATGGCGAAGCCGCCGGTCAGCTGGGACTTCCAGCGAACGAGGTAGTCCGGGCGGAGCTGGTCGATGGTGATGACCACGATCAGCTTGGGACGCGGGGGCGCGGGCGTGGTGCCTGCCCCCCCCGTCAGGGCGACGAGCAGCGCGAGCGGCATCATGCCTCAATACTAGCGGCTTCAGGCCGGGTGTGCGGCTCCCGCGCCGCCAGCAGGCCGGCGACGGCCACGACGGCGGCGGCCAGGATGAAGGGCACGCCGTGCCCGAGGGCGGCGAAGGCGGCGGTCCCCCCAACAGGGCCCACGATGCTCATGATGCCGCGGAAGGTCTGCTGCGCGCCCATCACCAGACCCAGCTCGTGCCGATCGGTCCGCTGGCTCACGAGGGAGGTGGAGGCCGGGAACAGCAGCGCCGTGCCGACCGGCACGAGGACGAGGCAGGCGATGAACAGCCCCATCGCGGGCGTCCCGGTGAGCACGGCGGCCGGGAGCGGCATCAGCGCGAGGCCGAGGCCGAGCAGGACGGTGCCGATCTGCATCGTGCGCACCTCGCCGAAGCGATCGTTGAACCAGCCCACGAGCGAAATTCGCATGATCACGCCGACGATCCCGAAGATCGGGAAGAAATAGCCGATCGTGTTCTCGGTGACCCCGAACGTGTCCTTGAGATACAGGGCCAGGACGCCGATCACGACGTTCAAGGCGAGCATCCCCACGACGTAGATCCAGATGACGCGGTGCGCCGGCTCGGCCGGGTGTTCGATGATCTCCCACAACGCCTGCTTGATTGAGCGTCCCAGCGCCAGCTGACTCCCACTCGGGGTCGCGGCATGCGCACGCGGCACGCGCGACTCCGGCAGCCATTTCCAGGCGAAGATCACGTTGATCAACACCAGCGCAGCGCCCACTACGCCCGGCATCTCGGTGCCGAAACGGTGCGCGAACGAGCCGATGTACGGGCCGATGACTACTCCCGCGCTCGTCGCCGCCGACAGCCACCCGAGCGCTTTGGCGCGCTCGGAGGGCCCCATGGTGTCCGCGACGTAGGCCTGCGCCACGCCGGTGGTGCCGCCGCCCAATCCTTGCACGACGCGGGAAGCGAACAGCATCCACAGGCTGGTCGCGAACCCGAAGATCAGATACGCGAACAGCGAGGCGCCGAGGCCGATCAGCAGCGCCGGGCGCCGGCCGTAGCGATCCGAGAACTTGCCCCATACCGGGGACGACAGCAGCTGCGCCGCCGCGAAGGAGGCGATGAGCGGCCCCACGAGCCATTCCGGGGCGTGCAGGCGGATGGCGTAGAAGGCCATCAGCGGCGCCACGAGCATCAGCCCCAGCATGTCCACGAAGCAGACGGCCATCAGCACCCACATCCGCTTCATCGCCGCGCCCCCACGCCGAGCACCGCCGCGCTCACCAGCATCAGGATCACCCCGAAGGCCGCCGCCACGCCGATCTCGTTGACCCGGAGACTCGACATGATTTCGATGGAGATCGGCCGGTTGTCGTACGTGTACAGCACGATCGACGTCACGAAGTCGCCGAGCGCCGCCACGAAGGCGAGGCTGCCACCGGCCATCAGCGCCGGCTTCAGCAGTGGCACGGTGACCCGCCGGAACGCGGCCCAGCGCCCCGCGCCGAGGCTCGCCGCCGCTTCCTCGAGGACCGGATCGATCTGGCGGAACCCCGCCAGCACCGCGCGGCCGGTGAGCGGCAGGTTGCGCACCAGGTACGCCAGCGGCAGCAGGACGACGGTGCCGACCAGCACCCAGCGCAGCGCGAGCGGTTGGTGCACGCTGAAGGTCGCGGCGAGCGCGATCGCGAACACGGTGCCCGGCAGGGCCCAGGGGAGCGCGATCAACGTCTCGATCGGCGACCGCCACTGCCACGGCAGGCGCCGGCGGACCAGCGCGCCGGCGGCGAGCGCGACGGCGATCGCGGCGGCGGTGCTCGCCGCGGCCATCCACAGCGAATTGAGCAGCGGCGCCAACCGGTCGGGCTCGGCGAGCAGCCGCTGATAGTTCACGAGGCTCACGTGCGGGGGCAACGTTTCCGTCGTCCAGGTTCCGTACGGAACTAGAGAAACGAGGAGCAGCGTGAGGTGCGGCAGCAGTAACACGAACGCGAACAGCCACCCGGCGGCGGCCGCGAGAGTCCGCACGGCGGGCCGGCGCAGCTCGCGGCGCCGCGGCGCGGTGCCCTTCCCCAGGGCGACCAGCACGTCGCTCCCCTCGGTGCGGCGGATCAACGCCAACGCTACGATGGCGACGAGGGCGAGCGCGACCGTCTCGACGGTGGCGAGCGCCAGCTCGCCGTTCAGCTTCGAGGCGACGATCTGCGTCGTCATCACGCGGAAGCCGCCCCCGAACACGTACGGCGCGCTGAAGGAGCCGAGGGCGGTCATGAAGACGAGCAGCGCCGCTCCGGCGAGCGAGGGGCGCAGCAGCGGCAGGGTCACGCGCCGCAGCGTCGCCCACGGTGACGCGCCCAGGGCCTGCGCAGCCTCGAGCATCGACGCGTCCAGCTTCGCCAGGCCCGCCCGTGTGAAGAGATAGAAGTAGACGTACATCGAGTAGGCGTGCACCAGCAGGATCGCGCCCGCGCCCTGCAGCCGCCACGGCGGGGCGGCGAGGCCCAACAGGCGCTGCACGGCGCGCGCCACGAACCCCGACTCTCCATATAGAAAGAGGAAGGCGATCACCCCCACGAACGGCGGCAGCACCGCGGGGAGAGCGATCAGCGAGCCCAACGTCTTGCGCCCGGGGAACTCGAGCCACTCGAACAGGAACGCGAGCGGGATGCCGATGGCCGCCGCCAGCCCGACGCTGGCGAGGGAGATCCACACGCTCGCCCACAGCGCCCGCCATTCGCCGGACCGGCGGGCGAACGCCGCGATGGCGTCGCCGTGCGCCGCATCGATCGCGACCAGGAGAATCGGATACAGCACGAGCCACGCGAGCAGCACCGTCATCCCCGCCGCCACCAATAGCTTTCCCCGCCCCCGCCCCGTCACGGCGGCTCGGGGAAGGTGAGCACCTTCACCGCCTCCAGGTGCACTCGCTCGCCCACGCGCGCGGCGTCGGGAGCGGCCAGCACCTCGAGCCGCTCCCCGCCGTCGGTCTCGATCTGGAAGAACGCCGCCGCGCCGGTGTAGCGGCGCTCCTGCACAATCCCCGTCAATCCTCGCGAAGCGGGCGAACCGGGCGAACCGGGCGGGGGCGCCCCGAAGCGCAGCCGCTCCGGCCGCACCACCGCGACGTGGCCGTTCACCGCGCCGAGGGCGCGTGCCGGGGCGCCGCGCAGCACGTTCGCCCGCCCGACGAACGTCGCGACGAACAGCGTTGCCGGCTGCTCGTAGAGCGCGTCGGCCGTGCCCACCTGCTCGACCCGGCCGCGATGCAGCACGGCGATGCGATCGCCGAGGTCGAACGCTTCGTCCTGCTCGTGCGTGACGAACAGCGTCGTGATCCCCACTCGTTTGATCAGCGCCCGCAGCTCGCGGCGCGTGCGCTCGCGCAGCCCGGGGTCCAGGTTAGACAGCGGCTCGTCCAGGAGCAGCACCCGCGGCTCGGGCGCGAGCGCTCGGGCCAGTGCCACGCGCTGCTGCTGGCCGCCGGACAGCTCCTGCACGCGGCGCCGCTCGAAGCCCGCCAGGTCCACGAGCGCCAACGCCGCCGCCACCCTGCCCATCGCGCCTTCCTTCGGCAGTCCAAACGCCACGTTCTCGCCGACGTCGAGATGGGGAAACAGCGCGTAATGCTGGAACACCATGCCGAAGCGACGGCGGGCCGGCGGCAGCCCCGTGACCTCTTCGCCCTCGACCCGGATATTCCCCGCGTCCGGCGTCTCGAACCCGGCGAGCAAGCGCAGCAGCGTGGTCTTGCCGCTTCCCGACGGACCCAGCAGGGCGACGATCTCGCCGCGCTCGATGTCGAGCGTGATCGGCCCGACCGTCACCGTGTGCGCCCACTGCTTCGTGAGCCCCACGAGGGCGAGAAACGCCGTCACCGCCCGCCCTCCCCTCTCCCCCGCACGTGCTCGTCCCAGTACCGCATCCAGTCGGCGCCGCGCGCGGCGAGGAGATCCCAATCGACTTCGGCCGGCCGCATCCGGCGCCGCACGTCGCGCACCCAATCGGGGAGGGAGTCGGCGGGGATATCGAGTCGCGCGGGGAGGCGATAGACCTCGCGCGCCGCGAGCAGCTGCGCCTCCGTGCTCCCCACCCACTCGATGAAGGCGCGGGCGGCGGCGCCATGGCGCGCGCCGCGCACCACTGCGATGGCGTCTTCGATCACCGGCGTGCCGCTCTTGGGGAAGACATAGCCGAGCTGCAGGCCGTCGCGCCGGTTCAAGAGGATGTCCGGCAGGTCCCACACCGTCACCAGCCCTTCCTGGCGCACGATCTTTTGATCGAGGAGCGGCCCGTTGAGGACGTACTCCTTGGTCTGCGCGTCGAGGCGCCGCAGCCACTGGAAGCCGGCCGCCGTGTCGCCGGTCTGCTTCAGGCCCCGCTCGATGATCATTCCCCACACGGCCCTCATCGTACCGCTCGCGAGCGGATCGCGGATCAACACCGTGCCCTTCCACCGGGGGGCGAGGAGCTCGTCCCAGTCCTGGGGCGCTTCCTCGGGCCGCAGCGCCTGCTCGGCGTACACGATGACGGCGGGGGTCTCGTAGACGGCGAAGTAGCGATCGCCGGGGCCGCGGCCGTGCGCCTCGATGGCATCGCCCCACGAGGGACGGAACGCCTCGAGCAGTGAGTCGGCGGCGCCGCGCGCGAAGATCGTCGCCGGCCCGCCGAACCACACGTCGGCCTGCGGATTGGCGCGCTCCGAGCGCAGGCGGTCGTAGACTTCCTGCGAGCCCATGTCGAGCCACCGCACGTCCACGTCGGGATGGAGCTGCTCGAAGCGGCGCTCGAACAGCGACAGGAGGTCGCGGCCGTGGGGAGAGTAGATGACGAGCGGCGTTCGACCCCCGGTGGAACACCCGATGACGACCAGGGCCAGCGACGCCAGCCGCAGGCTACGTCCCGGCACGCCGGCTTCCGAGTCCGAGGAGGTTCGCGAACAGCCGGTAGGCGCCGGGCACGCCGGCCGGCAGCTGCCGGAAGAAGCTCAGACCCGTGTACACGTACCGGCCCTTGCCGAGCGGGGCGACGAGCAGCCCGCCCTTGAGCGGTGCCTCGCCGGGGTCGTGCGTCTCGAGCAGCGGGACGTAGGTCGAATCCCAGTCGTGCGCGAAGTACAGGCCCCGCTCCTGGACCCATCCCTGCCAATCAGCGGCGCCGATTTCGTTGGGGACCCGGAAGATGGGACTCTGAGGATCGAGCACTGCGACGGGAGCTGTTTCGTCGGTGACGCGGTCGTGCGGCCGCGCGATGGTGAGCGGATAGGGCGCGTAGTTGCCCTGGATGAACGGGTACTGCTGATACTGCACGATCACGAGCCCGCCGGCGCGCGCGTAGTCGAGCACCCGCGTGTTGTTCGCGACCAGTGCGGTATCGGTCTCGTACGCCCGGCTGCCGATCACCACGGCGTCGAAGCGCGAGAGGTCGCCGCGGGCAAGAGAGTCCCCGTTCAGCAGCTCGACCGGCACGCCGACCGCCGCGAGGGCTTCGGGAACGCGATCGGAGGCGCCCCGCACGTACCCGACCCGCGCCAGCGGCGGGAGCGCGATGCGCGCGACCCGGACCTCGGCCACGGAGGGATGTACGACAGGACGCGGACGGATGTGCGGATAGTCGATCACCGCAAGCGCCCCCTCCGCGCGGACGCCCGAGGGATCCGTGGCCGTTACCCGCAGCGCGAAGCTCCCCGGCTGGATGCCGGCCGGCGGCGTGGTCGTCACGGAGACCATCCGGCTCTCGTCTTCGCGGGCGAACACCAACGTCTCCGGGGGGACCGGGGCCCACCCGCGCGGCACCGCCACGCTCACGCGTGCGGTGCTCGCCGCGCGGGTGCGGTTGGTGACGGCGATCGTGAAGCGGCGCTGAGCCGCCGGGGCGCCGTCGATCGGCCACACGACGAGATCGGGCGAGATCGCTACGTCGAAGACGTTGGTCACAAACAGCGGGCGGCGGATCTCGCCCCTCGCCTGGTCGCGGATGCGGTACACCACCTCGCGTCGCAACGTCACCGGGACGCCGGCGATGGTGAGCCGCGCGACGAGTGTGAGCGGCGGCGGCTCGAACGGCTCTCCGCGCACGGAGTCGGGCACGCCGGTCCAGTCGTACAGCGCGCCCGCCAGGGGGCGCAGCAGGAAGTACGGCTGGGACCGCTCGGCGCCGGGCGCGACCGCCACGGCGAAGCGCCGCACGAGCAGGCTGCCGGGGGCGGCCTGGCCCCCCGTCAGGTCGAGCCGCTGCACCGTCCATCCACCCGGGGCCGTCACGTCCAGTGCGTCCACCGGCACCGGACCGTCGCCCGCATTCCAGACGCTGGCTTCGACCTGCACGCGCTCGCCGGGCACGAGGATGTCGTCGTCGGCGACGGCGTCGAGGGCCACGCCCGCCGCGTCGGCGAGGGCCTGCTCGAGGAGACGGCGCTGGTCGTCGGCCTCCGGGACGAGGGGCAGCGTGCGCGCCGCGCGGGCGAGGAGCGGCACAACCGCGGCGGGACGCCACGGGTTGAGTTGGCGGCGGGCCGAGTCGACGAGCGCGGCGAACGCGGCACCATTCCGGAGCATGGTATCGATGCCTGCGAACAGTTCGCTTCCCGCCCCCACCCCCGACTTCGTTTCGACCAACGCCAGGCGGATGGTGCTGGGGCCAGGGCGCTGCAGCTGGCCCATGTCCTGGGAGCGGTGGCGGCTGCGGCCGGCCATCGCGATCTGGTAGTAGGACTGTCCCACGATGGGATCGATCGCGCCGGCCGGAATGCGCAGGGTGGCCGCGGCGGTATCGAAGAACGCGGAGCGATACAGCTTCGCCGGGCCCCACGTCGAGTCCTTGAGGAGCTCAAACGCCTGCTGGGCGACGACGCCGGCGACCTGGTGCTGGCCGTGGCCGTCGCGCGTCGTGCCGGTGAAGATCGAGACAACGACCTGCGGGCGGAACCGTCGCATCACCGCGATGACGTCGGCGAGCACGGCGTCGCGGGGCCAGAAGCGGAACGACTCGGCGGCGGTCTTGGAGAAGCCGAAGTCGTAGGCGCGCGTAAAAAACTGGTGCGCGCCGTCCAGCTGGCGGGCGGCGAGGAGCTCTTCGGTGCGGATCACGCCCAGCTCGGCGCCGAGCTCGGGGCCGATGAGGTTCTGGCCGCCCTCGCCGCGGCTCAGGGAGAGATAGGCGGCCTGGGCGCCGAGGCCCTTGGAGAGGTAGGTGAGGAGCTGAGTGTCTTCGTCATCGGGGTGGGCGCCGATGACGAGGACGCGCTTGTTCGCCCCGAGCTGTTCGAGCAGGTCCGCCAACGCCGCGACGCCGCCGGTGCCCGGGGGGGCGAGGGGCGAGCCCCCCTCCTGTCCCCGAGCGAAGCCGACGGCGCCGATACAAAGGAAGAGGGAGACGCCGAGCGCGCGCACTATGGCGAAAGATAGACGGTTCCACCCTTCATAACGAACCGCACGCGTTGGAGTTCCGTGATGTCGCGCAGCGGGTCGCCGCTGACGGCGACGAGGTCGGCGTAGAAACCCGGGGCCACCGCGCCCAGCTCATCCTGCGCGCCCAGCAGTTCGGCCGCCACCGACGTGCCCGACTTGATGGCCTGCATCGGGGTCATGCCGTACTGCACGTAGTATTCGAACTCCTTGGCCTGGTTGATCTCGGTCCACGGGAAGCCGCCGGCATCGGTGCCGAGGGCGATCTTGACCCCCTTCTGCACGCCGCGCTGGAAGGCGCGCTTCTGGTGCTGCAGCATCGGCCCCCACACGCCCCCGCGGGGCCCGGCGACGTACCAGGCAACGGTGACGGTCGGCACCCAGTAGACGCCCCGGGCCTTCAGCACGTCGAGGAGCGAGTCGGTCATCCCGTCGCCGTGCTCGATGGTGTTGACGCCGGCGCGGAGCGCCGCGGCGATGCCGTCGGAGCCGATGGCGTGGGCCGCGGCGCGCCGGCCGATGCGGTGCGCCTCGTCCACGATCGCCCGCGCCTCGTCGTCGGTGAAGTTCACCCAGCTGTGCAGCACGCTGTCGGCGGTGAAGTAATAGCGACGGTCCGAGTAGTACTTGATCCAGTCGGCCCCGTTGGCCACCTGCTGGCGCACGGCGAGACGCGCGCCGTCCACGCCGTCCACCGGCTGAACGCCGTGCGGCATCTCGATCTCCCAGTTGCCGCTCACGATCGGGTACATCCCCGTCGGCGCCATGGCGCGCGTGGAGACGAAGAGGCGCGGCCCCGGGATCTCGCCGCGGTTGATGGCGCGCTTGACGTCCACGTCCGCGTACATCGCCCCTTCGGTCTCGAGATCGCGCAGCGCGGTGAAGCCGTGCTCCAGGGCGAGGCGCGCGTTGCGCGCCGCAAGAATCGCGCGGTAGGGGATCGACTGGTACAGCAGCTGCGCGTCGTAGGACTCGGAGGTGGGATCGCCCTGCAACAGGAGGTGGGTGTGCGTGTCGATGAGGCCCGGCAGCACCGTCATCTGCGAGAGATCGATGACCTTCGCGTTCTGCGCCTGCGCCTGTACCTGGGCCAGCGGACCGACGGCGCGGATGCGATCACCGTCGATGAGGATGCCGACGTTGGTTTGTACCTGGTCGGTGCGGCCATCGATGAGGCGACCGGCCTTGATCAGGGTCGGCTGCGTCCGTGGGGCGGGCGTCGCTTGAGCCGCGAGGGTCGAAGCGGCGACGACAGCGGAGGCGAGACCGGCGACGAGTGCGGGGCAGCGCATGACACGACTCCTCCTGGAGGCCCGGCGAATCTCCCTTTCACGGCGCGGCTGTCAAGCCATAGATTGGAACGCCGTTCAACTCCGATCGAGGGAGGGCCACCGTGTCCGTTCGCGTCTTGTGCCAATGCGGGACGTCGTACGAGCTGAAGGACGAATTCGCGGGGCGGCTGGTGAAGTGCCCGCAGTGCGGCCGCGAGAACCGGGCGCCCGGGACCGCCGCGGCGGTGGCCGCGGCGCCGCAGGCCGATCGCGCCTTCGAGCGGGACGTCTTCCTGCTGCGCCAGCAGATGCTGCGCATCAGCGAGAAGTACGATGTCTGCGACGAGCAAGGGCAGAAGATCGTGTACGTGGAGCGCCCCGCGCACCTGCTGCGGAACGTCGGCGCCATCCTCGCCGGACTGATCGTCGCGGGCGTGTTCACCGGGCTCTGCATCGCCGCATCCGACGCGATGAAGGGCTCCGCCGGCGAGACCGTCTTCGGCCTGATCGGCGTCATCGGCTTCCTGCCGGTGCTGCTGCTGGTGGCGGTCCCCCTCTCCGCGAAGCGCCACGTCACCTTCTACCGCGATCAGTCCAAGCGCGAGCGGCTGCTCGAGATCCTCCAGGACAAGAAATTCCAACCGATCGTCGCGACCTACACGGTTCGGGACCCGCGCGGCAAGCCCCTGGCGCACTTCGCCAAGAATTACCTCTACAACGTTTTCCGGAAACGCTGGCACGTGAAGGCGCCGGACGGGACCGTGCTGTACATGGCGAAGGAGGACTCGATCATCCTGTCGCTGCTGCGGCGCCTGGTCGGCCCGCTGCTCGGCTTCCTGCGCACGAACTTCATCATCTGCCGCGGCGACAGCGACGAAGTGATCGGCGAGTTCAACCGCAAGTTCACAATCCTCGACCGCTACGTGCTCGACCTGAAGGCCGATCGGACGCGGTCGCGGGATGGGGATGCTCCCACCGCTCACCCTGCTGCTCATCGCCTGCAACGTCGCGATGTTCGCCTGGGAGATCGCGAGCGGCGCGCTCGGCGACAAGGACACCATCGTGGCCGCGGGGGCGCTGACCCGCGACGGCGTGCTCGCCGGCGAGTGGTGGCGGCTCATCAGCGCGCCGTTCCTGCACGCGGGCCCCGAGCACCTCCTCGGCAACTGCCTTGTCCTCTATATCGTGGGGCTGGCGTGCGAGCACGCCCTGGGCTTCGCCCAGACGGCCGGGGTGTACTTCGCCAGCGCCCTGGCGGGCGCCGGGCTCTCGATCGCGTTTCGGCCCGGACCGTCGGTGGGCGCCTCGGGGGCGATCTTCGGCGTGCTCGCCTCGGTGGTGGTGGTGCTCGTCCGCTACCGGCGTCAGTTCTACGTCCGCGACAAGCGCATCGCGGTGGTGCTGGCGGCCTGGGCCGCGTGGCAGGTGCTGACGGGGCTGGCCAGCCCGTTCATCGACAACTTCGCCCACCTGGGGGGCATCGCGGGGGGCGCGCTGGTGACGCTCGGCATGAAACCGCGGCTGCTCGAGGGCGGGACACCGGGCTAGATTGGATCCATGACCACGACCGCCACCGAACCCCAACGCCCCGTGAGCGCCGCCGAGGCGCGCGACGTCGCCGAAGCGGCGCGCGAGGCGCAGTGGGCCGCGCCCAGCTTCGTCCGCGACTTGTTTCTCGGCTCCCTGCGCCTCGACCTCATTCATCCCTACCCCGAGCAGGATCCCGCCGAGGTCGCCCGGGCCAAGCCGTTCCTCGACCAATTGGAGCGGTTGCTGCGCACCGTGGACGCGGACCGCATCGACCGCGAAGGCGAGATCCCCGACGAGGTGATCGCGGCGCTCAGAACGATGGGCGCGTTCGGCATCAAGATCCCGCGCGAGTACGGCGGGCTCGGGCTCTCGCAGCTGTCCTATATGAAGGCGATGGAGCTGGTCTCGAGCGTGGATGGATCGCTGACGGCGCTGCTCTCAGCCCACCAGTCCATCGGCGTCCCCCAGCCGCTCAAGATGTTCGGCACCGAGGCGCAGAAGAAGAAGTATCTGCCGCGCCTGGCCAAGGGCGCGGTCTCGGCATTCGCCTTGACCGAGCCGAACGTCGGGTCCGACCCGGCGGCGATGGAGACGACGGCGGTACCGAGCGAGGACGGGCAGGCGTGGATCCTCAACGGCGAGAAGCTGTGGTGCACCAACGGCACGATCGCCGAGCTGCTGGTGGTGATGGCGCGGACGCCCTCGAAGGTCGTCCAGGGGAAGGAGAAGCGGCAGATCACGGCGTTCGTCGTCGAGGCGAACACGCCCGGGGTCGAGGTCGTGCACCACTGCCACTTCATGGGCATCAAGGCCATGTACAACGGGGTGATCCGGTTCACCGACGTGCGCGTCCCCAAGGAGAACGTGCTGTGGGGCGAGGGCAAGGGCTTGAAGCTGGCCCTGATCACCCTCAACACGGGACGGCTCACGCTGCCCATCGGCGCCGTGGCCGTGGGCAAGCGCTGCCTCGAGATCGTGCGCGATTGGGCCAACGTGCGCGTGCAGTGGGGCCGCAAGATCGGCCAGCATGACGCGATCGCGCAGAAAATCGGCACGATGGCCGCGAACACGTTCGCGATGGAGGCCGTCGCCGACCTGTGCGGCGCCATGGCCGACCGCGGCGGGTACGACATCCGCCTCGAAGCGGCGATCGCCAAGCTGTACAACTCCGAGGGCGGGTGGCGGATCATCGACGATACCGTGCAGATCCGGGGCGGCCGCGGCTACGAGACCGCCGACTCGCTGCGCGCGCGCGGGGAGAAGGCCTACCCCGTCGAGCGCATCATGCGCGACTTCCGCATCAACCTGATCTTCGAGGGCTCGAGCGAGATCATGCACCTGTTCATCGCCCGGGAGGCGCTCGACAAGCACCTCGAGGTCGCGGGCGACGTGGTGATGCCGGGTAAGACGCTGGGCCAGCGGCTCGCGGGGCTGGTCCGCGCGGGGCTGTTCTATGCACGCTGGTATCCGTCCCGCTGGCTGGGCTGGAGTTTCTGGCCGCGGTACGCGGAGTTCGGGCGCCTCGCGCCGCACCTGCGGTACGTCGCCCGGAGCGCGCGACGGCTGGCCCGCGGGATCTTCCACTCGATGGTGCGCTTCGGCCCCAAGCTCGAGTACCGCCAGGCGGTGTTATTCCGGCTCGTGGACGTGGGCGCCGAGCTGTTCGCCATGGCGGCCGCATGCTGCCGGGCGCAGTGGCTGATCAAGCGCGAGCCCGACACGGGGCGGCGAGCGGTCGAGCTCGCGGACCTGTTCTGCCGGCAGGCACGGGGCCGGATCAATGCCAAATTCCGCGGATTGTGGAGGAATGAAGACGGGCATACGTATCGCGTCGCTCAAGATGTGCTCGCAGGAGACCATCGGTGGCTCGAACGCGGGACGGTGGACGTCAAGTTCTAAGGTGCTCAAGCTGCCTGGTGCGCAATCATGATGCTCTTTAGCCGTTCAGGGGCATCTCCTACCGAATCGGCGTAGGGCGTCGGGTGTCCGTCGGGCTCCATCACAATGGAGGGGCAAACGAGCGGGTACTGGCGGGCGCGGATGCGCTCGGCGGCCTTCTCCGTGGCCACAGGGGTTGCCACGACCACCTCGCGGGCACCCTGCTGCTCCACCGCCTTGGCGGCGGCGAGCACCTTCCATGGATACACGACCTGGCCGTCCACGATCACGGCGGTGCGGCCCGCGAGGCTCTTGAGGGGACGCTGGGTCCGATAGAGGATCAGGTCCTGCTTGACGCGAGCGCGGGATTCGTCGATCGCGGACGACAGCTTGTCGATGAGGCCGCCGCCGGGCTGGAAGTCGGGGTCGAGCTCAGCGTCGGCGGCTTCGGCCATGGCGCCGATCGGCGCGAGGTTCGAGCCGAGCCGGATGAACGCCGCCACGATCACGTCGAACTGCGCGCCCATCGCCTTGGCGGCGTGCGCCGCGACTTCGACGCCCTCCGGGGTAATCCCCAGCAGGACGCACGACTGGTAGCCCCGGGTCGCGAGCTGCTGCCCAAGGATCGCCCCCGCCCCCGACTTGGTCGGATAGAGGCTCGTGCGCGGTTTCGCCGGTCCGGTCATCGCGCCCCAAAATAGGATGACTCTATTAGCTTTCGCCAGCCACTTTCCAGGACCCCGCAGTGCCTAAGGACTCCCTGACGGTCATCGACAACCGCACCGGGAAGCAGTACGAGCTCCCGATCCAGGACGGCACCATCCACGCGACCGACCTGCGGCAGCTCCAGGTCGCCCCGGACGACCACGGCCTGCTGAGCTACGACCCGGCGTTCATGAACACGGCCGCGTGCCGCAGCGCGATCAGCTTCATCGACGGGGACAAGGGGATCCTGCGCTACCGCGGCTACCCGATCGAGCAGCTCGCCGAGAAGAGCACGTTCCTCGAGACCGCGTACCTGCTGCTGCACGGCGAGCTACCGTCGGCGAGCGAGCTGGATCGGTGGGTGTTCGACATCACGCACCACACGATCATCCACGAGAACATCAAGAAGTTCATCGACGGATTCCACCACGACGCGCATCCGATGGGCGTATTCGTGAGCACGGTGGCGGCGCTGTCGACGTTCTACCCCGAGGCCAAACACATCGAGGACGAACGGTCGCGTCGCGATCAGATCTTCCGCCTCATCGCCAAGACGCCGACGCTGGCCGCGTTCGCGCACCGCCACACCGTCGGGATGCCGTACGCGTATCCGGACAACGACTTGAGCTACACCGGGAACTTCCTGAACATGATGTTCAAGGCGACCGAGGTGAAGTACACGCCGCATCCGGTGCTCGAGAAGGCGCTCGACGTGCTCTTCATTCTCCACGCCGACCACGAGCAGAACTGCTCGACGAGCGCGATGCGCGGCGTCGGCTCGGCGCACGCCGATCCGTATTCGGCGATGGCGGCGGCCGCGGCGGCGTTGTACGGCCCGCTGCACGGCGGCGCCAACGAGCAGGTGCTGCGGATGCTGCACGAGATCGGCACGAAGGAGAACATCCCCGCCTACATCCAGCGGGTGAAGAACGGCGAGGTGCGCCTGATGGGCTTCGGGCACCGCATCTACAAGAACTACGACCCGCGCGCCAAGATCATCAAGCAGACCGCCGACCAGGTGTTCGACCTGACGGGGAAGAATCCCCTGATCGACATCGCCCTCGAGCTGGAGCGCATCGCCCTGCAGGACGAGTACTTCGTCTCCCGCAAGCTCTATCCGAACGTCGACTTCTACTCGGGGATCATCTACGAGGCGATGAAGTTCCCGATCGACATGTTCCCGGTGCTGTTCGCGATCGGGCGTACGCCGGGGTGGCTCGCCCAGTGGCAGGAGATGCTGCTCGACAAAGAGCAGAAAATCGCCCGGCCCCGGCAGGTGTACATCGGGAGTCCACTCCGCGACTACGTGACCATCGAAAAACGATAAACCGTCGAGCGAATACGTCGAGCAAGGGCGTCAAGCGACTGCGTCGAGCGGAATCGTCTACGGTTCTGCTCGACGTCTTTGCTTGACGCTCTTGCTCGACGCCGTTGCTAGACGCCGTTATCGGCGCCGCCGGGCCCCAGCTCGCCCGCGGACCGTGAGCGAGCGGCGCGGCGCAAGCTCCTCGCGCGGCTTCGGCTGCAGCGGCGCGATCGACGGCTCGAAGCCGGGGATCACTTCCCGCGGGAACGTCTGCCCGATCAGCTTCTCAATGTCGGCCATGAGCAGCCACTCATCGGGTGACAGCAGCGTGAGCGCGAGCCCCCGCGCCCCGGCCCGGGCCGTGCGGCCCACGCGGTGCACGTAGATCTCGGCATCCGCCGGCACGTCGAAGTTCACCACCATCCGGATCCCATCCACGTCGATGCCGCGCGCCGCGATGTCCGTCGCGACGAGGATGTCCGCTACCCCCCGGCGAAACGCCTCGAGGGTGCGCGTGCGATGGCTCTGCGCCTTGTCGCCGTGCAGCGCGTGGGCGGGGATCCCTTCCTTCTTGAGGAAGGCGGCGAGCTTGTCCGCTCCGTACTTGGTGCGCGTGAACACCAGCGTCTGACCGGACGGCTTCGCCTGCAGGATCTTGGCGAGGACGTCGCGCTTTTGCAGCTTGTCCACGGCCACGATGACGTGCTCGATACCGTCGGCAGCCTGGGCGCGGCGTCCGATCTCGACCGACGCATGACCGTTCAGGGCCGTGCGGGCGAGCGCGTCCACTTCCAGCGAGATCGTCGCCGAGAAGAGCATCGTCTGGCGCTCGGTCGGCAGCTCCCGGAGGATGCGGCGCACGTCGGGAGCGAACCCCATGTCGAGCATGCGGTCGGCTTCATCCAGGACCAGAACCTCGAGCCGCCGGTAATCGACGTGGCCGCGCTCCATGTGATCGAGCAGCCGGCCGGGCGTCGCCACGACGATGTCCACGCCGCGGCGCAGCGCCTGGGTCTGCGGCTCGAGCCCCACGCCGCCGTAGACCGCGGCCGCGGTGACCCCGGTGTGGCGGCCGTAAGCGAGGGCGCTCTGCAGCACCTGCTCGGCGAGCTCCCGGGTGGGCACGAGGATCAGCGCTCGCAGGGTGTGACGCGGACCGGGCGCGAGCCGCTGCAGGATCGGCAGCATAAACGCCGCCGTCTTGCCGGTCCCGGTCTGGGCGGAGCCGATCAGGTCGCGGCCCGCGAGGGCCAGCGGGATCGTCTCCTGCTGAATGGGGGTGGGGCGCTCGTAGCCTTCCTCGGCGACGGCGCGCAACAGCTCGGGCACGAGGCCCAGTGCAGCAAATGACATTGAAAAAAACTTCCTCACACACACGCCCATCGTCCGGCGGCCCAATGCCACCGGTGGCGATGTCACTGCGAATTGAACCTGGGGAATGAGACCGGGCGTGTGTACAGCGCCGGAGCCCGCTCCTGAGCGGGGCTGTCCTTCGGAAGGATGCCAGCTCGCGGTTCTTGAACTACGACCGAACCTTAACTACGTGGAGGGGCTACGTCAATGAGAACCGTGGGGGAACACCGTGACGTACGGTTTCCCTCCACGATGTCCCTCCACGGTTCTCCTCGACGCTTTACTTGCCGTTCGGTTCTTGCCCCCACCACCACATCCGCCCCAGCGGCCGTTGCCGCGGCCAGATCTCGTTCAACGTCTCGCCCTCGTAGAGCCGGCCGTTCTTCATCACGTAGCGGATCGTGTTGGTGTTGTGGATGTCCTCGAGCGGGTTGGCGTCGAGCACGATGAGATCGGCGAGCTTCCCCGGCTCGAGCGAGCCCAGGTCGTGCTCCATGCCGAGGGCGTGGGCGCCGTCGCTGGTGCCGACCTGCAGCACCTCGTGCGGCGTCATTCCGCCCGCCGCCATCGCCCACAGCTCCCAGTGGCAGCCCAGGCCGTCGAGCTGGCCGTGGCACCCCAGCCCGATATTGCCGCCGGCGCGCAGCACCGCCGCCGCGCCCGCCGCGATGCGGGGGAACACATACTGGTTGTCGCGGAACCAGGGGCGCCGCTCCGCGCGCTGGTCGATTTCCTCATGCGGCAGGAAGCGTCGGATCTTGGCGTTGTCGTGGATGTCGAAGTGCTCGTAGAAGTAGTTCTCGCTGAACGGCCCCCCGTACGAGACGAGCAGCGTGGGCGTGTAAGTGATGCCCGATTGCGCCGTCAGCTGCACCGCGTCCTGGTAGAGCGGCATGATCGGGTAGGCATGCTCGTGCCCGGGGTACCCATCCAGCATCTCCGTCAGGTTCATCTTGAAGTCGAGCCCGCCCTCGGTCGTGGGCATCAGGCCCAGCTCCTTCGCCGCCATGATCACCCACTGCCGCTGCTTGCGGTTCCCGGTCATGTATTCCTTGATCCACTTGGTCCCGTAGAACTCGCTGTAGCGGCGCAGCGCGTTGCGGGTGTCGTCCAAAGTCTGGAAGTTCTCGTCCCAGAACACGCCCGGCCCCGTGTGATAGACGCGCGGCCCGATCAGCTCGCCGGTCTCCACCTGGTCGGCGTAGGTGAGCACGTCCGTGGTCGCGGTCTGCGGGTCCCGGGTGGTGGTCACGCCCCAGGCGAGGTTGGCGAGGTATTTCCAGACCTGCGTCTGATGGATCCCCCATGTCGGCCAGGGGTGCGCGTGCACGTCGATGAACCCGGGGATGATCGTCTTGCCGGCGACGTCCATCACCCGGGCCCCCGCGGGCGCGTTACAACTCCCCCGGGCGCCCACGCAGGCGATGCGGTTGTCGGTGACCACGAGGTCGCCGCTCTCGATGACCTCGTTGCCCTTCATCGAGACGATGCGCGCACCGCGTAGCACGAGGGAGCCGCGCGGGACGTCGCGCGCGACGCGGATCGTCACGTCGAGCCGGGGCGGGTCGTAGGCCGGCTGTTTCTTGAGCGAATCGACGCGGGTCCGGAACGCGGAGTCGGGCTTCCAGCCTTTGGCGCTGTCCGGCTTCAGAGAGTCGGCGCGGACCGAGTCGGCCACGGCCTTGACCTTCTCGGCCGAATCGGCCACCACCGGATCGTAGCGGAAGAAGCTGCGCCCGATGGACCAGTACACCGTCTTGCCGTCCGCCGCCCAGCCGATGAAGTCGCCGCCGATGCGGGTGAGCCGCTTGACGGGGAACGGGGCCGCGCCGGGATCGGAGACGTTGATGCTCGGCGTCTCGCCGCCGAGCTCCGGCAGCATCACGAGGTAGACGTTGTTGCCGACCTGCGCCAGCACGCGCTGCGTGTCGGGCGCGGCGAGGATCTCGTCCGCGGGGCTCGGCTCCGAGCCGGGCCCGGGATAGGTGTACCCGGTGACTTTGAGGTACGCGCGCCGGTCGGTGCCGTCGAAGCGGATCGAGACGAGGCCATCCGGACCCGCGTAGTAGAAGATGCGATTCGGATCGCGGGCAAAGTGCGGTCGTCCCCACCCGTCGTACGGCGTCACCCGCGTCGCGGCGCCGCCCGCCGCCGGGACCCAGTCCAGCTCGTAGCCGGGACCGAAGTGCTCCGTGATGCGCGCCGCCCGCGGCCCCTTCACGAATACCACCTTCTGGCCGTCCGGTGACCAGACGGGCACGTCGTAGAACGCCACGTCCGGCGTCAGCCGCACGGCTGTGCCGCGGCCGTCGGCGCGCGTTTTCATCAGGGAGCCGCCGTCCTGGGTCCAAGTGACATAAGCGATCCACTGGCCGTCG
>WNFZ01001052.1_pt1 | contig 26573 bp, 34 predicted proteins | sample 5400081 | NCBI WGS metagenome assembly WNFZ01 (sample SAMN13153365, study PRJNA577476) | soil metagenome | isolation source: 80 cm soil or saprolite under grassland replicate 1 | place: USA:California | collected 2016-06-15 | reverse complement strand
GGATACGACGGGACGCTAGCGGCCCTGAACGTTAAGCCGGGGAACTTGTCACGAAGCCCGGCCTGAACAGGGCAAGCCGGGGTTCCTCGGCTTAACGCCAGCCTCGGCATAATCGCTGTTAAACCGAATTCGGTTTAACAGCGACAGGGGCGCGCAATATACCTCGGCGGAGTTCACCCGGTTCTGCCAGGCTCATGGCGTCCGGACCGGCGTCGGGCGGACCGGCGTGTGCTGGGATAACGCCGCCGCCGAATCATTCTTCGCCGCCTTGAAGAACGAGATGTATCACCGGCAGGCCTTCCCCGACCGGGCCCGCGCCAGGTTCGCCGTCGCCGACTACATCGAGATCTTCTACAACCGGATAAGGCTGCACTCCACCCTCGGCTACCGCACACCCGCCGAGGTCCTCACCGAATTCCAGAACGCAGCAACCGCTGCATGATCAACTACCCGAGGAACTGTCCAAGATCGTTGACACAGCTCACGGCGTGGGTGGGCATGGCTAGCTGCTGCGGGGCTGGGCGGGCGTGGCATAGTCAGAACGTGGTGATCTTCGATGACCTGCAGGCCGAGCAGGACAGACTGCAGGTCATCCTGGAGGGCCTGGATGAGGCGCAGTGGGCGTCGCCGTCGGGGGCAGCGGGGTGGGCGGTCACCGACGTGGTGCTCCACCTGGCCCAATCCGAGGAGGCCGTGCTCGCCAGCGCCACAGGCGCCAGCCTCGCCTTCCACCCCGGGTCCGGTGCCACCCTGGATGAGGTCATGGACCAGCTCGTCCGGGCCGAGCCAGCGCCGCCCGCCCGGGTCTTCGGGCGGTGGCGCACGGCCCGGCAGGCGGCGCTGGCTGCGCTGCGGGCAGCCGACCCGCAGCGGCCCCTGTCATGGGTGCAGGCGCCGCTGAAGCCGGCCACGCTGGCGACCACCCGGCTGGCCGAGCACTGGACGCACGGCCTGGATATCACCGGGCCGCTGGGCATTAGCTTCCCCGATACCGCCCGGCTGTCCCACATCGCCTGGCTGGCGCACCGGTCGTTGCCCTACGCCTTCGCCCTGGCCGGCGACCACCCACACCAGGTCTTCTGCGAGCTGACCGCTCCCAATGGCGCCACCCGCTGGCACTACGGCCCGGACGACGCCGACTCTGCGATCACCGGCCCGGCCGGGGCGTTCTGCCGGGTAGCCGCACAGCGGCTCCCGCCCGGGCAGTCCGGGCTGCGCACCGTGGGCCCATACGGCGCTGCCGCCCTACATGTTCTGCGCACCTACGCAGTCTGATCACCAACCATCAACCACGCCACCTGCGGCAGAAGAGTGCGAGTGGACAGGGCCGATGACTCAGGAGACGCGGACCTGGTCAGATGCCGGAGGCCAACCCGGCACCCCTCAGCTGACTGCGTCACCGTCGCGGCCGGCGAATGCCGGGATCACCTGCCAGGTGCCCTGGAAGATCCGCTCGTGCAGCTCACACTCGACGATCGCCCGCACGATCGGTTCCTGGCGTTCGGCATCCTGCTCGTCGGTCACCTGGCAGGGCCACATCCCAGCGGCCGCGCCCCGCAGATGCGGGTGCGTGTTGCCGCGCCCGAACACGGCGATCACCTGGACCGGCTCAACCCGCCCGCCGTGGCGGGCGGTGGCGTCCCGCTGCCCGGGCCAGGACAGCTCCCAGTGTGCGAAGGCCCCGCCGTCGCGATCCTCGCCAGCATGCTGGTGGATCGTGCCACTGCCGCGCAGGAAGGCCACGTTGGTCTGCTCGAGGATCCGCCGTACCACCGGATCAAGCAGGCTCACCGCGCGGCGGAAAACCTGCACGCGTTCCGGCCACTGGCGGGCACCTTCATAGGTCCTGGAGCGAAGATCGGCCAGATGGCGGAAGATGTCTATTGCCCTGGGCGGCAGATCCTCGGTCATGCATCCATCATGCCTCCGCCCCCCGGGGCTGCAGCCGCTGGCCGTGGCGTAGTCCGGGCAGGTGGATCCTCGTCCAGCCGGGCGACGTGCCGCGACATCTCCCGCCGGCAGACCCGCATAGTGGTTGATGCTGCGACCCTGTCTGCGGCAGAAGCGCGCATTGTCCTGTGTGGGCTGGGCGGGCACTCCGCAGAAGCTGGTCAGCTTTTCGGCGGCCTCTTCTTACCCTTCCTGCGCGGATGCTCAATGGTCGCGTCCGGGCCGGGGAACACCAGGCCGGTGTGACCGTCGTCGAAACGCACCAGGTAGGGCGGTTCCCCGCCCGCTCCGCGGACCTCGATGATCTCGCCCGTCCGCTCCGGCTGGCCCACGATGTTGCCACGCACGTGGAACCGGTCCCCGACGGAGGCTTGCATCCGCCCACTTCCTTACCCGCGTTCCGCGCTACCCGTGCGTAGGAGGACACGCTCACGGTGTGCCACATCGCCACTGCCAGTATCTACCCCGGCGCCGATCGCTGGTACTGGCTGTGTGGGCACCGCGCGAAAAGCGGCACAGAGCATAAGTCCCGCCGTTGAGCCGATAGCGTGAATAGGGGTGCGCGGTGGTAGGTGGGCGTGCTGGGTTTGCGTCCATGGGTTGCCGCTCAGGAGCCTGGCGGGCTGGGCCCCAGGAGATGGCGGCGCGCTTGCTGCATGGCGTCGTGGAAGCCCAGCGCACCCACGTCGATGTACCGCTGCCCTTCCAGCTGGCACTGGTGGCGCAGTTGATGGCTGCGCTGGGCGATCCAGGCCGCGGCCTCGCCGAGTTCGGCGGCCGGTAGCCGCCTCTCGTGCTGCGGCTTGGGGCCGCGGTAGGAGGCCAGGTCGCCGGCCGAGAAGGTGGCGTGCCCGAGAAAACATGCCCGCACTGTTATTGGTGCCAGCGCGGCCTGCAGGCGCGCCGGGTGCGACGGCGACAACTCGAAGCCCTCGATGAGGAACTGCCCCGCTTCCTCGGCACATACCTGGGCCGCTTGTTCGATATGTGGATACATCACCTCGGCGAGCCGCGCGGCGTCGACCGGGTCCTGGTCGACCGCGTCGAGTTCGGGCAGGACGCGGCGCAGCACTGTCCGGACCACGTCGGTCGGCAGCCACGGGATCCCGTCAGCCCTCAGCAGCCGCTGGGCCAGCGCGGACTTGCCCACCCGGGGCGCCCCGCCGACGAGGTAAAGGACATGGCCGCTCATAGCGTCATTGTGCCGGCTGACCCCGGGCCAAGGGCTGCCGGCCACCGGCGCTGGCCGCCATTGCAGCAATCCCACCGCCCCGGCGCATGGACCCACCACCCGCTGAGTGCTACCGCAGCCGAGCACAACCCGGCCGCAGGCGCGCGGCCGGAGATGAGGACCCCCGTCAGCATGCCCGCCGCCTGCTGCTGAACCTGGTACCCGGGCGTCGAGTTCGCGGCCGGCGCAATCTCGCGCATGCGCCCGGCGCCGGTAGCCAAGTTGTGAAAAGCGACCCGGCCGAATGACTGCCCGACCCGCAGCTGGCTGATGATAGAGGCATGAAGGCACGGGCGTGGCCGCGCATCGAACCGCTGGCCCTGATCGCCGCGACGCTGGCCACAGCGATGGCCGCCTGCTACCTGTGGCTCATTCACCAGCAGGGCGATCAGCCACTTCCCTGGGTGCTGGCACTGCTACTGGCCGGTGCGCTACTGGCCGTATACGGCGCCATCCGGCAGCTACCCTACCGGCGTGCGGCCCTGCTGGCCGCGGGCGCCGCGCTCACCACGCTCGGTCTGCTCGCACTGCCATCCATCGGGCTGCCGATCATCGCCTCCGGCTTCCTCGCCCTGGCCTCGATCTTGCGCTCACCTCAACGGCGAGCGCCGCAATGACCGCACCGCCACCCACCCCGACAGCGGCAGATCAGGACATCGGTGGTCAGCACGCCCTGTGCTATATCACCGCCTTGTCGTGCCTGGTTCCGGTGGCGAGTATGGCGGAATGGCTGACGTTACGGTGCGGCGCGTTGATTTCGGCTACTTCGTACGGCCAGCGGAGGAGACCGGGACGGGGGTGCCCAGAGTCGAGCCCTGCCTGGGCTATGCCGTCGGCCACCCCGAGGAAATGATCTTGTTCGACACCGGCATGGGCTCCCATCCCGAGGTTGACGCGCACTACCGCCCCCGCAGGGTGGGGTTGCGCGAGGCGCTTGCGGCGATCGGGGCACAGATCTCTGACATCAGGCTGGCCGCGAATTGCCACCTGCACTTCGACCACTGCGGCGGCAACCCGCTGCTGGGCCAGATCCCCGTCTTCGTCCAGGAAATCGAGCTCGGCACCGCCCGCCAGGCACCTGATTACACACTCCCCGAACTCATCGATGGCAACCGGTTCGAACAAGTGACAGGCCAGGCTGAGATGCTCCCCGGGGTCTTTCTCATGCCGACGCCAGGTCACACCGACGGCCACCAGTCACTGATCGTCCGCCGGCCGGACGGGGCGGTGATCGTGGCGGGGCAAAGCCACGACACGGCCACGCAATACGCCGCCGACCAGCTCGCGTGGCGGGCCCATCGTGATGCGCACGATCAGCCCCTGCCCGACATCCCGGACTGGATTGACGCCCTTCAGCAAGTCAATCCCCGGATCGTCTACTTCGCCCACGACCGCTCCGTCTGGACCCCCTGACCGAGCTCATCCCTGCCCCCCATCACCGGCATATCCCGGCTCAGCGGACACTCACATCGGCAGATCCGGGCGCCTCAAGGCACCTCGCGCGAAACCGTGGTGTGCCAGATCGACCTCATCTGCGCGCCTCAGCTGATGAGCGCCGAGGGCCCACTGCGCGCGCCGAACGGCGGCTCGGCGCGCGGTTATCAAGGGCTCTCCGCACGGTTGGCGATCCCGACCACGGACGAGCAGGCAGGCGGCCCAGGCCGTATGTTTATGCATGGCCAGCGCTGGGCGTGAATGCGCGCTTCTGCCGCTGGTCGCGCGCCTTCGGGGCTGCGAAGGCCCAACGCGCAGCGATTCCTTCAGTTCATTGACGACGCAGGCGTGCCACCTCGGCCTCCAAAGCCCGAACCTTCCGTTCTAGGTCCTCGCGAGTCGGGCGGATCGCTCGCTTCCGGGCGGTCGGCGGCTGTTGTGGAACGCCGATAAGCCCGACTGCTTCGGCCGCAACAATCGTTGCCGGGTCAAGGCCGCACTCAGGGCACCTGGCTGATCCAGTAAAGGCGGAGTGCACTGTCGTGTGAGTGTAGTGAGCGGCTTGTTCGATCAGATGCCCGCAGTACAGCCGCAATTTCCAGCACATTAGTTCCTGCCCGGGTGTGGGACGACCGAGGATGGCTCGCAGCTTCTCGATCTGTTCGGAAGTGAGCTCGTGTGGCGGGTTCTCTTCGAGCAGCCGATCAACGGCGTCCTTCAGCGCCTCTCGCTCACGTTGAGCTTGATGATCTCGGGGCGTCAGATTCACCGACTCACTCGGCTCGCCGAGCCGCTCGTAACGAGCCAGGTCAATTGCCATCATCGCCTTCTCCCTAATGTTGCCACGGCCTGGAGAAGGTAATCAGGCCGTGGGTCGGTGTCTGGGCATCGTTGCAGAGCTTGAAGCTTCCTGTCATGCCGCCGATCGGGCGCATGGCACGATCGGTCCCATGACTGAAGCCGACCGCGTGTGGCAGCTTGTCTGCGGCGACGAATTGCTTGCCGAACTTGTGGTGACAGGCGGAGATTTCCCCTGGCTCAACGCCAAGCTCCGGCCAGCGGCCGGGTTCGAGGAAGTCCGTCAGCTTTTCGAGGACGAGCTCCGGTGGCTGGATCTTCTCGATGACGAGCCTGAGCAGTGGGAGGCTGCGTATGGCCGTATCCGGGAAGCTGTGCGTCTCCTGCAACCGGACGGTCGGCCGGTACCGGAGTTCCTGCTTCACATCGAGGGCGAAGACGCCTGGTGGCGGTGGAGTGATGAGCCCTTCGCTGACCCGGAAGGCGAGCCATAAACAGCCTCGTCCGCTTCTGCCGCCGAGAGCGCGGCAGGCAGGTCAGGGATGATGCAGAGGTCCCGCGTGCCGGGTGCTGTTTCGGGCAAGCGATCTCCAGCACAGCGGCGATGCCGGGCCGCAGGCGTGGTCTCGGGCTACGTCGAGCACTGTCCGTACACTGAATGTATGAGCGCGACGCGTGACGAGCTCCACCACCTAGTTGATCAGCTTCCCGAGGCTGAGCTGCGGCCAGCCCTGGAGTTGATTCGCGGTCGTGTCGAGCAAGACAGTGGCGCTGGGAGGGATCTCCCGTTTTTCGCCTCGTTTGAGGCTGAGCCGGACCTTGCTGAGCGTTCGGAGGAGATCCTCAGGGCGGAGCTAGGCCGCTGACGTGCTGCTTTGTGACACGGGCGTGCTCCTAGCCGCAGGCAACGTCAAAGACCAGGCGCATCAAGCCTGCATCAGGCTGTTGCGCGAGGCTGAAGGGCCTCTTCTGGTGCCCTCGCCAGTGATGGGCGAAGTCGGCTACCTGCTCCAGTCACGGGTGGGACCACAGGCGGAAGTGACTTTCCTCAGGTCGTTTGGCGGGGATGGCTTCACGGTCGCGGAGCTGGAAGACGACGACATCCCGCGCATGGCCGAACTGGTGGACGCTTATCTGGATCTTCCTCTGGGCATCGTCGATGCGGCGGTTATTGCCATCGCCGAGCGCCTCAGGCTGGCCGAAGTCGCAACGATCGACCACCGGCACTTCTCCGTCGTGCGACCGCGTCATGTTCCGGCATTCACGCTCCTGCCGGGCCCGGGAACTTCCTGAGTCCTGGCGCGGCTATCCGCGAGCGGCTGATCGCCCCGGACGCTCGGCATGGCAGCCGTCCGGGCTTCGGATAAGGCCCACAAATAGCCCACAAATACGCGCTCCGGGGCGCCCCACACGAAGCCCACGGATCAAACGGGACTACGCGACACACGGCGGCACGATTACTATCGTGGTTGTGCAAGCTCACCGAACAGCCCTAACGCCGGTGAGGTGGGCTGGCGTACATGCTCGAGGTGCATGGTCCAAGGGGCGACAGAACCCCTGAAAAGCTGAAGGTCGGCGGTTCGACCCCGCCCCTGACCACACAGAGGTATTCACGTTTCACCAGAATCCATGTTCACGTTTGGGTCTGACATTTTGAGTTGCCGGGCGTGCGGGGACTGCCGGGCCTGAGATGATCTTGTACGTGGCGGCGCGGGCGCGGGGGGCCTGGTTCTGGACGCGCGGGACCGGCGTGGTGGCGCATGGGATACGGCGGCTATGGGCTGCCGTTGGGGTGTCGTGCGGACGGGCACCCTAGGGCTGTTATGGCGGGCCGGCGGCGAGGCTGGCGAGGGTCTGGCGGCGCCGCTTGCGGGTTCTGGGCGGCAGGCCGAGCGCGGCTCTGCGCGCGGTGCCGGCCTGGCGGGCGCCGTAGGCAGCGAGGATGCGCTGGTTGCGGATGGGAAGTCCGCAGCCGCCGCCTGTCGCTGCTGATGGCGCTGTGCACCCTGATGCGCGAAGGGCGGCTCAGCAACGGCGAGGAGGTACTGCTGGGCCATACCATCGACCTGCTCGATGAGCGGCTGGGCAGCACCCGTGAGCCCACCGTCGGCGACGTGCTGGCCGTCATCGAGCAGGGACCGGACACGCTGCGGTCCGCCGCGCGGGCCAGCACGCCCGCCCGGTACCAGGACCGCGCCGCCGGGCTGATCTTCACCCTCGACCTGCTGTGCACCGGGTCGCTGGCCGGGGTGTTCGACGGGCCGACGTCCCGGCCGATCGACCTGAACGCGCCGGGCGTGGCCCGGCACGCCGACGCTCCTGGTTGCCCCGTTTGCCGCCGCGCTGGGGATCGCCGCGATCATCGTCGTCGCTGTCTCGTGGCGGGCCGTTGCCCGGTGGACGGCGCGGCCCGGCGATCCCGTTGCCGCGCTGCGGCGTAACCCGGGTATCCAGCCCCTGACCCGCGGCCCGTCCGCGAGGTCAGCGGCCAGGCTGCGGGCTTCACTGGCGCAGGCCGGCCCGCACACGATCACCCCGGCCGACACGGGCCTGATGCTGGGCAGTCTCATGCGGCCGACGGGCCGGGGCCCGGCCCTATTCGCGTCGTGGGAGGACACGATCATCGCGTTCATGGCGCCGCGGTCCGGCAAGACCACCGCGATGGGGGTTCCCGTATGTGCTGTCGGCGCCCGGCCCGGTCGTGGCCACCAGCATCAAGGCGGACCTGTGGGCCGCCACCGCGGAGCTGCGCGCAGGCGGCGGCACGGTGTGGCTGTTCGACCCGCAGCGGATCACCTGCCAGGGACAGGAATGATGGTGGGATCCGCTGGCCGGCATGACCACGGTGGAGGCGGCGCACCGGATGGCCGCCCATTTCGTCCTGACGGTCGCCGACGGCAGGCGGCGGGACCTGTGGGGCCCGGCCGCCCAGGAGCTGCTGTGCGCGTTGTTCCTCGCCGCTGCCGCGTCGGCCCGGTCGCTGCGTGATGTCGCCCGCTGGCTGGATGACACGGCCTCGCCTACGCCGGCGGAACTGCTGGACGGTGCCGGTTTCCGGGCGCTGGCGTCGTCGCTGCGCGGCACGCAGCACGGCGCCCCGGAGACCCGGGACGGTATCTACCAGACCGCCCGCACCGCGGCGGCCTGCCTGCATGATGAGGAGATCATGCCGTGGGTGACCCCGCCGCCGGGGCATCTGCCGGCGTTCAGCCCGGCTGCGTTCGCGGCCTCTCGCGACACCTTGTACCTGCTGACCGAGGCGCGGGCCGCGGCGTCCCCGCTAATCGCGGCGCTGACCGACAGGGCGATGCGGGCCGGCCGCCGCCATGCGGAGATGGCGGGCGGTCGGCTCGATCCGCCGATGGTGCTGATCCTGGATGAGGCGGCTAACATCTGCCGGATCGCCGACCTGCCCGACCTGTACAGTCACCTCGGGTCGCGTGGCATGGTGCCGGTCACCATCTTGCAGTCCTACCAGCAGGGCGTGAGCGTCTGGGGCGAGCCGGGCATGGCAGCCCTGTGGGGCGCAGCCACCCGGAAGGTCATCGGCGCCGGGATCGCTGACCCGCGCCTGACCCGCGACCTGGCTACCCTGGTCGGCCGGCACGACGTGGCAGTCCGCTCGGCCAGCTACGGCGACGGCCGGGCCAGCGAGCAGGTAACGCTGCGCCGTCAGGACATCTTGCAGGCCGCTGACATCCGCGCGCTGTCCCCAGACACCGCACTGCTGCTCGCCACCGGCGCACGTCCCGCGCTGATCCGGCTCCGGCCCTGGTACGCCGGCCCGGACGCCCGCCGGATCACCGCAGCCATTGCACGCGCGCAGGCTGCAATCCAACAGGCTGCCCGTGCCGCCGCGGCATCCTCCGGCGTCGGCCTTGGCGGCGCGGACGATGGCGAGCCGTCGGCTGGACGGCGGGCATGACAGCGGAGATTCCCGGCGCCGCCCCGGCCGAGGGGGAGGACAGCCCCGCGCCGCAGCCGCTGTACGGCTCTGTCGAGGCATGGGTGAGCGGCCAGTTCCTGCCGATGTTCCGCCGGCCCCTCGGCGGCGAATACCGCTGGTGCCTTCAGTGGTGGCAGCACGCCGAGGCCATCACCCGGCTCACCGCCCTCTGGCATTCCTGGGAGGCGCTGCGGCTGGAACCGGGCACTGGGATGGCGACCGGGCTGCGGGACCATCTGGACCATCACCTGACCGTCTTGCTCGGCCGGGGCGGGCCGTTCGCGCAGTGCAGCGAGGACGAGCACATCGAGCCCCGCGAAGCCAGGGCGCAGGACGCGCCGCCCGGATGGTGGGATACCGGCGGGCCCAGGTGATAGCGGCATAGTGGCGCGGCGGCGGAGGTACGACAAGATAGAAGGCCAGCTCTCGCTTGAGGACCTGTGGGAGCCGGCCGCTGAGGGAGCCGGAGAGGATGAATCACTACGGCACGATGGCCCGGCGTCACTGGGAACGGTGCCTGCCGGAGCGCTACTCATCGATCCAGGAACCGGTCAGCTTCTTCTCGGCATTGGGGGAGGAGACGGCCCGGCAGACCGCGGACCTGACCCTGGATCTGGCCGGGGACGACCCGCCCGGCGAGGACTACCTGGTCAAGGTGGGCCGTCTGAACATGGCCCGCCTCCAGGCAGAGGAAATCATCCTGCCGGAGCAGATCCTGCTCCCGCCGGAACCGGGAGCCGGCCAGGAACCCGGCGACCAGGAGCCGGGGAACCGGAGCGAGTCGGCGGCGAGCCCGCCGGGCAGGCCGGTGATCGTGGACCGCAGCCACCCGTCGTGGGAGCAGGTGAACGCCGAGCAGGAGGAGCTGGCCAGGCCCAGCTAGCCGGGCAGCGGTTCCGGCCGGGCGGGCAGGACGATCTCGCGCCGTCCGGCGGGGTCAGCCGCATCCGCGCCAACCTCGCAGAGCTGCGCGCTCTACGGGCCCTGCAGCGCGAGCGCCGTCCGGCAACAGCTGCCGAGCAGGCGCAGCTCGCCCGCTGGTCAGGGTGGGGGGCCGTCCCGGAGGTTTTCGACGCCACGCGGCAGGACCTGGCCTGGGCCCGCGCGGAACTGGCCACGCGGCTGACACCCGAAGAGCTGGCTGCCGCCGCGCGCAACACCCTCAACGCCCACTACACCGACGCTGACCTGGTCCAGGCCATTTGGGCAGGCGTCCAGGAGCTCGGCTTCACCGACGGCCGGGTGCTAGAGCCCGGCTGCGGGTCCGGGAACTTCATCGGCCTCGCCCCCGCCGGCGCGCAGTTCACCGGCATAGAGCTGGAGCCCGTCACCGCGCAGATCGCGGCGGCTCTGTACCCGGGCACGGACGTCCGCAACGAGTCGTTCGCTGTTACCCGTGCTCCCGAAGGCTCGTTCGACCTGGTGGTAGGCAACGTCCCGTTCGGCAGCATCCGGCTGGCCGACCGCCGGCACAACCAGGGCGGTCACAGGAGTGGCGGAAGTGCCATATCTGAACCGTGTGAATAGGCCCCGTCCGGACAGCTCCCCCAGGTCAGCCAAGTCCGGTCGCTCCGCTGACTGGCGCGGTATGTCGTCTTCCTCATGCCCGATCGTCCAGCTCGCGGCCGCCGCCTTCTCTCCGCGTCGCTGCGCCATCCGCTACGCGAGTCTTGACCCGGCACCGCTCACACGGGTCGATCCTGGCGACTATCAGGAACGGACGGAACTAGCAGGACGGATCATGCTGGTCCCGAACGAGCCGCTGATCCTCGCAACGGAGCCGGTCGGCCCGGCGTCGAATGAGCATGAGGGCAATCCTCTGCACGATCGCGCTCTCGGTCGCCCTGATGCCGGCACTTGCCGGATGTGGCGCCCAGCCTGCGGGACACCTGCTGCAGGCCACCGCATCCGCAAGCGCCAGCCCGCACCGGGCTCCCTCGTTCCCTGTCCGGGCTGCGCAGCTGGTGCGGGGGAACACCGGCTGGGTCCTTACCGCTGGTGCTCTTTCCATGACCTCGAACGGCGGGCAGACCTGGACGGCTGTCACCCCGCCGGGGGTGCCCGCGGGCGCGATCATGGGCGTGTATTTCCAGAACACCAAGAACGGGTGGGTCGTGTCCTCCTCCGCCAGCAACCGCGCGCAGCTTGTGATCAGTGCCACTACTGACGGCGGCTCCTCATGGTCGACCTCGCCGGCCGGCCGCCCAGACCCGGGGTTCGCGGATACAGACTCCGCCCACGTCGACTTCGTGGACAAACAGCACGGCTGGGTGGTCGTGACGCTCCCGGGAAGCCTCTCGATCGGCGTCCTGTTGCACACCACCGACGGCGGCAGGACGTGGCAGCAGTTGCCGATGCCCACCGGCGGGCCGGTCGAGTTCATCAGCCCGAACACCGGCTGGCTCACCTCCGATGGGCAGCCGGGCACCTATGCCAGCGAGAAGTTCTACGTCACACGAGATGGCGGGCGGACCTGGCGGGCGGATACCGCCACGCCCCCGGCCGGGTTCCGCCGGGCTCAGGCCACCTACACCCTCCCGGCATTCACATCCCCCACGGGCGTCCTTGCCGGAATCTTCGGCGGGGAAGGGGCTCGGGCGGTGTTGGGCTTCTACCAGACGAACGATGGTGGCGCCTCCTGGGCACTTAGGGCGACTGTCCCGATGGGCGCCCCCCAAGGCGATGTCAACGGCTTCCCCGCCGTCATTGGCCCGGCCACCTGGATAGCGGTGTCCATGGACACCCGGCAGGTAGTGACGGTAACCGGCGACGGGGCAGACGAAGCCTCGGTGTCTCCAGCCGGGTTGCCTCGCGGGGGTCTCGGTGGGGGGTCATTCACCACCACTGGATCAGGATGGGTTGTGAGCGACATCGACAAATGTGCCGGATTCAAGACCGACTGCACCGAAACCATCGCCTTGTTTGCGACAACCGACGAAGGAGCGCACTGGTCGCTGAAACTCTCGAGCACGACGCCGGGCTAGCACAACGCAGCACGCAGCTTATGGCATAGGCGGGCTTGCGGCCCTTAGCGCGCGCATGCTTCCTCCACCCCCGCCGGTGTGACCCGGGCGCTGAGCGGGCGTTCCCGCCCCGCGCGGTGCACCTGCAGAGCGGCCAGCAACTCCCGCACCATCTGGTTGCTGGCGAGTGGCACGAGGTGCGGGACGGCCGGCCGGATGGCACCGGGTCGCCGTTCAGGTCCGTGAGCACGTGCCCGCTGTCGCGGCGCGCCCGGCCCGCCGCCCTCCCGGCGCCGCCGCCGGTATGACCGTATAGGGCACATTCTCTGATGCTGGGGAACCGATGAGCCGCGGGATGCGTCACAGCGGTGGGCAGAGGGAATCGAGGCCGGCTATGGCCGGATGGCGCCTCCCGGCGGCGCTGGCCGCCGTGGCACTTGTGGTGGCCGGCTGCGGCACGGCGCGCGTTCCTGGGGCCGGCCCCGCTGCACCGTCGGCGCCGGGTTCTGCGGCAGGCACGGTGTCCGCCCGGGTGGCGCGGAACGTGCCGTGCCGCACGCCACGGCATGATCCCGTGGGCGTGTCGCTGCCTGCGGGGTTCACCCCGGTCGCGGCCATCCGGTGCATCGAGACCGATCAGAAAGTGCCCGGTCACGGCCTGTGGGAGTTCGCGCTCAAGCAGGTGGCCGGCCGCGGGCTGGCCCGGCTCGCCGCCGCGCTGCGGCGGCCGTCGGTCATCCCGCCACCGAACCTGATGTGCGCGGTGCCCGGGCTGGCCGTGCCACCGTTCGTGCTGCTCGGGCGCGATGGGCGGGTGATCAGCCCGAAGCTGCCCGTCGGCGAGTGCGGCAACCCACAGCGGCAGGTCCGCACCGCCGTGCGGAAGCTGCGCTGGGTAACGGTGTCAGCCCGGCGGGGCGTCCAGGTCGAAACCCGGGCGGGAATCCGCTCAGGCTGTCCGTCAGGCTGGAAGGACATGATCGGCTTCCTGGACAGCACCGTGCGGAGTGGCGGGTCGATGCACGCCTCCGCGGGCGGGCCGGTGTTCGCCTCGCGGCCGCCATCGCTCAGGGTCTGCGTCTACCGCGACCGCTCCGGCCCGCTGGACACTTACCTCGTCGGTGGCGGCCGGGTCAGCGGTACCGCCGAGACCAAGTTCCTGCAGGGCATCACTGGGGGCCGGAGTTCCGCCGGGTGCCACCGCCCGCATGCCATGTTCGCCCTGCTGCAACCTGCAGGGGCCGTGGGCAGCCTGGTCGCCTACGTCGAGATCGGCGGCTGCCAGCGGGTACTGCGCCCAGATAACCGCATCGGGCAGGCGAGCCCGGCTGCGCTGGCCATCATCAACCAGGCGAGCCGGGGCTGAGCCGTCTCCTGCCCCAAGACTGCGAAAGTCGAGTGAACCAGCCGGCTTCGGAAATTACCTGGAAGCCGCAGGGGTCACCAATGACCAGGCGGAGCCGTTCCAGTGCTCGATCAGAGTGCTGGGGCTTTCCGGGTTGTCGAGGTCCCCGAAACCGCCCACGGCTGTGCAGTCCAGGGCGCTTGTGCAGGCGACTCGGCTAAGGCCGCTGTTTGCGGAAGGGCTCGGGCTCCTCACGATCGACCAGGCGGAGCCGTTCCAGTGCTCGACCAGAGTGCTGGCGCCGTCGGCGCTGCCCGGCGGGGTGAGCCTTCCCCCAGCGCCCACCGCGGTGCAGTCCGAGGCGCTCGTGCAGGCGACACCAGCCAGCCCGTCGGCTGGCGGCCCCGGCGGGTTGGGGCTGCTGACGATCGCCCAGCTCGAGCCGTTCCAGTGCTCGGTCAAGGTGTACTCCCGGGGCCCGCCGTAGGAGTCTCCCTTCCGGTGGGAGTATCTGGTCGTCCCCACCGCCACGCAGTTCGACTCAGCGGTGCAGGACACGGCGGAGAGGTAGCTGGCGATGGAACCCGGCGGCTGCGGGCTGGCAGCCACCTTCCATGTAAAGCCGTTCCAGTGCTCGATGAGGATGCGATTTTGATTCTGCCGGTGCCCGCCAAGAAAATACTCACCCACCGCCCAGCAGTTCGAGGAGCTTGGGCAGGAGATAGACGACAGGAAGCTGTACGTCGCTCCAACAGGATTGGGGCTCTTGACAATGACCCACTGCGATCCGTTCCAGCGCTCGACAAGCGTCCTGAGATGCAGCCCGTCGGAGTCCCCGCTCGCCCCGACGGCGATGCAGCTCGAGGTACCGCTGCACGCAACACCGCCAAGCTGGTTGGACGGCACGGGCAGGTTCGGGCTCTTCACGATGGACCAGGCCGAGCCGTTCCAGTGCTCTACGAGGGTGCGGGTGGGCGGGGGCGTGGTGGTCGGTTGTGGCGAGGTGCGGGTCGAGCTGCCCACGGCGGTGCAGTTCGAGGCACCCGTGCAGGAGATGCCGGAGAGGTCGGCATGTGTATGTGCCGGCGGCGCCGGGCCCCGCATGATTGACCACTGGGATCCGTTCCAGCGCTCGATGAGCGCGTTGGGCGGTCGAGGTTGGTAGTGCTGCCCGACAGCGACACAGCTCGAGGGGCTGGAACAGCTAACGTCCGTGAGAATTCCCCTAGGTCCCGATGCCTGGGGCGAGTGCCGGGTGGCCGCAGGCGCTGGGTGACCCGGCCCGCTCGGCGGCACGCCGAGGAATACCGCTGCCGCTACGACGGCCATCACCGTGACACCGCTCGCCGCGGCCGCTCGTGTCAGCCGCCGGCGATGCCGGCGCCGCACAGCGTCGATCACGTTGAACGACGGTTGGGCGCCGGCGACGGAGGCGCTGATGGCTTCCCGGAGCCGTTCCTCAAGATCACTCATCATGCTTGCCCGTCTTTGAATGCCCGGACCGTCCGGCCGAAGGGACGCCGGTTAGCTGGCGTAGCCGGGTTAGGCCCCGCGACGCCTGGCTCCTGACCGTTCCCGCGCCGCAGTTCAGGGTCGCGGCGATTTCCGCGTCCGGCAGGTCTTCCCAGTACCGCATCACCAGCACCGCCCGCTGCCCCGGCGGCAGCGCGGCCAGCGCGCGCAGCAGCAGGTCCCGGTCTGCGACCTGGCCAGTCCGGTCGTCCACCGCCAGGCCGGCTGCGGCCTCAAGCGGCTGTTCCCGCCTGCGCCGCAGCAAGCGCCGCCGGTCGATCGCGGCGTTAACCAGCACGCGGCGGACGTAGGGCTCGGCGGAGCCGTGCCGGAACAGAAGCCGCCTGCGGCGGTAGGCGCGTTCGAGCGCGATCTGGAGCAAGTCCTGGGCTGCGGCTTCGTTCCAGCCGGTCAGCACCAGCGCCAGCCTGAACAAGTGCGTCGAGCGACCGCGCACGAACTCCTCGAAGGCGTCCTCCGTACCGGAGTCCGACGGTGCCTCCTCGGACACGCTCACATTCCTTACACGACCGGAACCGTCAGAACGTTGCAAGTCATCCCGCCTGGTCTACCTTCCTGCCTGGCGCCGTGGGGTGGTCTTCTGCCTGCGGGCGCTGGACGCGGGCGGCGTGTCGACGTAGGCGAGCCAGTTGCCGTTCGCGATGGAAGCCCAGCGGCTGGCCGTGGTGGCGCCGACCCCGATGAGCTCGCCGAGCATGGCGGGCGGGATCTCTGCTGCTAGCTGGGCGCGGGCGGTGTTCCGCATCGCTGAGGGGCTGATTCCCAGCGCGCGCAGCCGTTTGGCGAGGATGAGCGGCCCGACCGGCCGGCCGGCGTGTCGCCCGGGAACAGCCAGGGGCTTTCAATCTGATTGGCCACGCCGTTGGTACGCCGGGCCGGCAGCTGGGTGATCAGCGTGGCGAACGGCTCGTGGATCGGCACCGGGGTGCCGTCGAGCACGGCCAGCAGGGTGCCATCGCCGCCGCAGCGGATATCGTCACGGGCGAGCCGGGCGATGCGGGTAAGCGGCTGGCCGTAGAGGACGAGGAGACCGGCGGCCACCCGGTCGCCAGCCGGGATCGTGTCGTCGGTGACCAGGCGGCGGGCGGTAGACCAGCGTTCCTCGTGGTCCAGCGGGGGGCGGAGGACCTTGGGCGGGGCTGGCGGGATGGTGACCGTTCGGGGCAGGTGGCCGCGGCCGCGGGCCCAGGTCATGAACCCGCGGGCCAGCCAGCAGCACCCGGTGGGCTGGGCGAACCAGCGGTCCACGTCAGCCTGGGTGAGGGTTGCCAGGGTGTGCCCGTCCCGGTGGACGGCCTCGAGCAGGGCCAGCACGGCGTGCAGGGCGCGGCGGGCGTTGTTGAGGCTGTGCGCCATCGACGCGCTGGTCTCGGCCCGGCGGCGCAGCCGGGGCAGCACCTGCCAGCGCAGCCAGGTCCGCACGATCTTGGTATCGCCAGTATCGATTCCGGGCGGCTGCCAGGAGCCCGGCCGCGAAGCTCCCGAGCTGCTCAACGCGCCGGCCGGTGGTGTCAGGCAGCGCGCCGGCCGCGACAAGCAGGGCGCGCAGATGCTCCACGCTGCGGTTGCCGCCGGGCCTCATCAAGGGTTTCGTGGGTGAGGGGACATCCCCGGCGGCAAGGCGGGCGAGCAGCAGGCCGCCCGGGCTGGCCCGCAACCAGGTACGCGCAATGTAGAAGTTGCCGGCGGCGGTCACCGCGGCCCGGACCTGGGCCAGGGCGGCGGGCAGGCGATCGGGCGGGCCGGCGCGGGCGTCGAACTCGGCGCCGAGCGCGCAGCGGTGACACAACCAGGACTCACACATCCAGGTACGCGGCCCGGTGGCACCGCAGCGGGCGCAGCGCGGCTCCTGCCGGTCGCGGCAGCGGCGACAGCGGCCGGTGTCATCGAGCACAACCCTGCCGGTGCCACAGCAGCGGCAGCCTCCCCGGCGGGGGTCGTGCTCGCAGGCCTCGCAGCGGGCGATCGGGCCGTCGATGACCAGCGGGTCGGCCGGGCCGCCGCAGTCCTCGCACAACGCGGCAGCAACGCTGATCCCTTCGCGGCGCAGTTCGGCGAGCAGGCGCGCGACCCGCACCTGCCGGCGGGCTGGCTGGGCCAGCGCAGGGCCGTTGCGGACCAGCGCGGTGAGCCTGGCCCGGCCGGGCACGCCAGGGGCCACTCGGTCGAGGGCTGCGTTGACCGCACCGGGATCGGCGGTGGGGCAGGCGGCGATGACTGCCGCGGCGATCTCGGCCGCGAGGGTGCCGAGGCGGCGGGCCTGGTGGGCTTGCCCAGCGCAGCTGAAGCACACCGGGCGGCCCTCGGCGTCACAGCGGTCGGCGTGGCGGGGCTTCCCGCAGGCGGAACAGGCGGCCCGGTGGGTGCGGGCCGAGCAGGTGGTGCACTGCCCGCCGCCCGCGGTGCGGGCATGCCAGCGCCGCTGCCGCCCGCACCGCTCGCAGACCGGGTGGATCACCGTCACCCGCGCGCCCGCTTCGGCAAGCGCCGTGACGAACCGCTCCAGCACCGCCAGGGTGCTGGTCGGGCCGGCCGTGAACGCGTCGGGGTGGGCGGCGAGGTGGCCGGCCAGCAACCGCAACGACCGCCGCGACCCGGCCGCCGCCAGCGCCGCGCCGACCGCCTCGGCGGTGACCGCCGGGTCCGCGGCGGTGACCGCTTCGATGATCAGCCGCCGCCGCTGATTGTCGGTCGCCGCGGCGCGCGCCCGGTTCCGGCACCTGGTGCACCAGGGTCTGCCGTCGCTGCCGCGACCGGCGACCGGGCGGCGCCCCCCGCACCCCGCGCATGGTTCGCTGGCCAGGATCTGCAGGCAGTTCCCGCACACCCGGCCGCCCGCCACCCGCCCCGGCAGCACCGCCGCGGCCCGGCCGCAGCGGGCACACTGCTCACCGCCGGTTTCGTTCACCGGCCGGTGATCTCCGCCCGCCGGGGCCGGCGCCCCTTCAGTGCCTGGACCGGGGCCACCCCGCCCGCTGACGCCTTCCTCGCCGGCGGGGCGGCGGCCGGCTCGGTCAGGTCGTTGGGGGTGCAGCCCAAGATGTCGCACAGCGCCATCAGCGTGGGCAGCGACAGCCGTTCCGGGGTCTGGGTCACCAGCCGGTACACCTGCGCGCCGACAGCACCACGCCCCGCTCGGCCAGCAGCGGCACCAGGTCGCTGGTGGCATACATGCCCGCCTTGGCCATCAGCAGCCGCAGGTTCCACCGGTAGCCGAGCTTGCGCGCCATCACCATCTCCCTTTCACTGCTGGCCGGTGCTGGCGCCTGCCGCCCAGGCTGGCTGCAGCGCCCGGGCCAGCGCGGCCTGCAGGTAGTCGCTGCCCACCTTCGTGTAGCCGGCCGTGGACGACCCCACCGGTGGCCGACCTGCTGCTGGATTATCTTGAGCCGCCGACCCGGGAAGGCTGTTGACCTGCAGGTTTGCGTCGTTGGTGTTGTCCGCGACGCGCTGGGTGCGATGTGTGATGTGCACGATGGTGACGGCCTCGCCTTTGGCGTTGACCTTGCGGGCGGCCTCCCAGTGCCGGCGGACGGTGGTGTCGTGCAGCCGGAATTGTTTCGCGCGGGAGCGAGCTGTCCCGTGCTCGCGTTGCGGCAGCGTGCGCGAGCCGGCCGCACGGGATGCCGGCGGCGCGCCGTTGTGCCCGAACTGCCTGGTCAGCGACCCGGTCAACCTTGAGGATTGCTCGGCGTGCGGTCACCGCAGCCGGGTCGCGGTCCGCTCGTCGGACGGGCCGCTGTGCCAGGGCTGCCGTCACCGGCCCGTGCTGGCCTGCGGAATCTGCAACAAGACGGCGCGGTGTGAGATCTCCCGTGCCACCGGCCGGCCATGGTGCGATGCATGCCAGAACCGGTGGGCCCGGTGCAGCGGCTGCATGGTCATCGCCCCGATGCGGGGCGGCACCCGCCAGGCGCCGCTGTGCGCGAAGTGCCTTAACCCCGACCCCGACTTCTGGGATCGCTGCCCGGCCTGCAAGACGACGTGGCTGCTCAGCCCGCGCCCTTGCCAGCGCTGCACCCTGGACCAGCGGATCCGCGGCCTCATCGCCGATGAGGCCGGCCAGATCCGTGCCGGCCTTGCCCCGCTTCACCGGGCCCTCACCGGCGCTGAACGGCCCGACATGGCTATGGCCTGGCTGAACCGCCCCAAAGTCCGGGAGATCCTCTCCCAGATCGGTTGCGACTCTCGCCCGTTGACCCACGAGATCCTTGACGAGCTGCCGCCCGGCAAGACACTTGATCACCTGCGCAGTGTCCTGGTCGCCGCCGGCGTCCTGCCCGGGCGCGACGAGCGGCTCGTGAAACTGGAACGCTGGATCGCCGCGGCCCTCGCAGCCAGGGCAGACCCGGGCGAGCGACGGGTCCTGCACGGGTACGCGATCTGGCATCACCTGCGGCGGCTGAGGCAGCGCCTGGGCGGGGCTCGCGCCTCTCACCTGCAATGCCTGAACGTCCGCTCGCATATCACTTCGGCGGTGAACTTCCTGGACTGGCTGGCCGGCGGCGGCCTCACGCCGGCCTCCTGCACCCAGCCTGACCTCGACAGGTGGGCGGCGCGTGAGGTCAGCTACCGGGATGAAACCGGCCATTTCGTCCGCTGGGCCGTCGCTCATCGGTACGCCGCCCGCCTGACCTTCGGTGCCGTCCGATGGGAGGGGCCGGCCGCGACCGGTCCACCGCCCTGTTCACCCTCGCAGCCGAGATTCCCGCCGCGATCCTCGCCCGTATGCTCGGCATCCATGTCAGCGTCGCGGTCGCCTGGCAGCGCGCCTCCGCCGGGGACTGGATGACCTATGCTGCCGACGTCAGCCGGCGCCCACCTCACCAGGATCCTTGATGACGCAGCGTGTTCCCGTCATCCAGCTGATCGGGCCCGGGAACCCTGGATGCCGCCCACCCCGACCGCGCCATGACCGCGGTGCGCGGGCCCAACGGGATGCCTGACCAGGCGACCGCCCTGCTGGCCGCATTACCTAGCGATTCTTGCAAGTTCGTCTATCGTCTAGATATGATAGACAGCATGGATGAGGAGCTGCTGGCAGCGGCCAGGCGAGCGCAGGAACAGCTCATCGAGGCAGACCACGCCGCCGAGACCGCCAAGGCGGAGTTTCACCGCGCCGTCCGCCGCCTGCACCTGAGCGGGGCATCGCTGCGCGAACTCGCCGCGGCGCTTGAGCTCAGCCACCAGCGGGTCCACCAGATTGTCGAGACCGCCGGCGGGGGGCGGCGGTGGGGGCGACGCCGCCAGCTCCCGCCCGATCTGGCCTGCTCCTTCTGCGGGCGGCCACAGCGGAAAACCCGCAAGCTCGTGGCCGGGCCGGGCATCTACATCTGCGAGAAATGCGTCGAGACGGCCGAAACGGTCATCCGCTCCGGAAAGGCCGCCGAGACCGCACTCGGTCCCCTGCAAAGCGTCCCCGGCGACATGAGCCGACAGCGATGCGGCTTCTGCGGAAAGTACCGCCACCAAGTCACCGGCCTTGCCGCCAGCATTGGCAACCCGGCCGGCAAGCCGCCCGGTGACGCAGCCATCTGCGCCGAGTGCCTCATACTGTGCCGCGAGATCCACTCCGAGCAGCTGACCTGATTGCCTCCACCATCACCGGAAAAGCGCCGGCAGCGTCGCCAGCGGAATGCCGATCACGATCACTGAGGTGGACGTGAATGCTTACCCGCGATCAACCCTGACACGATCGGGGTTGCGGCCAAGGCCTCCAGGAAAGCCCCGGGCCGCCGGCTCTTCCACACGCGGCTCGGCAGCGAACAGACCCGGGCCGGAGAATTAACCCGACACCGCACCCATTCCGAGAGTTCCAATATCCGACGGTGCCGTTACTCATCGCCGGGAACCAGGTCGAGCCCTACCTGCAGCAAGTGTGGGTGAAGGGCCCCGCGCCGCCGCGCCCGGCGAAGTCGTCCTGCTGCCCACCGAGGACGAAAAGGCCGCCGCCGCCCTGCTGGTCGACCTCGCCGTCGTCCCGGTCGAGCACGGGCTGTGCACCTTCAAGCCGGTCGCCGGCGGAGCGGACTGCCCCTTCGGCAAGCAGTGCCACACCTGCGAGCATTTCGTTCTCACCGGAGCGGACTACAACTACTGGAAACGCCAGGAGCAACGGCAGGCGGCGCTCGCCGAAGGCGCCCCCGCAACGACCTCCAGCGCAAACTCGAGGCCGCCAGAGCCAACCTCGCCCGCCTCACCAAGCACCGGGTCGCCGAGCTATTCCCGCACGGTCCCAGGGAAGCGGCGGCTGTCACAAGGAGTCTCCCGGCAACCGGCCCGGGCTATTGAACAACCAGTGTTGCCCGGAAAGTCGTGGGCATCTCCCTAACCTGCAGAACATAGACACCGGCCTCCAGCGGTGGCACCGACATCACTCCGGTCTCAGGCGCGGTAACAGGCTGGCCTGCAAAGACAGCCTTCGACTGGTCTACAATGCCCATCCCCGGCTTGCCAGGAACCGATGAAATAGCGGGATCGTGACTTGGTGAGATCAAAAGCGTCAAGGAGATCCCATGGCGCGACAACACGGTCATGGAGTTCGCGAAGCGGATAGTGAGCCTCTGGCCAGCCGCCGCGTAGTAACAGCGCCGGTCGAACACAGCCCGCGTTGCCGACTCAGTCGCGATGGAAACCGTTGTGGGCAGTAGCCCGGCCGGCGGGGGCACCCCATGCACCTGAGCGTATCTCCCCAGCACGCTGCCGCCGGGCGGGCTGATGATACCGCCCGGGTCAGCGGCAGGAGCCCTAACCTTCAGGAGCCCTAACCTTGTTGCGTGAGCACAGCCAGCCAGCAGCGGGAGCAGGTGCGGCGATACCTGCACGCGTGGGCTGGTTTCCCCTCCGGCCGTGACCCGCGCCCGCTGGTGTTGCTCAGCCCGGCGGTGCGGGCGGGACCGTTCCCGGCGGACGGGAAGGCGAAACTCGCCTTCGTTCGCGGCCTGATCGAGGCCGTGCCCGCCTTCCCCGGCGAGGTACTCCACGCCATGCGCCCTCACCCCCAGGAAGCCGGGCCGCCGGTGGAGCCGCTGCTGGTGACGGCGGCCGCGAAAGGCACCACCAGTTATTTCACCGACCGCGGGGAGCAGCAACTGCCCGCCTGGGAGGTCCACGCCCAAGGCGTCCCCGAGCCGATATGGGTTCTGGATCCCGGCATCAGCCAGCAGGTCTGGCGGCCGCCCGGCCTGGAAGAACACGAACTGACCTGGCACGCCAGCAGGGCAGAACTCGCCGCCGATCAGCGAACCGTCACGCTGAATTTCTCCGGCATCCCGCGCGCCTACGCCAACTACCCCCGCACCGAAGTGCTGGAAGCCGGAGGCGCGGTCGCTCTGCTGCCCGTGCCCGAAGATATCGGGCCCGCTGGCTTCCGATTGGCACATGCGGAGGCACGCGAGATCAGCGTGACACTCCCGCGGCCTCTCGGAGCACGGGTCCTGCTCGACGGAAACGGCTCACCGGTCTTCGTGCACATCTGAGCATCATCGGGCAGCGGCTGGCCCCTCCTACGGCTGCCCCGCGACATATCACCGACATGTCGCCCACATTCGATGGCCGCTGACAAGGGGATATGCGGTCATCAATGGCCCGGGCGAGCAGTGAAGTGGACGAGGCACACGGGTATGAAAAGTTGCGAACCCCCTCAAATATCCCGGACGCGGCCATCGACGGGTCGATGCGCGCATCCGACCTCGACATGAAGATCAGCTACCTGCGCGAGCGCAACGGCAATCGGGTCGTCACCTTCGCTACCGCGACGCCGATCGCCAACAGCGTCACCGGGGCGTTCGTGATGCAGCACTACCTGCGGCCCGACCTTCTGGAGTCTGCGGGCATCGAGGACTTCGACGCCTGGGCCGCGACGTTCGGGCAGACCGTCACTTAGATAGAAATGGCCCCGGAGGGTGGCAGCAGCTTCCGGCAGAAGACCCGCTTCGCCAAGTTCACGAATGTGCCGGAGATGCTCCGCATGTGGCATGTCTCCGCCGACATCAAGGCCGGCCAGGACCTCAACCTGCCTGCCCCGGCCCTGGCCAGGCGTACGGCCGATGGCCAGCGGGCCCCGGAGACGGTCGTCGTCCAGCCGTGCGACGCGCTGCTTGCGTATGTCGCCGAGCTGGGGGAGCGCGCTGACAAGATCCGTAACCGGGCGGTGAGCCTGGAAGAGGACAACATGCTGAAGGTCTCCGGCGACGGCCGCCGGGCTGCCCTGGACCTGCGCCTGATTGGTCAGCCGATGACCGTGCCTGGCAAGATCGGGGCCGCCGCCAGCCGGATCGCCGCCATCTGGGAAGCGCACCGCGACGACACCTGCTCTGGCGCCGGTGGTCACGGCACCCAGGTCCGCGGCAGCCTGCAGCTGGTGTTCTGCGATCTCGGCACGCCCGGCGACGGCTGGAACGTCTACGACGAGCTTCGCAGCCAGCTCGCTGCCCGCGGGCTGCCCCGCGGGGCGATCCGGTTCGTGCACGAGGCCAGGACCGACCGGGACAAGGGCGAGCTGTTTGCCGCCTGCCGGGCCGGGAGCGTCGCCGTCCTGATCGGCTCCACCGAGAAGATGGGCGTCGGCAGTGAGGACAGCGAGTGCATTGCTCACGTTTTGCTGCCCGGCGTGGCTGCCTGGCTGGCCGCGGCATATCACGCCGGCCGGGCGCGGCGATGCCAGGCGGGCCCGGGCCGGGCTTATACCGGGCGTGCCGGGCGGCCGACGCTGATGATCACCTTGCCGGGAGCGCGGGCGGGGCGTTGTGCCCGGAAGGCTGCTGGCAGGTCGCCCAGCCCGAAGACCGCCGAGACCGCCGGGCGCAGCCGCTGGCCGCTGACTAACGCGGCCAGTTCGCGTAGCTGGCCGCCATCAGGCTTGACGACGAAGTACACGCCGCGGACGTCATCGCGCCCGCCGTGATCCCTGCCAGGTTCCTCAGCGATGGCGACCAGAATCCCGCCACTGCGCAGCACCGGCCACGAACGGGCCATGACCTCGCCGCCGATCAGGTCGACCACAACGTCGGCATCATGGACATGATCCTCGAACCGGCCGGTGTAATCGAGGACGTCATCAGCACCAAGCCCGGCGACGAACTCCGCGTCCCGGGCGGACGCCGTAGCGGTCACCCGGGCGCCGTGCAGCGCCGCGAGCTGGACAGCGTAGGTACCGACGCCGCCGGCGCCACCATGGACCAGGACATGCTGCCCCGGCTGCAGCCGCGCGTGCTCGTGCAGGGCCTGCCAGGCCGTGAGCGCACCCAGGGGAACGGCAGCGGCCTCGGCATGGCTGACACCGGACGGCTTGGCGGCCAGGTCCGCGGCCGGCGCAGTGACGTACTCGGCCGCAGCGCCGGGACGGTCGAAACCGACCAGGCCATACACCTCATCACCGGGCCGCCAGCCGGGGACCCCGCTGCCCGTTTCCGCCACCACGCCGGACAGGTCATGGCAGGGGATGGCAGGCCAGCTCTCCGGCCAGGTGAGCTCGCCAGCAGTGACAGCGGTGGCATGAACCTCCACCAGCACCTCCCCCGGCCCTGGGTCCGGGACCGGGACGGTTTCGCAGGCCAGGCTGGCCGGATCGTGGCTGGAGGCACACATGGCACACATGGTGCGGGCTGAAGTGGTCACGAATGGTTTCCTTTGCGGTCAGAGCCGGACGGCGCGGCCACGCCCCCGCAGCGCCGCGGCCAGCGCCACGGGGTCAGCATCGCTGAGTCAGCCAAGGATCTGCTCTGCAGGGCGGACACCGTACTCGCGGCACCAGGCCAGGCAGGCCGCACGCTGGGTCTCCGCGCTCACGGTCTCGATGACCTGGCCATCCTCGCCAAGGTACTCGACGGCGCCGGTGACCTTGATGTGAACGATGCACGGTTGCTCACCGACCGCTCCCCACTCGTCGACGTTGCCTGCGGGCTCGTACACGTAGCTGCCGGGTCCGACCCGCTCCCCAGTGCCGAAGACCTCCCGGGTCCCGGACAGGTTGAAAGCGTGAACATCAGCGGTGTGCCGGTGCAACGCCACCATGCTGCCGGGCTCCAGCCGCATCAGCTCAGACCAGCCATCCGCCGCGAAGCGCAGCGGACGGAACGCCTTGCCTGGGCCGGTCGCAATCCACGGCATGCTCTCTGTGTCCAGCGGTCGGGCCAGCCCGGTAATCAGCGGGCGCATGGTTGCCTCCGATCGTCAGCGGATACCCACCACGCTAGGAGCAGAATGGCCTGGCAACGAGGGCCAATCCAGCCTCCTCTTTCTGGGCCAATTCCTGGCCGCCGCCGGGCGGGCGCGAGGGCCGGCAGGAGCTGAGCCCGGCATGCACGCTGCTGGCGGCCGTTTGGGAGTGCGGCCGAGCACCCGCTCGCACGCTGACGGCAGGTAACCCGCTGTGCCCGGACCACTACCCTCCTCTCCTATGCCCGGCTCCTGAGCCTCCCCGTCCACAGCGCAGACCTGGGCAATCTGCGCCGCCACGGCAATCGCCAGCACACTCGCCCGTAATCGATCGGCGCCAAGCGCATGCCGGTTCGCGCCCCGTGATTGTTCACTCTTCGTGACGACCGGCTGTCCGGCTTGCTCGCGTAACCGAGCAGATCGCGGGGGCTGCAATGCTCACGAAGGTGTCGCCCTTCAAGCAGGAGATTCCGGTCCCGGTCGCGTTCAAACAGGTGACGCCACATGTTCACCGGGGATGACGCCCAACAACTGTCACGGATTCGCGCACGATGGCAGCCGGGGAGTTGTCCGATCCGTTGCAGCGTAATGCTGCCGAGCTAATGGAACCCTGGGGTTGAGCGCCGTCCAGCTCTATGCGCGCCCGGCTGACCCTGAGCGCGTCTCCGCGGACCACCGGCCGTAGTCCGGCTCTGCTGCCGGGCCCCCGCACCCCGGCATCATGACCCGGCACCCGGACCCGGCCAGCCGAGCCTACGCCGGGCCTTGCGGGCCTCAACGTCATTCGTCCTCGCGCTGGCGCGCTGCGGGCGCTGCACGTTGACCCCGCCGCGGCACCAGCGTTGACTGGCACCTATCCGGGAAGCCAGCCCAACCCTGGCCACACGGCCGGGACCCTAGAAACCGTCAAGCATCACCTGAAGCCAAACCGGGCCCGTCAACCATCAGTTGGGCCTAGGCAGTCGCGCACGCGGAGCGGCAGATGCGGACGTGTGAATTTACCGTCACCCGGACTGCCACTCATCACGCAGCAGGGCATACACCAGGTCATCGGTCCATTCGCCCTTGGCCCAGGTGCTCTCGCGCAGATGAGCTTCCCGGCGCAGGCCCAGCCGTTGCAGCAGCGCGATCGATGCCGTATTCCGCGAGTCGCAGCAGGCGGTGATCCGGTGCTTGCCCCGCGCGGTGAACAGGTAGGTCAGCAGCAGGCGCACG
>WNFZ01002893.1_pt1 | contig 26577 bp, 34 predicted proteins | sample 5400081 | NCBI WGS metagenome assembly WNFZ01 (sample SAMN13153365, study PRJNA577476) | soil metagenome | isolation source: 80 cm soil or saprolite under grassland replicate 1 | place: USA:California | collected 2016-06-15 | reverse complement strand
CAGAATTTTGCCGGTTGCAGTTTTGGGCAACTCTTTGACGAAGGTCACATTACGGCGCCTTAGAGTGCGCGAGGTTGACTCGTGATCGCCCGATCACTCACCGCTTCCCCAGCGGCTTTGCGGTCTATCCACCGGCGCCCCCGCACGGCGTATTCGCCCGCGCAAACTCGCGCAGTTCGCGCTCATCTGCGCGCGCGTTTTGCGTTTACGTAGTGACGTTCGGGTAGCGACCGCATTATGATTGTGACAAGATGAAGATGCTAATCAGTTCACTGATGATTGCGACCGCGGTCGCTGCGTTACTTCACGCGCAGGAAGAATCGGCGTCGCCTGCTGCTGAAAAGAAATCGTATGCGGAGGTCCCGAAGGAATACGAAGTAGGCGAGGACACGGTTTCGCCGGATGGACGGTTCGCGATCCTTTATGAGGTGCGCGATGAGGATTCAAATGTCGATCCAGGGCTGCCCAACCAGCTCGTTCGTCTCAAACCGTACGCGGTATTGAAGGAAATCGAAACGGGCGACGGTGTTACTTGGAAGGGTGGGCGCGGCGCGGCGGACGCAAAATGGAATGGCAACGATTGGGTGGCCGTGTGGCATCACAGGAAATGGGGCGACGAAGATCTGGTCGTTTATGAAATTGAGAATGACGAGGTCAAACGGGTGCAAAAAATCTGGCCGGAGATCGTCAAATATTTCGATCGTGATTTTCACGAACGGTTTTTAAAGAAATATCCGAAGGAATTCGACAGCTACACCTTTGTTTCAGACTCGGATGTGAAAGAGTTGGAATTCAAGGAGCACAAGCTGCTGCTCGATATCTTTGCCGACAACAAACCGAACCTGGCCGCTGGGCCGCATTGGACGGCCGAGCTGAAGGCAGTTTGGGATTTGAAGCAGGCGAAGTTCGAGAAAGTCGATTTCAAACCGGGCAAGATCGAAGTCCGCAAAGAAATCGAGTAGTAATCGGCAGATCGACAACTGTAGTAGACTCAACCAGACTGAACAGTAATGTTCGTCGGGCATTACGGCGTTGCGTTCGCGGTTAAAACACAGCGAAACAAAATCCCGCTCTGTGTTTTTGTTCGTAGCTGTGCAGCTGCTGGATTTCTTGTGGGCGCCATTTGTTCTGCTTGGGATCGAGAAGGTGCGTTTCGTTCCCGGAATCACCGCGACTAATGCGCTCGATCTTTATTACATGCCTTACACGCACAGCCTCCTCGGCGCGCTCTTCTGGTCGGCGGTAGCATTTGCAATTTACAAAATCGGTTGGCGCAACATTGCCTCGAACAGCGCGGCGTTGCTGGTGGGGTTCGCCGTTTTTTCGCATTGGCTTCTCGATCTGATTGTTCATCGTCCCGATCTCGCCATCTATGACGACACGCGGAAAGTCGGCTTCGGTCTTTGGAATTATCGAGGGATCGAATTTGTATTGGAAATAGGAATTCTTCTTTTGGGCGCGGTCGTTTATTTGAAACGCAACGGCGCGATCGCGCGGAAAATCGGCATCATCATTTTCGCCGCGGTGCTGGTCTTGATTCAAACAAGCAACACTTTCTTGCGCCGGCCGCCCTCTTCCGATCGCGCCTTCGCGATCACGGCGCTCGTCTTCTATACGGTTTTTGCGGCCATCGCGTTCCTTCTGGAGAAGCGACGCGCAATTGAGAGTTGAAGGCGAACCCGAAACAACGACGTTCAGAAGATGGAGATAAAAAGATCTGGTTCGCAAAGTTCCACCAAGGGACCCGCTGATTGGTTTACGGGTACCGTGCGAATTGACCGTCTATTCCAAGCACCCGAACCGGCACGCGCGGCCTGTGCAAGCGTCACGTTTGAGCCGGGCGCTCGCACCGCCTGGCACACACATCCACTCGGTCAGACGTTGATCGTCACGTCCGGCTGCGGTTGGGCGCAGCGTTGGGGCGGGCCGATCGAGGAAATCCGGCCAGGTGATGTGGTCTGGTTTGCGCCGGGCGAGAAGCATTGGCACGGCGCTACTCCGACGACCGCGATGACTCATATCGCCATTCAGGAGGCGCTGGACGGCAAGACCGTTGATTGGATGGAGCACGTCACCGACGAAGAGTACGGCGGAAAACGCTGAACGGTACGAGCCGCACTGGCATTTAACGCCCAACTCCGAAAGCTTTCGCGAGCAGGCGCCCAACGCCCAAGTCAGAGGTCAGCGATCAGAATTCACAATTGAGAATTCGATTTTCTCTCGATTTAGATTGCTAGCTGAGCAGGCGATCTAAAAGATTCGCTTCATGAAAGAATTTGAGGGAAAAGTTGCACTGGTAACCGGCGGCGGATCAGGAATTGGTCGCGCGACGGCGCTGGCGTTCGCTCGCGAAGGAGCGCAGGTCGTGATCGGTAATCGCAACGTTCAGCGCGGCGAGGAAACAGTCTCGATAATCAGTGACGCTGGCGGGACGGCCAGCTTCCAGCGGACGGACGTCTTGGTCGCAGCCGAGATCGAGGCGTTGGTCGCCCACGCTGTGAAGACGTGCGGCCGCCTCGATGTCGCATTCAACAACGCCGGCATCGAAGGCGACGTGAAGCCCACGCTTGTCGATCAGACTGAAGCCAACTTTGACGCGGTGATGGGCGTTAATGTCAAAGGCGTGTGGCTTTCCATGAAGTACGAGATCCCCCAGATGCTGAAGACGGGTGGCGGCGCCATCGTAAACTGTTCGTCGGTTGCAGGCGTAATAGGATTCCCGGGAATTGCGATTTACAGTGCGTCGAAACACGCAGTGATCGGACTCACGAAAGCCGCTGCATTGGAATATTCCGCGCAAGGAATTCGCGTCAACGCGGTCAATCCGGCCGTGATCGACACCGAGATGGTCGATCGCCTTGCCGACGGCATGAATATGAAAAAGGATGATCTTACCACTTTTCATCCCATTGGACGCATCGGTCGGGTTGAGGAAGTTGCCGAAGCTGTTTTATGGCTGTGTTCCGACAAGGCGTCTTTTGTGACGGGGCACAGTCTAATGGTCGACGGCGGATTCACCGCGCGCTGATGACGCGAGAAATGATCACGACCTTCCGGCAAAGGACCGGCAGAATGACGCATATTGCGATTCAAGAAGCGCTGAACGGCAAAGTGGTCGAGTGGATGGAAAAGGTGAGCCACGAACAATATAAGAGAAGTTTGATGGTTTACAGCTGAGAGCTGAATGGAGCGAATGGGATCCGCGACATAGAAGGGTCCGAGCCGGACTGGCATTAGCGAGGAGGGTAGGAGCGAGTGAGCCCGGGTAGAGAACGAGTTTCAAAACTGAAGCGCTGAAAGAAAATTGCGTTGCCATATTTTTTTAAATGAGCAGGGCGTTCATCAAAGAGGATGTTGATCTTCCGGAGCGCAGCGGACGGAAGCGATCGGCGTCAGGATTGCCGCCGGGCGCGACCAATTACATGACCGCACGCGGCGCAAAGCGTCTGCGCGATGAACTGAAGAAACTTCGCGCGGCAAATGCGACCAGCGAGCGCGTCGTCGAACTGGAACAAATTCTAGCATCGGTCCATGTTGTCGATCCTCCGGACGCGCCGTCTAACAGCGTGACCTTCGGCGCAACGGTGACGGTGAAAGATAAAAAAGGTAGGACCGAAACCTATACGATCGTCGGAGTTGACGAACTGGACTTCGTGCCAAACGCGGTGAGTTGGATTTCGCCGTTCGGCAAAGCGCTTCTCGCTGCGGACATGGGCGACTGGATTACGCTTGAGGATGGACGCACCGCGAAAATCGGGAAGATCGAAAGAAAAAGTGACACGTGACGAGTGATCAGTGACAAGACCGGGAGGTCAGTACAGAAGTTGGTCATTGAAAATTTAGGGAAATAAAAAGAACAAAATGTCCGGCACTTACGAATTCGTGCAGCTTGATGTTTTTACGCGGACGCCGCTTACCGGCAATCCGCTCGCCATTTTCACGGACGCGCGAGGAGTGACAGTGCGAGTTTAGCGTCCGCTTATCTTCAATTGGTCGTCGGCCAGGCCCATCGTGTGGAGGAACGCGTTCCACCGCGGGTCGTCGTAGAGATTTGGGAGGAGCGGATCCCTGCGCAAACCGGGCAGACCCGGGTCGTGTTGCCGGCGCGCACGTTCCAACCATTCGAAAGCGCGATCTTTGTCGCCGCGATACGCGTAAACCTGGGCAATTTGATACGCAGCTGTTTCGGCATCATTCTTCATTAATTCGGCGAGCGCCGCGTCGGATTCCTGTACTCGCTTTTGCCCCCAACGTGCGCAGCTCACGATGAGGAGCCGGCACCAGTCACCGGCGTCAGCTTGCGCCGCGGTTGCGGCCTCCTCGAATTTATTCTCCAGCAGATACGATAAACCGAGACCGGCATGCGCCCACGGCGCCGCCGGATTCAACTCCACTACGCGCGGAAATTCGGCGCGCGCTTCCGCGAATCGCTTCGTCACCGCCAGATTAAACGCGAGAAAAGTCCGCGCTTGCGCGTTGACCGGATCCAGGTCGACTGCTTTGCGATAGAGTTCGAGTGCTCGATCCATGTTTCCGTGTGTGACCTCGAGGTTGGCCGCGGCGATCAGAATGTTCGGATCTGCCGGCGCCAGGGCCAATGCCTTGCTCACGGTTTGAGCCGCGGCGTTCCAGTTAAAATCGAAATTGGTCTCGATCCACGCCCGAGCGAGCAAACCGTTAGTCAAGTCAGGCTCGATCGACAGGGCTCGAGCGATGGCGTCGCGCGCGGCGGCCAGATGAGCGTCGAAGCTTTTTTGTCCACCTTCGGTCGAAAACCCGGCAAGCCAGAGATGCGTCTGCGCGACGCCGGCCCACGCCAGGGCAAATCCAGGGTCCAGCGCGACCGCGTGTTCGTAAGCAGCCAGACCTTCGCGCGCACTCTTTTCGGAGTGGCGATTTTCATAAAAGCGGCCCTGCAGATACAATTGATGCGCGTCGACATTTTTCGTCCCGCCTTTTTCCGCCGCTTGCACTTCCGCTTGAATTTTCTCTTTCGCCGTCGAACCCGCATCCGCTCCGCCGAATCGACCGCGCAATTGTTCGACGATCGTCTGGGCGAGTTCCGTCTGCACCGCGAACACGTCTTTCAAGTTGCGCGTGTAATTTTCCGACCAGAGTTCCTCGCCCGTGTCAGCGCGAGTGAGCCGCGCCGCGATCCGAACGGTATCACCGGATTTGCGAACACTCCCTTCGACCAGATGCGCCACGCCGAGTTTTTGTCCGATCTCCTGTGCCGTCGCGTTCTTGCCTTTGAATGAAAACGCCGAGGTGCGCGCCGCCACGTGCAGACCCGGAATTTTTTGCAGCACCGTTAAGAGCTCTTCGCTGACGCCGTCGGAGAAATATTCGCTCCCTTTGTCGTCGCTCAGGTTAACGAATGGAAGGACGGCGACAGATTTCTGATCAGGTGCATTTGCGGGAGCGGCCGGCACTGCGCGAGTCCCTGCCACCGGTTGATTTCTATTCGAGCGCTGCATCCACCACCACCCCGCAAGTAACGCGATTATTACCAGAACAGCGACCGCAACCAGGACGGGCGATTTCTTTGAGGCTAGGGCCGCGAACGGTTCGACACGTTTCTCCCACGGCAGCACGATCCGAAACAGATCCATCGGCAGTTTGATGTTCTTCAAATCCGCCGAACCGAACTTTTCAAATCGCGCCTCAAGTGCGTTACGAATCTGCCGCTCGACATCCATCGAGACGCAAATGCCGCCCGCGCCGGCTAATTGTTCGATGCGGGAAGCGATGTTCACCCCGTCGCCGTAGACGTCGCCGCCGCGATGCATCACGTCGCCGATGTGAATGCCGATCTTGAGGTCGATGCGCCGGTCGGACGTGACGTCGTGATTCCGCTTGGCCAGGGTGCGCTGGATCTCGATCGCGCATTGCGCCGCTTCTAACGCGCTACCGAATTCGACCAGGAAAGCGTCGCCGATGGTTTTGATTTCGGTGCCGTGAAACCGCGGAAAGATTTCGCGCAACAAACGCCGATGTTCCTCCAATAGCTCGAGAGCGACTTTGTCGTCGCGTTGGGCGAGCGCGCTGTAGCCGACCATGTCGGTAAACATAATGGCGGCGAGCTTGCGCTCTTCGGTCGGTTCGGTCGGCATCACCCTTTTTAATGACTATCTCTGTAAATGACAATGCCCGAGCAGTCTTGAGCAACCGAGTGACCAGCGGCGAGCAGATTCAGAACAGTTGAGAGCGTAAAGCTCCGTCGGAGCCACGCTCCTTTACGGAGTTAATGGTTGCGCTTTCTCAGGCACAAATTGATAAGGCTTTATGACGCACCGTACTTATGAATTCGTTCAGCTCGACGTTTTTACGCGGACGCCGCTTACCGGCAATCCGCTCGCCATTTTCACGGACGCGCGCGGTTTGAGTGACCAGCAAATGCAGGCGCTCGCTCGTGAGATGAATCTCTCTGAAACAACCTTCGTCCTGCCGCGCGAGCCACAGGTTGAAACCCAGGAGGGGAAGCGAGTCCGCATATTTACAGTGGAGGAAGAGTTGCCGTTTGCCGGACACCCGACGCTAGGTACGGCGTTGTATTTATATAATACCGCGGCTTCTCGCGGTGATGAGATGGTTCTTGACCTGAATGTCGGGAAAATCGGTGTCCGATTCAGCACTGACTCAAATAGCAGGAGCAATCGTGTCGCCGGCGATGTCTTTGGCGAGATGCGTCAGCGCGACCCAGAATTTAGCCCGACGTTGTCTCGAGATGAAATCGCCACCGTGCTCGGAGGTGATGGCAGCGAAATTGCAGCAGAATGGCCAAGCCAAATCGTGTCGACAGGACTGCCTTTTGCCATTGTGCCGATTCGCGATTCGAAGACTTTGGCAAATTTGAAGCCTGATCTTGTCAGAGTCGGCGCTCTACTGGAAGGAACCGGCGCCCGCTTATGCTACTTTATTTCTCCGGAACGCCAGGGACGGCTCGAAGTGCGCGCTCGGATGTTTTTCTATGGCGGAGAAGATCCGGCCACAGGATCAGCAGCTGGTTGTGCCGTCAGTTGGATGGTGCGGCATGGCTTGGCAAAATCTGACGAGCAGATTCTCATCCACCAAGGAATCGAAGCCCGGCGACCGAGTGAAATCTTTGTGCGCGCGACACGCGAAGGTGAGAAGGTCACCAATGTTCGAGTCGGCGGATACGCGGTAGAAGTGCTGCGCGGCACCGTCACTTTGTGATTTCGTCAGCGCATATGAAGCCGGCGCGCGTGGAAGTGAACGATGCATTCATACGCTCGCGAGTTTGAAGTGTGGATTCTCAATGAGGCCAAAGATGTTGCCGAAAGGATCGAGAACGGTGGCGACGAGAATTCCTTCACCGACATCCTGAACATTCGTGCGTTCAGTTGCGCCGAGTGAGAGCAGACGTTTCAGCGCCGCATTCGTGTCGGGAACGCCCCAATAGACAATGACGCCGCCCGAGCCTGCGGACGAAGATGGATCGGGATCGAGACCGAGCTCGTAGCCACCGACGTTGAAGCCAACGTAAAACGGCTGGTCGAAGTAAGGCTCGATTCCGAGGATCTTTGAATACCACGCCTTTCCCTTGGCCAGCTCAGGAGCGTGATAGATGGCCGTCCGAAGGCCCAGAAAGCTTGGATTGTCAGGCGACGGTTTCATTTGGTCTCAGTTTGACCGCTGGAGGACATAGAAAACATATCCGTAGCTGTCGTCTGAAATTCTAAATGTCTCGATTTCTTTGAGCGTCTCCACGGCAAAATCCCTGACGGCGACATCTGGATGATTTACGAGCGATTTCGCGCGCGGCTCTAGAACGTCATAATAATCTTTCACCCATGCTTCTTTGGGCAGCGTGTAAATGTCGAATATTTTGTAGCACGCTTCTTCTGCTACCGCGATGTTTTGCGGAACAGATTGCATGTCCGGATACCCCAATCGGAAGAACTCCGTCACCGGGTCTGGAATTTGTTCGCGGAGCCAGCACAGTTCGCTTACTACTGCGAAACCATCCGGTTTGATCGCCTTTGCCCAGGTGGTCAGTGCGTTGGCGAAACCGATGTTGTGTGCTGCGCCTTCTGTCCAAAGCAGATCGATTACTGGAAAGACACTCGGAATGTCTTTCATATCCATGCAATGCATCTGCACCAGATGAGCGAGGCCTTTTTCTTTGGCGCGCCGTTTCAGGCGATTCAGGAACGGTTGATACGAATCAACTGCCTGAATTGGTGTCCGAAGCTCGCTCGCCAGCACAATGGTTTGACGTCCCGCACCGCAACCCGCGTCAACAACGACTTCAAAACGGTGTTGCGGCAGAGATCGCAAAACATAAAGACTAACGCTGTCGTCTCCTGGACTCAGTTTGTCCATATCTGCGAAAAGGAGGTCAACCGGATTCGCCGTTTTCATCCTGCTTTGAAGAATTATTGCGCTTTGGCCTTAGCGGCGAGGATCTGCGGCAGCAAAATGTCGCGCACGTAATGCCAGTACGGAACAATTTCGAGCGCGCCCCGCGCATAGCGTTCGGCGGCATTTACGTCGCCGGGCGTCGTGTTCAGATACGAATAGGCCAGACTCATCATTAATTCCGGTTTGCCCCACGACGGCTCAAGCGGGTCATCGCTCGCTTTGATTTTCGAACAGACTTCTAATCCCCGCTGATAATTTTCGATCGCCTTATCCTGGCCACCGCCGCGCTCAGGCGGAGTATTCCAAAGAATCGGGCCGCGCACCCAGATCAGGCGTGGATTATCTGGCGCTATATCAGTCGCTTCCTTCACCAGCGGCATGATCTGGCCAACTAATTCTTTCGCGCGCGCCTGGTCTTTCCGGTTCATGAAAGCCAGGTAACCCAAACATGAAATTGTCCCGACTTTGGCATCGACAAATGCGGGATCCTTTTCCATCGCGATCTTGAATTCGTCGAGCGCGGTCTTGAGGTCCTGCTCCAACTCTTTCGGATCGACGGAATCGTTGAAGCCGTTAATGGCCCGCCTCCATTGAACAAAGCCGCGCCAGTACCGGATGCGCGACGCGAGTTTTTTGTCTTCGAGAAAAGGCTTTAGATCGTCGCAGCCCTTTTGCATCGCAGCGCGGTCGCCCGCGTAGTCCGCGTGTTGAATCTGCGCAACAATTGGGGCGATCTGTTTGGCGGTATCGTCAGCGCGAATTGCCTGGATAACAGAAAGCGAAACGACAGTGGCCACTAGAACGGCGGCGACCGCTCGGTTTTTGTTGGAACAGATTTTGATCATCGGGGCAACGGTTGACCGGCAAGATTGTTACGTGTGCAAGGTGCGCATAGCTAGCTTTCTGTTGTTGTGGACGAAGCATACGGCCACAGCTTGATTTACCGACAAGAATGTCGTGAGCGATCGGGGAAAAGTCGCGAACGCGCTGAATCAAGGCGTGATTAGCACCCGACTAGAGCGGTTTTCCAAGAACCTCGAATAATTTGTCCTTGTAGTTTCGGCTGAGAGTGAGCTTTGTCCCGTTTTCCAGAAGTATTGAATGCTCTCCGCTAAACAGCGGTTGCAGTTCTTTAATCCGTTCGACGTTGACAATTGCCGAGCGATGGATCCGCCTGAATTTTCTCGGATCGAGTTGTGTCTCCATTGCGCTCAGGGTTTGCCGCACCATAGGACTGATTTTGCCAGTATGGAGGTGCACATATTTATCGTCGGCTTCTATCCAATTAATTTCGTCAGTGTTTAGGAAGGTGATGCGCCCGCCCGCTTTGATCATGAGGCGATCGAGATATTGCGGCTTGTTCTTGATGCTCTCCAACAGGGCGCTTATTTGCATGCGTCCTTCGTTCTGGCGCTCGGAACGGAACCGCGCTTTTGCATGTTTGATAGCCTCCTTGAATCGCGCCTGATCGAAAGGCTTTAGGAGATAGTCGAGCGCGTGAAGCTCGAACGCTCGAATGGCATATTGTTCGTAGGCTGTCGCAAAGATAATTTCTGGCAGCCGCTCAGTCCCGATCGATTCAAGGACAGCGAACCCGTCCATCTCCGGCATTTGCACATCGAGGAAAACAACATCGGGGTTCTGTTTCCTGATCATCGCGACGGCCTCTTTGCCGTTACTGCATTCGCCGACAATTTCGACCTCATGATCGTCCTTTAACATTCGACGGACAAATTTGCGGGCGAGCGCTTCGTCGTCAGCGATCAAAGCTCTAATCGGCGCATTCTTCATGTTTGCTGTCGCCCATTCAAAAATCCGTTTCTCGCTGGAACGGAATCTCCATCACTACGGTTAGTCCTCCGTCTTTCGCGTTCATAAGTTCAAAACGAAAATCAGATCCGTAGATTTGATGCAGCCGGGCGCGGACATTACTCAAACCTAGTCCTTCTGCTCCAAGCAAACCGCCGTTTGAAGTTATCCCCGGCCCGTCATCTCTGACCTCGAGTCGAAGCAAGCTGTCAAGACGCTTTGCTTCAATATTGATATGACCTCGCGTCGCGCGCGGTGCAATCGCATGTTGGATGGCGTTTTCCACCACCGGCTGCAGGATAAGGTGGGGTACTTGGGCAGAGAGCGTCTGCGGTTCCAATTCAAACGCTAGCGTCAGCCGATCTCCGAAGCGGACCTGTTCGATCTCAAGATAGCAGCGAAGGAATTCAGTTTCTTCTTTGAGGCTGACCAGCTGTTGGTCGGAATTTTCGAGGGTTAATCTGAGAAAGTCGCCGAGGCGCGCGATCATGCTGTTTGCTTTTGGCGGGTCTTCCAAAACAAGTGATGAGATCGAGTGCAGCGTGTTAAAAAGGAAATGCGGATGAAGCTGCATTTTCAAGGCTCTGAGCTGCGCCTGGGCGAGTTGGGATTTGAGAGACGACTGTGCCAACTCGCTCGCCCGAAAGTTTTGATAATAGAGCAGAGCGTGCACGGCGATCACGATCAGCGAAGCGATAATCAAATCGATATAGAATCCGAATCCGAAATAAGCGCGGTAACAGTCGATGAGGGCGGGGAACAGTCGTCTCAGCCGCGGGGTGATGGACCAAAGGACCGCCAGATGAATAAACTGATGAATGCCGGCGATTGAAACTAGAGCCGGGAAGTAAAGCAACAGGTTACGAACATTGAGAGGACGGAACTCGATTGGGAAGCGGCGGCTGAAGCGAAAAAGAAGCGGTGAGAGAATCGCCCAAAGATAGAATTGAACCAGATTCAGCCTGAGCGCAGAGACGAACCCGAATTCTTTATTATTTTCACCAATCGCAGCCGCGTAAGAAACCGCCGCAAAGATAACGCCAACCAGCGTCCAACCGCCAAAAAGCAGTGCCGACCTTCGCCAGTTTATCTTGAGCTTACCCATGACGACTCACACAGATTATATCAAACGCGACGTTTGAAGGGGCGCTCCTTCAAAAGAATGTCGTGAGTGGTCGCGAAAACGGCGCGAACCCACTGGATCAAGGCACGATTAGCACTCGACGAAAGCGGTCTGAGCCGCGACGGCATCAGTGTGAGGCGCGGCTCGACATTGTGTTGCGAAGTTTAATTGAGAGAAGAAAGTTAAGGCATGCATCCAAATACCTACAACGCGAAAGCTTATTCCGCTGCCAGTGCAACATCTGGGTTGGCGTCCACTAAGATCGAGCGCCGCGAGGCAACTGATCGTGACGTGCAGATTGAGATTCTGTTTTGCGGCATCTGCCACTCCGATCTGCATTCGGTCCGCAACGAGTGGAGCGAGTTCATGGCCACGAACTACCCGATTGTGCCTGGCCATGAGATTGTAGGGCGTGTCACCAAAGTTGGGTCGGGAGTGACCAAGTACAAGTCCGGCGATCTCGCCGCGGTCGGCTGCATGGTCGACTCAGACGGCACCTGCCCGCACTGCAAGGCTGGCGTCGAACAGTTTTGCCCGAACATGATCCTCACCTTCAACTCGCCGGACAAGCACCTCGGCGGCGTGACCTACGGCGGCTACTCCGAAAGCATCGTAGTCGATGAACGCTTCGTCCTGCGCATTCCCACTAATCTCAACGTCGCCGCATCCGCGCCGCTGCTCTGTGCCGGCATCACTACGTATTCCCCCATGCACCACTGGGACGTGACCAAGGGCAAGAAAGTTGGCGTAGTCGGTCTCGGCGGACTGGGCCACATGGGAGTAAAATTTGCTCATGCGCTCGGAGCGCACGTCGTCGTCTTTACCACGTCCCCTAACAAGAAGGAGGACGCGCTCCGCCTCGGTGCCGACGAAGTTGTTGTCTCGCGCAATGCCGACGAGATGAAAAAGCATACCGGCAGTTTCGATTTCATCCTCGACGCCGTCTCCGCCGATCACGATATCAATGCCTATATCAATTTACTCGGCGTCGACGGCAATCTTACGCTGGTTGGCGCTCCTGCGAAGCCGTTGGGCGTCACCGCATTTGGCCTCATCGCACGACGCCGCAGTTTCTCCGGTTCTATGATCGGCGGGATCCCCGAAACGCAGGAGATGCTCGATTTTTGCGGCAAGCATAACATCACCGCCGATGTCGAAGTCATTCCGATCCAGAAGGTCAACGAAGCTTACGAGAGACTTCTCAAATCCGATGTGAAGTATCGCTTCTCCATCGACATGGCTTCTCTGAAATCGGAGTGAGGAGATCGGAAGTCAGAGATCAGAAATCACATGTCAGAAGTGACCAGCCTTCGCCAAGACGGCTACGGCTTGGCAGGCGAGTGACGAGAGATCAGCTACGAGAGGTGAAAGGTCAGATGTCAGACCACAAATCAGAGCTTCGGCTCGGTCCGTGCCGAGTGCCAGAAGCGTAGAACCTCCACGGCTTTCCTCGTCTCGTTCACGCGATAGAAAATTTTGAATGGGCGCTGCGTTAGCTTGCGAACGCCGGGAAGCGTTTGATAGCGGCTGCCTTTATACGGCGTCTGTGCGAGACTGAGTGCCGCATCGAGTAGGTTGTTGCCAAGCGCCCTCGCTGCGTCGGGATTGTCTCGGGCGATGTAAGAAACGATCTCGGCGAGGTCCGCTATTGCCGGGTCTCTGATTTCGACTCGGAAATCCATTGGGGAATGAGCGCGCGAACTTCGTCGATTGATTTCGCTTCGTCGGGATGAGCGTCGGCATATGCGATCGCTTCCTTCAATGAAGCTAATAATGTCGGATCGCCGTCATCATCAGAGAGACGGGAATCCACACCGAGCTTCACGACGCGCAATTCCTCACGCGTCAATTTGTCCATCGCAGTGAGGATTTCCTGCACCGTGCTCATGATCAAAGATTACAAAATAAATGCACGCGAAGCAAGATATCTGCCCCGACGTCGCGCGGCTCTTACCCGTGTCACACCGAATGCTACTAAGCGCGGCGCGCCGTTGAGCTGCGATTCCTGAATCAACGAAAAGAAGTTCAAACATGCAGAAGCGCAAACTTGGAAAAAGTAATCTGGAAGTCTCGGCGATCGGGCTGGGCTGCATGGGAATGAGCTTTGGCTACGGTCCACCGAAAGACAGGCAGGAGATGATCTCGTTGATTCGCGCAGCCGTCGAACGCGGGATCACATTCTTCGATACGGCTGAAATTTACGGTCCGTTCACCAATGAAGAGCTCGTCGGCGAAGCGCTGGCTCCGATGCGTGAGCGCGTGGTGATTGCCACGAAGTTCGGATTCAAATTTGGTCCGAAAGGTGACCAGAGCGGCCTGGATAGTCGGCCAGAACACGTCAAAGAAGTTGCTGAAGCTTCGTTGAAGCGGCTCAGGACGGATGTGCTTGATCTGTTTTATCAACACCGTGTCGACGCCAACGTGCCGATCGAAGACGTGGCGGGCGCGGTGAAGGAACTGATTCGCGAAGGGAAGGTGAAGCACTTCGGCCTTTCTGAAGCAGGAGCACAAACGATCCGGCGCGCACACGCAGTCCAAGCGGTCACTGCAGTGCAAAGCGAATACTCGCTGTGGTGGAGAGAGCCTGAAGGGGAAGTGCTGCCTACGCTCGAGGAACTCGGGATCGGGTTTGTTCCATTCAGTCCCCTGGGCAGAGGCTTTCTCACGGGGCAGATCGACGAAAACACGACGTTCGACAGTTCGGACTTCCGCAACAGGCTTCCGCGCTTTACGCCCGAGGCTCGCAAAGCGAATCAGGCCTTGGTTGATCTGCTTGGCAAGATCGCAGAACGGAAGAAGGCGACACCTGCTCAGATCGCGCTCGCCTGGCTGCTTGCTCAGAAGCCGTTCATCGTTCCAATTCCAGGTACCACGAAGCTGCATCGCCTCGAAGAAAACATCGGAGCAGCTGCAATCGGACTGACGTCGGAAGACCTCCGCGAGATCGAAAACGCCGCATCAAAGATCAAAGTGCAAGGGGCTCGATATCCCGAAGAATTGGAGCGGCGAACGGGTCGATGAGTCCGAGGCGGACTGGCAGTACGAACTAGAAATTAGAAGTACAAGATCTACTGCGCTTTCAAGATCGGAACGATCTCGGTCTGGATGGGTTGGCCGGTGACTTCGATGTCTTTGTGGCGCACGTAAACGTCGATCTCGGAGCGAACGCCAAACTTTCCGGGCAGATAGATGCCGGGTTCAATCGAAAAACAGACGCCGGGCGTGATTTTGCGGGAGTCACGCGTTTCGAAGTTGTCGATATTAACGCCGTTGCCGTGGACTTCTTCGCCGATAGAATGACCGGTGCGATGCGTGAAGTATTGGCCGTAACCGGCTTTGGTGATGACGCTGCGTGAGACATCATCCACGTCGGCGCCACGGATCGATTTGCCGGCACGGACATTTTTGCGGACGAACTCAACTGCGGCATCGCGCGCATCGCGGACGATGTCGAAAATTTTGCTGTATTCCTCCGGAACGGTTTCGCCGACATAACCGGTCCAGGTCTGGTCGGTAAAGACTGCGCCGGGCTTTTTCAGCTTTGAGGCAAGATCAAAAAGGACGAAGTCGCCCTGCTTGATCGGCAAAGCGTTCTCTTTCGTCGGCGTGTAATGAGGATTGGCCGTGTTTGCATTGACCGACACGATCGCGTCATCATGCTCGCCGCCCATGCCTTCCTCGTGCCAGCGTCGGATGATGAACTGCTCGATGTCGTATTCGGTGACCGGTTCATTGGCGCGAACTCTTTTCGCGATCTCGCCAAACGCATCGAAGAAGATGCGATGCATTTTGTCGGACGCTTCGATGTGCGTTTGCAACTGCTCGGGCGACCAGACCGCTTCGAATTGCTGGACGAGCTCGGCGCTGGTGACAACATCCACACCGAACGAGCGGATGAGCTCGATCGTGCCGGCATCCACCTTCGACATGTACGGCACATCGTTCATGGGCGAGTATTGCATCGCGATACGCGGCTTTTTCCCGGCGCCGGTCAAGGCGACGCGGAGGAGCTCGTGTTGTTCTTTCCAGCTGCTGTATTCCTGACGTTTGCCCGGCAAGGCATCGAGTTTGGCCGGCTCGATCCGGTGGACCAGTTTGAGCGGTTCGCCCGTGGCCGGGACGTAATAAAACCAACGTCGCGTGCCGACGGCGTGCTGGTCGAGTTTCAAGACGCGCAAGGCAATGACGTCGCTACCTCGAAAATCGTAGAACAACCAACCGTCGATCTTTTCCGCCTGAAGCGCTTTCTGGATTTCACCGACGCGTTCGGCTGAATTTGTAGCTGCGCGCATATCGCTAACAACGAACAGTAGAACGCAAGCCGGGGCGAATGTGAAAGCGCGGTTCATTAAGAAAGTGAAAAATAAAACGTAGAAATTAGAAAGTAGAATATGGCGAATGGGATCCGCGACATGGATAGTCGGCGCAGGGCTGATAAGAGCATGCATCGTAGGCAGCTTACGGCGCGGTGTTGAGAGTTGATCCATCTTCGCTGACGCTACAATGTGACAATGGAGAGAAGCCAAGCGGTTTGGAAGGAGAGATAAATGTCCGCCATTTTCGATCGGGTCCTCACAGTAAATCTTATCGCGAACACGGCGATTTTTTATGTGGCGGCGCGGCTCTATTTGCTGCCTTTGGTTCCGCGTGTTCGACCGCAACAAATTCTTGTTCCCATTCTCCTTTTGCATTCAATGCGACATCTGGGACTGATGTTTCTCACGCGCGGCGCCACTTTTCCGGGAATGCCGCCGCAATTCACGTATCCGGCCGCATTTGGCGATCTGCTAACGGCCATACTTGCGTTCGCAGCAATTCCATTCGTGTTGCGCGGAGCTCGCCTGGCCAAGCCGGCGGTGTGGATTTTCAATATTTTCGGAACCCTCGACCTGATCTCGGCGATCACCTTTGCCACGATCTATAATGCGCCAGTCGCAATGGGCCCAGCCTATTGGATTCCCGCTTTTTGGGTTCCGCTATTGTTGGTCACGCATTACGTGACCTTCGTTATACTTAGCCGGCGTTGGGAGTCCTGATCGCATCAAGGCACGCGGCATTCGGACGCAGCCCGAAGGAGCAGAATCGAAACTGCACCGTCAATCGCACATCTGATCCAGCTGAGGTTGACCCATGTTATCACATTGCTCGCGAGTCCCGCGAAGACTGACTCGCCAGCCCGCAGCGCCATGAACTGGAAGATTTGCGGAACGAAATAAATGTATGTCCAGACGCGCGACAGGAATGACCAGCCACTCCATCAGCGAATTGAAGATGAGAAAAAAGGTGAAGCCGCCTAAGGGGTGGCCGCATGAGATTCAGAATGTTTTGCGGGGTCGGCGACGCAACGTACAACAGCATGGCGAAAAGCGATCCGCCGAAGAGAGTGGTCGCGATGAATGCGGCAACCGACAGACGCCGGCGCGTTAACTTTGGCATTCGTCGGGCGAGCCACGGTGAGATCAAGCCGAGGCCGATTCCCCATCCCGGCCCCACCACAGCACCGATTATGGCAGCGATCGGACCGCCTAACGAACCGCTAAGCGTGCCGATTACGGTTGTTGCAGGAACACCGAAGGAGTAGGAGCCAAATCGATTTTGACGAGATTCAGTTTCCATATTGTTTTCTACGCCTGCGATCAGCGGAACTTGCGATTATGCGCATCGACCCATGCGCGCATGATTCCTACATTTTCGTGCGCGCGAGATGTTGTTACCATTCACCACAATGGAGGCCGAGGAAAACGTGTTCGGCTTCAACCTGCGACACGCCTTTACAACCGACAGTTGCTCGAAATTAAGCAATCATCCCCTCGTGCTAAGAATTTTTGCGAATATTTTGGGAACTTTGCGTTTTCTTTCCTGTAGAAACATGGTGAGGAGGCCCTGATGCCTCACCGAAGATGCACACATTGAACCCTCGAATGAAAAACACATCCCTCATCTTGACTTTGTTCTTTTTGGCTCACATTCGTGAGTGGCGTTGCGGCCCAGGTCGGCGGCAGTTGGCAAACCCTGGCGCCGATGCCCACTGCCCGCCAGGAACTCGCTACCGCTGTCTTGAACGGCAAGATTTACGCGATCGGCGGCTATGACAGCTCCGGCACGCCGACAAACATAGTCGAAGTTTACGATCCTACCACGAACACGTGGACTTCGGCGCATCCGATTCCCGTTGCCTTGCACCACAATAGCGCGGCGGTCGCGACCGGTAAGCTCTATAGCTTTGGTGGACCTTCGACGCAGACGTTCGTTTATGACGAGCTGAATGATTCTTGGTCAGAAGTTGCGTCGATGCTCTTTTTCCACGCCCTAACCCCTGCTGTTGGCGTATTTAACGACAAAATCTACGTTGCTGGAGGCGCCAACGGCGGCGCGGGCAACAGAATGCAGAACGCAGTCGAAGTCTATGATCCAGCCGCAAACACCTGGAGCGCTTTGCAACCGATGAGGGTTGGGCGAAATCACTGCGGCGGCGCTTTTATCGACGGTAAGTTTTATGTCGTCGGTGGGCGACGGGTTATTCGAGCTCTGGATGCGAACGAGGTTTATGATCCGCAAACAAATACATGGGCGCCTCAGGCTCCGCTGCCGACGCCGCGTGCGGGCATCGGGGTGGCGGCGGTTAACGGGGAACTCTTCGTTTTTGGCGGCGAAACGCTTAATCCGAGTGGTGGCGGCGAGGTCCACGGTGAGGTCGAAGTCTTCAACCCCGCAACCAACAGTTGGCGGAGCTCGTCACCCATGCCAACCCCGCGTCACGGCATCTGGGCGTCGGTGATAGGTAACAACATCTTCCTTCCAGGTGGCGGTATCGTATCGGGATTCGGCGCAACAAACGTAAACGAAGTATTTATTGTCTTGCCGTAGGTCGCCTGGCGCAATGTCTTAAACTCCTGCTACACGGCCGTGCGTAAGGAATTGGCGCGTTACCGGAGCAAGGAAACCAACACAACGGGCGACGGCTTTCTCGCGACTTTCGACGGCCCCGCACCGGCAGTCATGAAGCCAATCCCCATAACGAGGCGGAGAGGCACCGGAGCCTATTGCACCCACAGATTGTTTTTTCGCAACATCGTTGATCGAATTGGTAAGACTACTTCGCTAATCTCTTCGCCGGAATATTTCTTTTCACTCCATCCCGTATTTTGTGCTTACCCTCCCTGCTGGAGAATTTTTGCGACTTTCTCGATTGTGTTCCAATTGCGCGTGGTGACCGGGACACCCAGGTGCTTCTCGATCTTGCCGAGGTAGCTGATCGTCTTCATCTGCCGACGATACAGGCCCAAGACGAATCGGTCTTGGATGGCAATGATCTTCAGCAGCCAGTCGTCGTCCGCGGGCAGACTGAGAGGAACAGGAGGCAGCGCGCGAGGTCGTTTGGCTAACACGCTCACGAAGCGGGTTATGTTCGGGCCCGACGGTTGTCGTGAGAATGAATCCTTTGATGAAAGCTTGATGATGTCGCGCGCCGGACAAATCATGATCTCGCATTTAAACGGCAGCTTTTTCGCGATCGCGGCGCGCAGAGTCGACTCGCTTACATCCTCGCGCACCACAAACGTGCCGACCGCGCCAATGTTTACGACACCAAACTTGGCCAACTCCTTCGCGATCAGAGCCGGTCGGCATCGATTAGCTCCGCCGACATTCACCGCACGAAGAAATACCACCCAGCGCATCCGAAGGAATGGTCGCAGAAGAACTTTGGCGTGTCGATTGGAGCGGCGAACCTCGCGGCTACGCTAACTTCGGAGGAAATAGATCTGGAGGTTAAGAAAGTTCCATCTCGCGGCATTCCCAATGCCTCGATTGCCAGCTGAGGAAGTCTAATAAATCGATTGCGCTACTCAGGGCGTTAAGTATGGGATCTCAAAATGTTTTTCCATCGCTCTCTCCTTTTGGGGGTTGGTACGTTCGCGGTGGTGCCGTTGCTGGTACTCGCGGTTTCTCCACCCTGGGAGAGGGGGGGCCGACATACAGAACTGTTCGTTGCGGGGTTCGCTGATGACGCTTCCTTGAGAACGCGAATCGCGGCACTCTCCCCGACCGTCAGTCCGGATGACGCTCGGCGAGTCGCGTACGCTGCGTACATGACCGGAGTGGAACTGCGCCGCGAGTGGCGTGTGGTATGGCTACCCGGGGTTCAGAACTTGCTCGTCAATATGGGAGCGAGAAAAGGGGGACTCTGTTTTGAGTGGGCAACGGAGCTTCTCGTCCGATTGGATGCGCTGAAGCTGCAAACGCTCGAGCTCCACTGGGCCGAGTCTTTTGCCAACACCAGTGGCGAGCATAACGTCATCGTAGTTACGGCCAGAGGCCAAGCATTCGAAAAGGGTATTCTGCTCGACAACTGGCGTTACTCGGGACATCTCGTTTGGACACAAGTCGCCATGGATCCGGAGTATCACTGGACGGAAAACAAATCCGAACTCGCCCGCAGATTGGGGAGAGCAAGGGATGTGGTTTCGAAGCAAGTCCGATCTACGATGAAATCGAACTGAACTGTTTTCCATTTCGCCCCATTTCCATTTCGAGCGTCGGCAGGAACGATTTGAAAATCTTCATGTGAGATTCGTCTGGATAAATCGCGGACTGGCGTGAATGTCGATCTGACGCAGCGTTGTGTCGCCGGAGTTAACGAATCGATGCGGTGTGTCCGCCGGAATGACGACGATGCCGCCAGCTTTCACCTCGCGCTGTTCATCTCCGACTGTGATGGTGGCGCGGCCTTCGAGCGTGAATGCGACTTCGACGTACGGATGCTTATGCAGAGGCGGTCCTTGCCCAGGCTTGGCCTTGACGATGTAGGCCGAGAAGGGCGCCCCTTGAGTTTCGCCGACGAACTCATACGACATTCCGACAAACGGCAGCTGCTCGAGACTGATGAAGCTCATGGCGGAAATCTACGCCCGTGATGCGTTTTCCTCGTAAGAATCTTCAATTGCAGCTGGCCACTTGGATCAATAAAAACCGCTTCTACGTAGCGGAGAGCGATTTTACTTTTTTTGTCCCAATGCCTCAGCGCGTTGGTAGGCCGCGTAGACGGCCTTTGATAGAACCGTTCGCAGACCACCTTTTTCCATCTCGTAGATCGCAGCGGCCGAAGTCCCTCCGGGCGACGTGACCATATTTCTAAGCTCGGCCGGGTGCTTGTGCGATTCGATCGCGAACAGAACTGAACCCAGCATCGTCTCCTGGACGAGATCCTTCGCCATCTCACGAGAAAAACCCATATGCACGCCGGCGTCGGTTAAGGCTTCCATTACAAGAAAAATATATGTCGGGCCTGTCGCACTTAGCGCTGTCGCCATGTCGATCATGTTTTCCGTTTCGACAAATAGCTCGCGCCCCAAAGCCGTCAGCAGATCTTTAACTTGCGAGCGTTCGTATTCTGAGACTTCGTCCGTACACGTCCAGGCGGTGATTCCGCGCCCAATCTGTGCCGGCGTATTCGGCATTGCTCGGATAATTTTTCTGTTTTCCAATTGTGCGGAAATTGTTTCCATCTTTGCTCCAGCGACGATCGACAATACGAGATGCCCTGATTCCACAACGCCTTTCAATTCCCGCAATACCGCCGGCAGACGCTGCGGCTTTACGCATAGCAAGACCATCGCCGTTTCGCTGTCTTGAGTACTTCTGACAGCATCGACATTATTTTCAAACACGCGAATCTTGTATTTGTCGAATAATTCATCGCGCCGGTTCGCCCGCGGGTGACTGGCGACGATCTGCTCCGACCGCACCAGTTTCTTTTTCAAAAGCCCAGCGATAATTGCTTCAGCTATTACGCCGGAGCCGATGAACGCGAACTTCGTAGCCATTAGATTATTTTCTTTTACGACGTCGGTAATATAAATGTCGTCTGTCATATTTGGTTTGAATATTAAGTCTACGCCCGCGCCTGCCCATTGCCACGGATGACGTATTTGTAAGTGGTTAATTCGTATGGGCAACTCATTGCGTCTTTATTCCTCAGCACACGTGGGATAAGGCGCGAAAGCGTGATTGGGTCATCGAGACGCCTGTGATCAGCGGCGTACGCTCCATTGTCGCTGCCGTTCTCTTCTTAGCTTTCTTCTATCTCGGTTTCATTCGAAAGTGGAAAAGCCGTTGATCATGACTAACGATCAAGACAACGAAAAGATTCGAGAGTTCGTCGCCACTGGTTCGTATTCGCTTGAGCCAATTGGATTCATCCGCTCCGACCTAAAACGTCGGGACGAGGCGCCGCGGCAAGGGAAGGAAGGAGCGCCCGATGTCTGGCTGGAAGTCAGTCCGCGTTTTGTCGAGGGGATGCAACACATCGTTGTGGGACAAGAAATCATCGTCATTACGTGGTTGCACCAGGCGGAACGGAAGGAGCTGAAAGTCCATCCGCGCGGGGACGTCAGCGCTCCGCTCACAGGTGTTTTTTCGACCCGCTCTCCGGATAGACCGAATCCGCTGGGATTACACCGCGTTACGGTCCGCGAAATCGTTGGCAATTGTATCAGGATCGGACCGATGGAAGCGATTGACGGAACTCCCGTTGCGGACATAAAACCCGTGCTGCCGGAATCAAAAGACTCATGAACTGCCGCTTCGGGTCCAATCTCATCTCAAGCGTTCTGCCCCAACTTTGAAATGAACCAACACAACAAAAGGAAAAATCCAAGAGCCAGATCGCGCGCTTCTTTTTCTTGTAGGGCACGCATTTCTGTTCGATGAAGGTCACCGAGGATGTTAGGAAGTATGCTAAGCGTTGGTTTATGAAAACTCGTCGAGGCAATGCGAAATAAAGAACAAAAAGGAGATCTGAGCGTTCAGGCGATTGCCGGGACGCATGTCGTGCTTCTGGGCATAGATTTGCCCGAAGAAAAGTGCCCGGGCTTGCTCGGGTTTGCCTTGCGACGAGAAGATCACACCGAGGGAGAGAAATATTGGCTGTCGGGGTATAAGACTTTCGCCAGCGTAGAGCCATTTCCACCTCCGGGGGTCTTTTATTCAACGCGACAGCATCCTATTCAAGGTTTCACCTGGTCGGATTTTTCCGCGAAGCCGGACCACGATTACACGTATGAAGTATTCGCTTTGAGAGGTTCGCCGGCGAGCCCGCAAGAGTCCGAAAAAGTAGCGGTGAAGATCCGCACTGAGAGTGAACACGGCAGAACGCATCATGTGCATTTTAATCGCGGCGCGGCCGCATCCCAGGAATACACGAGGCGATTCGGCGACAAACGGCCCGAAGAAATAGGACCGGCGGCGTTCACATGGCTTTCGCGTGGGGCAGCCGAAGCAATTGCGAACTTCATCCTGCGCGCCGTTGGCCCGGGTTGGGGACTGTGCATCGGCGCTTACGAATTCACGGATGAAAGCGTGCTGAAAGCGCTGGGCGCTGCTCGAGACCGCGGCGCGGACGTGAAGGTGCTGTACCACGCGCGAGATGACGAACAAAAAATCAGCAACGAGGAAGCGATCCAGAAATTCGACCTGGAGAATATTTGCCATCCACGCAATGCGCAGGGGCTGACGCTTTCACACAACAAAACTATTGTGTTGACCAAGGCCGGTGCCGCGCAAGCAGTGCTCACAGGTTCGACGAATTTCAGCGTCGGAGGGATTTATGGTCATAGCAACGTCGTGCATATTTGCGAGAGAAATGACGTTGCTGCCAATTACTTGTGGCTGTGGAATGAGCTGAAGAAGAACACTCCGAAATCTGCCGATGCCGGCGTGCTGGTTGGAAAAACGTCACTTCCAGACGACCCGTTCGCAAAACAGATCACTTCCATTTTTAGTCCGCGCGATTCTCTGGAAGCGCTGGATTGGTATGCAGAGCAAGCCAAGGGCGCCAATGACGCGCTATTCATGACTTTTGCCTTCGGCATGAACCAGCGTTTCCAGGATGCTTATCGCACTGGCAACGCCAAACTGCGTTACGCATTGATGGAAGCGATGAGCGGACCGACCAGGACCAAGGAGCAGAAGGCGGCCAACGAAGCTGCAATCATCAAGCTAAGAAAGATGAAAGAAAACAAGTTCGCCATTGGATCGCGTTTGGGTACAGGCGCATTTAACCACTGGCTCGTTGAACAGCTCCCAGGATTAAACGTTCACGTGCGATATCTGCATACGAAATACATGCTCGTCGATCCCTTGGGAGCCAACCCGCTTGTGGTTTCCGGCTCGGCCAACTTCAGCGAAGCTTCCACTACGGATAATGACGAGAACATGCTCATCATCCGTGGCAACTCGCGAGTCGCCGATATTTATCTGGGAGAATTTATGCGTCTCTATCGGCACTTCGCTTTTCGCGACTGGCTTACACAACACCCAGAAGCCGACGAAGTGGAAGTCAGTCATCTGGATGAAACTGATCAATGGTGGAAGCGCTACTTTGGCGGCAGCTTCGACGCTCGGCAACGCAGTTACTTTGCCAGCTAGAATGTGTCACCCTTTGGTAACTCGGCAGATGATATTGTAGCGGCGGCTGTGTCAGCCGCAAATTTCGGGGAGTGCACGGGTCCTCGCCGAATTGAACTTTTCTTTTTGTCATCGAGAGGCACAATCGGATATGCGTTCTTTCGTCGGAATGATAGTGGTTGCTCTTGCGGCGCGCGGGATTCTTGGAGTTGGCATTCGCCATCTGGGTGTACCAGAAGGTTGGAATTGGCTGGTGTGGAGTGGCCACCAAAAAGTTGACTTTCGTTGGCCCGCCGAGACGAAATTTATTAACAACTAGAGCCCGCGAAACATCCGCCTTCGCTCAGAGTACGGCGCGACAAGTGCGAATTGACGCGAAGGAATCAAGGGGGCAGTAGCCGCTGCCGGCGGCGGCGGATTTACGTTCACCGTTTCGCGGCGAGCTGCGAATCCGCGTTCGTGATCCGCTGGTAAAATCGTAGTCCCTCGATGTCGCTGCCAAGCTCCCGCAGCGGATAGAATCCTTTGGCAGCGCCGGCGCCGGGATCTTGCACCAGATAATCGAACCCTTCCTTACCGGCGATGACCACAAAATGCGTGATGCCGCTCGGCAATCGCACCCGCACGATAACGGGGTTTCCGCGGGCCAGGTTCGAATCGATCAGCTGATATGAGGCCAGGTCTTCGTATGCGTGCCGGACACGGTCGGGCGCGAACCACGCCGCGCGATCCCAGTAAACCCATCCGTTCTCAGTGTATCCGTCAACGGATGTTAAAAACCAGTTTAACTGCTGCGGATCGGTCTCCACGCCATAAAACTTGAACACCATTGCCGCGGAAGCCACGGCGCAGCCTGCGCCGCCGAGAGTGCCGTTGGCTTCGATTCCTCCCAGCGGATCGTCGCGCCATTTTTCATCGGACTGGCGGAACGACGGCACCGCCAGCTCAACGCGGTGGAAAAAATAACGTCCGCCCCACGGCGACAGTTTTCGTTTCCAAGTCCAGTTGATGTGCACCGCAAGCACGGCGACGAGCAGCACAAGGACGAAAATAATGAAAGACAACCCGCGCTTCAAAGCACCAAACTGTAGAGGCGGCTGTGTCAGCCGCAAATTCTGGAGACCGCACTACCTGCCCGCCGTGCTGGGTCGGTGGCGATCTCTATGTTCCATACACAGCATTTTCGCCACGTTTCAGGACGCCTGACCGAGCGGCTCGGTCCCCTCATTAGGAACTGCAACAGGGGGGCAATCAGACCGTAGATATCCATCGCGAGGCGGCGTCCCGTCGTTCGCGCCGAAGCATCAGAGAAAAGAAATTTCATTTTTTTTTGAAATGTCCGCCTTCAAAATCTTGAGAAAGAAGTAGCCAATCAATCGAGAACCGACACTGACATGAACATCGTAGCAGAAGATCGCATTAGTAAGACACGTGATTTCACCAATCATTTTGTGCTGTTTCCTAGCCCGTTCGGGCCCGAAAACCGGGGAGAGGGCCAGCGGCAACGCCTGAAAAACGTCTGGCTGCCGGTGTGCTGAAACAGACAGCCCACGATTTGCGCCGATTCCAGGCCGCGACCAAGGGCGTCAAGCGGGAACTGTATCTCGATGCCTACACTTGGATCACCGCAAATGATTTTTCCTGGCCGTACTCATTCGTGAACGTTTGTAAATTGCTCGATGTCTGCCCGGACGTTGTCCGCACTGAACTCTTCGCCGATGCCTCGTTGAGCTGGTTCGATTATTGGACAAGCCGCGCCGGCCGTCTTTCCCGGAAACTGCAGTCCTCTTTTGTTCGCATTTGCGCAGGCCGTAATCTGGAGGCAACCGAGGCCAGCCAATTGGCTTCATCTATTTGAGCGAATATGAAAAAATACTGTATCAGACTTGTTGAACGGCTGCGCTACACTTGGCGGTCGCTCGTTAGGGCGACCCGCCCCAATCACGATCCGTTCCTGGTATACAGCATGGCTTCGTTTAATTTCGATGGCGGATGGAGGGAACTCCTCCTGAAGACCTCTCCAAAACACATGCCCGCAAAATCAACTATCAACGAGCGATTTGCCATATGAAGTTATCTATCGAAGCGAAAGTGGCAGCGGCGGTAGCAGTAGTCTTTGCAGCCTTGAGCATAGGCGCCATCGCGCAAGAGCAGAGCGAACATGGAACCGCCGGGTTGAGCCTGCGAGGATCCGAGAGTTCTGTGTCCGGGCAGAACGGAAGTGGCGAGAACCAACTTCTCGCCCAATACTGACAAGGCGAGGGCGACACGACGGTATCTGTTTAGCGCCAAAGGCGCAGCATTCAGCGGCAGTCCGCCACAGGACGGATTTGCCGTGGCGAACCTGGGGCAGCGCCCCAGGACTTGGGGACCCCAAGAGCGCCAGCGCTGAAAGCGCGATTCACTTCCGGCGTGGGTTTGTTCCATTATTGGCGTCATGGCCCAATCGCTAAGTAAAGTCGTCCTTCACATCACCTTTAGCACGAAGGATCGCGAGTCTTGGCTCAATTCAGACGTGCGGCCTCGGATGCATGCTTATCTTGCGACAGTCTGTCGCGACCTCGGTGCCGAACTCGTGCGCGTAGGCGGTGTGGCTGATCACGTTCACATTGTCACAACGCTGCCGCGAACTCTTTCCCAGGCGCAAATGATTGAGCGGATAAAGAAGGTATCCTCCAAGTGGATCAAGACACTTGACGCTCGCTATCGCAGCTTTTTCTGGCAACGCGGGTATGGCGCGTTTTCGGTGAGCCCGAGTCAGCTTGATGCCGTGCTCCAATACGTTGACACGCAACAAGAGCACCATCGCACTCGCAGCTTTCAGGAGGAATACCGCGAACTATTGCGGAGGCACG
>WNFZ01001049.1_pt1 | contig 26614 bp, 19 predicted proteins | sample 5400081 | NCBI WGS metagenome assembly WNFZ01 (sample SAMN13153365, study PRJNA577476) | soil metagenome | isolation source: 80 cm soil or saprolite under grassland replicate 1 | place: USA:California | collected 2016-06-15 | reverse complement strand
GAAGAGATAGGGTGTATAACCTGCAGTGAAAACTGGCTGACTTATGCTAGGGGTGTAAAAGACGGAATTAAGTAATAAGACTCTAAGATTGAAAAGATAGAAATAGTTTCACATCCTACTTAGAAGTAATTGGAGAAATCAAACGTGAATTATCATCATGCTAAATAATTTTAAAATAGATCCAAAATGGATTCAATGGTTCATAGGTCTTGCTGATGCAGCAGGGCAATTTTCAAACCTTCCCTAAAAAGCGGACGAAAGATTCTATTATAACTCACTATAACATAGCTATGGCTTTCATCTAGGTATGTCTTTAAGAGACTTGCCGGCGTAGACAGGTCCCTACTTGGCAAGCCGTGCTTGAATCTTTAATCAAATTCTTTAGTAATGATCAGATTATTCCTCTGCAAGGATACAAAAAGGAGCAATATGAAAGATGGCTTTCTGAATATACCGCTTAGAGTCTTAATTATATAATCTCGTCTTTTATGCTTGAGCCGTATGCGATGAAAGTTGCACGTACGGTTCTGAGGAGGGGAAAGACTGAGAGGTCCTACCTATTCCAACTAGATACCCTCGTAGTCCACACCTTAAACGATGGAGGCTATTGGTTGGGACCCTCCCTCCTGCTCCGGCAGGCTAAGGTCTCACCCTAGAAGCGAAGGCATTAAGCCTCCTGCCTGGGGAGTATGAAGGCAACTTTGAAACCCAAACGTCTAGACGGCCCTGAAGACCAGCAGTGAAGCATGTTGTTTAAATCGATACTCCGCGCAGAACCTCACCACTCCTTGTATGCTACACAGGTGCTACATGGCTGCCTTTTAGTTCATGTCGTGAGATATCAGGTTAATTCCGCTAATGAACGAAACCCCTCCTGTTAGTTAAGTTTATCTTTGTCTAGAACACTACTTAGAGTTTGTTTAGAAAGTCCTCATCACGGATCGTCAAAGGTACCTGGATAAGATCATCCTAGCATGTCTTACAAACTAACTTAGTAGCCTAGTAACGTACAGCCTAAAGTCCCCTAGGGCCAACCTTTGGGCCTGGACCGGGGAAAATCTAGCAGGGTATGGTACTACAAGTGCCATTAACTGGGGACGGCGACAAGCCCTCATGGCCCTTATGGAGTGGGCTATAGTAACGTGCCACAAATTCTTTAACAATGGGAGGCAATGGTGTGAGCCGGAGGTAATCCCTAACGGAAGATAATGGTTCGGATTGTAGACTGAAACTCGTCTGCATGAAGAAGGAATTGCTAAGTAATCTGCGCATCAGCACGGCGCGGTGAAAACTACTTTTGGAGCGTCCTAACTGTCCATCAGGCGGGGAAAGTTAACCTTTTCAGAAATATTCTAAGTTTTAATAGCAGTTTAGGGTATTCTCTTTACTGTTGATAAAGTGCTTGGTCTATCAAGGGAGGTTGGCAATTTCTGTTAAGTTGTAGCAAGGTAAGTTTAGCGGAAGCTGTACTTGAAATGAATAAATCGGCCCTTTGGGCCCCCCTTCTACTTTATTAAGATACTGGTGAAGACCAGTTTTATTGGACAAGTATGATAAGTAAAGAATCATAAGAATTCTTAAATGGAGTACTATATTTTAGATCTGTCTAAAGTGTCTCAAGCTCAAGTAAGAGCATTCCTGAATGACAAGGCCCGAGCAAATCTTACAGGAGGAATTTACCTTTGGGTAAACCAAAACAATGGACACTTTTATGTAGGGTCAACTCTTCACTTTTATAATCGTATTACTAGTTACTTTAGCCTTAAAGGGGCATATGGTATTATCCTTAAAGCCTTAATTAAGTATGGCTATGACTCCTTTACACTAGTTCTATTCTTTATGCCTAATGTTACCAAAGATGAGGTGCTTCATTTAGAGCAATCCGTACTGGATACGTGGAAACCCGAATACAATATTCAACCTAATGCTAGTTCTTCAGCTGGTCGAATTCTTTCTGAAGAACACAAGGCCAAGATAGCTGCTTCTCGTAGGAATATTATCTTTTCTGAGGAAACGTCCCTAGGTCCCAATGGCCATCGGTCTCAGGGACCGGGTAAAGCTAAAATGTCTGCTTCCCATATAGGAGAGAGAAATGGCAGATTTAATAAAGGAACACCTGTTTATCTATACGAAGTTCTCCCATCTGAATTTGAGCTATGTGCTACTTTCCCTAATAGAGCAAGAGCTTCTACGATATGGAGTATTCCTGCTTCAACTCTTTTTAATTACATCAAAAACCAAACGCTGTTTAAAACAAATGGTGTTGAATGTATTATCTCTTATGATGGGAATTTGACTAAAGATTCCATTTAGGTAATTGTCCATCAGACGCTGGAAATTGGCCCCGGACAAAGCTTCCAAGCTTGGCTAGGAACAGAGTGTATTCCTCTTATTTTTAGTTAAGTCTCTGGTTAGTTAGTAGGGGCTGGTGACTGGTGTTAAGTTGTAGCAAAGTAGGGGTAGAGGAATCTGCCCCTGAACGAATAAATCGGCCCTTTGGGCCCCCCTTTCCTTTTGCTACTAAAGAAGTTCAGTTTATTATGAAGGAGTCTCTGCTTTGTAAGAAAATCAAAGGGGGGGGGTGTGTCTAGAAGCAAAATCAAAACTTTTGCCCTTTTAACTAGAACTTTCTGTTATCGCTGAAGAGTGATTTTATTGGACAAGTATGATAAGTAAAGAATCAAAAGTATTCTGACAAGATGATATTGTACATATTTGATCTCTCCTTTGTAACCAAATTACAGGTTTTCGAGATCATACGTGAAATGCGAGACAAAGGCTTAACAGGTGGAATCTATCTATGGGTTAATCAGGTCAGTAAAAAAATGTACTAGGTTCAACTATGAATTTTTATTCTCGTATAGCAAGTTACTTTTACCTTACAAGAGTAACAAAAGTTATACTAAGAGCCTTAAATAAATATGGGTTTTCTTCCTTTACTTTAATCCTTGTATTTGTGCCAGATGCTTCTAGAGAACTGACTCTTCTACTAGAACAACACGTACTAGATAATTGGGTCTGTGATTATAACTGTCAACCTAATGCAACTTCTGCTGGACGCTGTTTGACAACTGAGCACAAGACCAAGATAGGTAAAGCAATAGGCAAAGGTGTGAATCATCATTCTTATAATAAGGGAATACCTATATACCTATTTAAGGTTACCTCTCAAGGTCTTGAGCTGGCTGCAACTTTTCCTAACCTTATACGAGCCAAAGAAACTCTAAATATTCCCCAACCTACTCTCCACCGCTATATGAAAGCTAGAACCTTATTTCAATTAAATGGAATTCCTCACATCATTTCTAAAAAAGCTAATCCATCCCTTTAAACTCCCCTTTCCTTGAAGGCCCTCACTATCCATCAGGCGGGGAAAGTCGGTTCTGTCCGAAGCCTAGTAAACCTGATTAAGGGCTGAAGGTAATCCTCCTTCTCTTATTTGGGCCTCTGCTAAGTTAGTCAGGACTGGTAATTTCTGTTAAGTTGTAGTAAGGTAGGGGTAATAGAAATTGCCCCTGAAATGAATAAATCGGCCCTTTGGGCCCCCCCCCGCTTAAGATATCAGTGAAGACTGATTTTATTGGACAAGTATGATAAGTAAAATTCATTGCAAAAGACAATGTACCTTGCTATTATTGTTCTACCCCTCCTAGCTTCTATGGCCTCTGGGCTTCTAGGTAGAAAACTAGGTACAACAGGTGTTCATATTTTGGCTTGCTTAGCAGTAGCCCTTGCCTCCTTACTAAGTTGCGTAGCATTCTTCGAGGTAGCTTTAGCCGGTTCCTCGGTTACAGTTTCCCTAGCTACCTGGTTAGACTCCGAGCTGCTCGACCTATCCTGGTCCTTCCTGTTCGATAGCTTGACGGTATCAATGCTACTTCCCGTGTTAATAGTTTCAGCCCTAGTACACATCTATTCGGTAGGATATATGGCCCCTGATCCCCACCATCAGCGTTTCTTTGCCTACCTGTCGATGTTCACTTTCTTCATGTTGCTCTTAGTCTGTGGGGATCACTTTTTAGTAATGTTCATTGGTTGGATTCCTCCCGGCCTACCTATGTCGTAAGATTGATGGTTAAACATCACTATATACTGGGATATCCTAAAACCCAATTTACCTTGATGGTAACAATAATTAGGATGTAACAATGGACAATCAGTAGGAAACCGTTTTAGAACGGGTTCCTCAGAGACTGCACGTGATGCCCCTGATATATATCAGGGTGATGATATAGTCCGTTCTTATATTGAAAGATATAAGGTTCTAGGGGGGGCTTGTTTGGTTTACTCTCTAGCATATTACTCTGTAAAATTATTCAATAAGCCAATTTATTTTGTGCAAACACACAGATATTATTCTAAGAAAAGTATTAGACCTTCTGGTCCTAAGTACAAAAAAGAATACAAAGACAAAATGAAACTATCTTCTTTTTTAAAACAAGCTTTAATTGGATTAATTTAGGGGATGTCTATGCTAGTAGACCTAAAGCTCATTATACTACTTGATTAGTTTTTGATCAGCCCCCTAGACCATAGGCCATGGGTCCTAGGGCGGGGTCTAAAGAAAAACATTCAGAATATTTAACTGAAGTTAGTCTAGCTTTTTTGATTATGGATTACCTTAGAACGTAGACAATTTGGAATGAGTTTTCCCAAGCAGGAATTGGATAAGTGTGGAGGAGTCAAACCTTCTTCTATCCATATTTTTGATTCTTCATCTTCACTTTATTTCAAACCTTAGAAGTAAGATTGGTGTAAACATACAAATGCTAAGAAAATTGTATATTATGAGTCTTAATCGGCCTCGAAATGGAAAAGGTACGCCTATTGTTCCTATCTTTGCCATAACCTCTTTAGTTGTCTGGGACTTTACCTGTATTCTACTTTAGGTTTAACTCTTACTGCTATAGCTAAAAGCCTACCTAACCCTTCCTTTAAAGGTATTTTAATAGGAATCATTCTAGGTGATTGTTGTATATCAAAATATAAAGGCCGTAAGGATGCTCGGTTTTACTTTTTGTCAAGCCCTGTCCCAAAGAGGTTTTGCTTTACATGTATGGTCCCTTTTTTCACATTTTTGTCAATCTGTTCCTTGTCTTCATAAATCCAGTTCCCTAGGTTACAAGTGCAAGCTAGGTAACCGGGCCCGTAAAGGTCAAACTCTTTTTTCCCTTACATTTGCTACTAGGGCTTATCCAGTTTTCACTTCCTTATATAATCTCTTCTATGTTAATGGACGCAAAACCATCCCTTCCTCTATTGGTGAGTTATTGACTCCCCTAGGTTTAGCAATGTCGGTTATATGCGAACGGTTGCAAAGCCAAAGGAGGTTTCTATCTTTCTACAAATTCCTTCAGCCTAGAAGAGGTTAACCTTTTACGCGAGGCTCTTAAGAATCATTTTGATTTAAACTCTTCTGTGCACTTACAGTGTGGTCAGCCACGCCTTTACATTTCTGCTTCTTCTATGCCAAAAGTTCTATTGTAACTCCTTTTTTTCACTCTTCAATGTTGTATAAACTTCGTTAATGAACTATTTGAATCGTTTTTCTTTAAACACTCCTTGATGATGGAGGTAAAACTACTTATGGTGATTTATTACTTCATACTAATAGTTATACTTTAGAAGAAGTTGAATTGTTAGTGTCTGTATTAAATCAAAAATTGAATTTAGTATGTAAAGTGAGTCAAAGAAGACCAAATCAATGGGCTATTTTAATTCCTAAACGTTAATTACATTCAGTTAGAGCATTAGTCTCTATTTATATTCACTCTTCAATGGAATATCAAATTAGTGAAGAATATTTGATTCAAATATAGAATATATTCCCTCTCCTAGAAAACGTGGGAGGGTGTAGGTATCACATCCTATTTACTCATCAGCTTCTGGTTTACTCGAGTACAAGCAACTAAATCAGCTCTGCAAGCCATCTTGGTTAACAGGGTTGGGGATTGGGCTTTCTTGATTGGCTTATTCGGCTTATTCTGGCTGTTTGGTTCTCTAGAGTATTCCACTCTGTTTTCTATCGCTCCAATGATCCATGAGGCTTTATTTACTCTAATAGCTTTAGGGTTACTGCTAGGGGCCATGGCGAAAAGTGCTCAAATAGGGCTTCACACCTGGCTTCCCAACGCAATGGAGGGTTCTCGAATATTCTTGCCCGCCCTCTTGGATGGATTTGTGCCTATTTCCTTTTATATGGGAACTGGTCCAAGGGCAAAACCGGGCCCTCCCTTTTGTCAGTAGTTCCTTTGACAAAACTCTGGAAACTCCACTATATGCGGGGATCCCCTTAGAGCCCTTGGTCCGAGCCTGCAACCTTGACCTGTCTGCCGAAGGCCAAACCTCCAGTTTGGACAGGCAGACCTGGGCCTTTAGGGAAAGCCGGGTCCTAAACTTGCCTTAGGCAGATGGGGTGTCAGGTGGGATCGTAACAATCCAAGGGATTGGGCAATCCGCAGGAAACTGTTCTGACGAAGCAGGATCCTCAGAGACTATATGTGGGGAACCTAGCGGAGGACAAGGGTTTGACTTTTCTGCTTGTTTTAAGCTTGTGGGGACACAGTTACCCCCCAGCTTTTCTAGTGTGGTTTATTGGTACGTTCCAGGGTGACGACAGCATCATAGTTAACTCTAACGGTACCTTACCCTCTAAGCTGACCCCTATTATAGATTATCTCCAACGTTTCCCACTGTAGTTTTCCTAAGTTTTTTCATTAGACCCGTGGCCTAGGACCTAAGGGCCCATGGCCCACTAGGGCCTAGGTGTAATTCCTATGAAAAAACCAAAAGGTCCCTAGGTCCCAATGGCCATCGGTCTACAGGACCGGGTGGGAAAACAGGGCATAACTAAAAAACACTCACTGGCTAAGTTGTTAGTTGTTTATTACATGGTTTTAGCTAAAGAGCTCATGGAATGCTAGCAAGCTTGAAACAATTCGAGAGTTAACCAGACAGATCAACCCTAAAGGGTTAACCCTACCTTCTGCTAGGTTATGATATAGTCCAATCCTTCGGTAAATCCGAAGACCTTAGTATATAAGGTCTAGATGCCCACTCCTGTGTCAGCCCTTCTCCATGCAGCAACCATGGTTGTTGCTGGTGTATTCTTATTACTCCGAATTTCCCCGTTGTTAGAGTACAGTGAAACGGCTCTGCTGCTACTTCTTTGGATTGGATCTTTGACGGCTTTCATGGCGGCTACCACCGGTCTTTTCCAAAATGATCTCAAACGAGTGATTGCTTACTCAACTTGTAGCCAATTAGGTATGCTAATGGTGGCTTGTGGTCTATCTCAATACAATGCGGCCCTTTTTCATTTGGTAAATCATGCTTTCTTCAAGGCCTTGCTCTTTCTGTCAGCAGGTGAATTTGCGCCTGCTTTAAATTCAGCTATATGCTGGGAACTCCATTTAGATGGACAATCAGCAGGAAACTGTATAAGTGAATTATATAGAATCCTCAGAGGCCATACGCTGAAAATTTCAAATATAGCCTGGCGTCTTGCCGGGACTATTCTTAGTAGGGAATAGGAAATTTAGTAATGATATAGGTATTAATTTTAGTTCAAAATTTCATTCGTATTTAGCAGGATTAATAGACGGTGATGGCTGTTTTCATATTCCTAAAAAATATAGGGATAACAATAATAAAATTATATCACCACAAATTACTATAGCTTTTAATTCGAAGGATTTACCTCTAGCTTTATTATTACAAAAAATTCTTAATTTGGGCCAAATTTATAAAATAAAAGGCAAAAATGCTTATTATTACAGAATATCTAATCTAAAAAATCTCGTTAAAGTTATCAATTTAATTAATGGGTATATGAGAACACCCAAAATCAATCAATTATATAATTTCATTGACTATATAAACGCTAGAGGTTTTAATATTAAGAAATTACCTTTAGATAATTCATCTCTAAACAGTAATGCTTGGTTAAGCGGATTTATTGACGCAGCCAATAAAAAAAGAGATTATAGGATTAAATCTAGTAATATTCAAAAAAATGAGCTGCCATTTTATCTTAAAAATATAATAATTGGCCTATTATTAGGTGATTTAAATTGTCAAAAACTTACTCCTACAAAGTAATTGTCGATTAAGATTTAATCAAAGCGGTAATCATAAATAATATTTAATTCATCTTTATGATCTTTTTAAACCATACTGTAAATCTTCTTGTAAAGAACGTAAAACATTTGATATACGTACAATAAAGTTTACTGACAGTATTTGTTTTAATACTAATACCTTACCAATTTTTAATGAGTTCTATGAGTTATTCTATCTTGAAGGGAAAAAAGTAGTTCCTAAAAATATTGGAGATTTATTAACTCCTATAGGTTTAGCTTATTGGGCAATGGACGACGGGACTAAAAGCCCGCCCTAGGGCCCATGGCCTATGGTCTAGGGGGCCGGGCTGGTTCTGGATTTAGATTATATACTCAGTCTTTTACTTTAGAAGAAAATCAATTATTAATTCAAGGTCCCTAGGTCCCAATGGCCATCGGTCTCAGGGACCGGGTATTGAAAAAGAAGTTTGATCTTAATTATACTATCCATTACCATAGTAAAAAAAACTCAACTGTATCGAATATATATTTCATCTAAATCTATGAATAAATTTAAAAAACTAGTAACTCCTTATTTTCATGAATCTATGATGTATAAATTAAAATAAAGAAAAAAAGATGGACATTCTGCTGTGAGTTTTGTCAGTAGATGTAATTCCTATGACAAAAGAAGAGTCTCAAAAAATTCAAATAGATTAGCTTTTACCTTTTAATTAGTTCAAAGACAAGTTGATTTAAGTGGTGGAGATTATTTACAAATTTTATCTAAAATAAGCTCTTATTTATCATCTAATTTAAGATAAACTAAAATTAATACCAAAAATCCCCAATATAGAATAATAACTACTAGTTTAAATGGAAATTTAGTATTAAAAGATTCTTTAACTCAATAATCCATTATTTAGTAGTAAATTTTTAGATTATGGTCCCTAGGTCCCAATGGCCATCGGTCTCAGGGACCGGGTTAGATTTTTTAAAAGTACTCGAGTTTTTTATTAAAAAAGAACACTATAATAATGTTGATAAAATTATTCAAATCAAATCTAATATGAATAACAATAGAACTTCTTTTAATTGGGATCATTTACAAAATTTCTATATTATAGAAGATTAAGATATGGTCCAAACATACATGTAAATGTATGAGTATCTACCATAATCACTATGTAAGAAGGATTTATGTCCCTAATCTTTCTTTGTGATTATGAGGTATTATAGTATAATATATTATATATCATACCATAAATGGGGTAGATCAATATAATTTGGCAGTAATACATGCTCTTAACGACGAGCAGGACCTCAGAAAATATGGGGGATTGGTTACTCTATTACCATTTTGTTATATTCTAATGTTGATTGGATCTTTCAGCTTAATGGCTCTTCCTTTCCTAACGGGCTACTACTCAAAGGAGGTGATTATTCTATCCTCATACGCCGCCTACTCTATAAGCGGGCACCTGGCGTACTGGATCTCCACAGTAGCAGCTGCATTTACGGCTCTGTACTCTGTACGCTCCCTTTATTTAACCTTTGTAGGTCGCCCTAATGGCCCTAAGGCCAATTACCTTTCTGTCCACGAGCCACCTCTGGTTATGGCTCTACCCTTAGCGGTTTTAGCTCTCTTTAGCTTATTCTTCGGTTATGTTACCCAGCAGCTCTTTGTAGGCCCCGGCTCGGCCATCTTTGGCAATGCCTTATTCCAGCACCCTAGCCATATCATCGAAGGGGAATGGTCTATTCCTCTGCTGAACAGAGTTCTGCCTGTAGTAGGTGCTCTGCTTGCCCCGCTGCTACTCCTAGCTCTTTATACTTATTTCCCTGGATCCTTAATAGGGCTACTTTCTACGAAAGTAGGAAAGGGGTTCTATCGCTTTTTCAACCGAGCCTACCTTTTTGATGGTCTCTACGCACGGTTGGCTGCCCTACTCCTTGAGTTTGGCTACACAACGGCTAAAACGATCGACAGGGGGGTACTGGAGCTACTAGGTCCCTACGGCTTAACTAACCTGCTAAGTCAGACCGCTCGTAATTGGGCTAAATTGGACACTGGGTTCATCCCTCACTATACTCTTCTAATGTTAATAGGGCTCCTTGCCTTTATCATAATCGTCTTTTACCTCCCTGATCCTCGGCTTTTCTTACTCTGCCTAATATTAGTCGTTTTACTCACTTAAAATTCCCCTGTTAGGTTGCTGCCTAGCCTTGAAAGGTTTTGTGAGGAAACTGGTAGCCCTGCTGAATTTAAAATTCAGTGCTTAGTGCATGCGGGTTCGAATCCCGCCAAAACCACTATAGCAGAGAGCTTCATACTTGGTCTAAAAAAAGCTAGGGTAGTTTATGAGTTACTCAATACAACCACTATGACTGTAAACTGTGTGTAATATCATTCAATCGAAGGCTCTACTTTAATACGGTAGTAGTGGAAACATAGGTAGTATGTCTATCAGTTCTACATTTAGGTTTCTAATAAAAATCAGTAGAAATGGGGTGATGGTGAAGAGTAAAATATTGAAGATTGCACCTTTAGCTCAAATAGGATAGAGCGTCGGTCTTCGAAACCGTAGGTTATTGGTTCGACTCCAATAAGGTGCTCCACTACACTGCCACTAGGGAGCAAAACCTACTATTACAAGGTATCAACTTTGTGTGTTAAACACCCCCTAGGATAACCGGTGTTCCAAGGAAGATACCCCAGTAGTACAAAGGTATACCCCCACTCAATAGAAGTAGTACTTCTAAGATAATTAGAATATATGCTACTATTTTTGATTCCTTCTACTTACTTCTTCTTCCTTTCACGGAGTCTGGGGATTAGTGTCTAGGATTAGAATTACTCTGGCTTTTTTTGGGTGGGTTTTGTCGTAGGAATTACACCTAGGCCCTAGTGGGCCATGGGCCCTTAGGTCCTAGGCCACGGGTCTAATGAAAAAACTGGTAGAAATGGTTCGATTGTATTTACTCTTCTTCCATCTTTTGGATTATTGATTCTTATTTTGAACCCCTTTGTAACTGGGAATGACATTAGTACGTTGAGAGGGTTCGAAGGGTGTCCCACTCAGGTGGGATAAGAGGGATTACGGGGGGGTATAGTATAACTGGCAATACGCAGAGTTTGCATCTCTGTATTGGTAGTTCGAATCTGCCTACCTCCATAACCTCTATGACTTAGGCAAAGATAGAGTCTTGGCAAAGACACTTCCTATCCTCAAAGGATTATGTCTATTCTATTGGATTTTTCTCTTTGACCGGCCCTACAACAGTGTCAAAATAAGGATAGGCTGTGTCTGGAAGTACTCAAATTAGTTTAGACATTTTGTATGACAAACCTGTCAAAAAGTCGAAGCTAGTTCAACTACGCTGGGTCTTTCTTTTGGTTTTGTCAAAGGAACTAGTCTAATGACAAAACTGCCAGGGGAACTACGTCCATTGGCAAAACATGCGGAAGCTACGTTTAGGTTGTGGGAATCGCAGCGGAAATTGGTTACATCATGGCTGCTGCCCCTAGGGTCTGGGGGGGGTAGCGTGATCTAGGTTGCCTTTGCGTCCCGAGGGCTCGACGGTAGAGCATACGATTGAAGATCGTAGGGCGCAGGTTCGACTCCTGCTCGGGACAATAATGTCTCCTTCTCTACCCTCCTTACCTAATAGATAAGTATAACTGTAAATTAAGGGTTACATTACATAACAAGGTAGCATAGGAGAAAGGCAAAGGGGGTAAGAGCATCCCTTTCTTGAAAATGTCTTACATTATTCTTCTTATCAATTAGTGGCTAAACCTTTGCCTCTCTTTGTTTTTGCTAGATGATTAAGTATTGATTTGGTCTTGCCAAGGTTGTAAGCTATCCTTCTTTTCTGTTTAATTCAATCAGTTGTTTGCGTTGGATTAGAAGGGATTCGGTGGAGTAGTATTGCTTGGTTGCCCGGTTACCGTACGGTTGCACTTGTAACCTAGGGAACTTTATCTTTATTAGGTTTATTAGGTTCTTCTGGATTAGTAGAAAGAATTGCTTTAAATTCAGTTACATAGTAGATTGGATATTTTGGTTGTTGGTTTTGTCAAAGGAATTACACCTAGGCCCTAGTTGACCATGGAAAAACCAAAACGACCCGGGAGGCAATAGCTCAATAGGTAGAGCATACCGCTCATAACGGTCAGCTTGGTGGTTCGAATCCACCTTGCCTCACTTTTAGATCCTCTCTGGGTCCCGCAAAGGCCTCGCCGGAGTTTCCAGCCTAGAATAACTCAAGCTACCAAAGTTAATAAAACATCTTGGAAATCAGGGGAATGTATTGCTAAAAGACTTTGTCTTGGAAAAGTGCTCTAATCTTGTCTCGAAATAGTCAAACATCTTCTTCCATATTACCAGCTAGTCGAAGGTGACCTAAGTGGGCTGGCTAACTAGAGTCTAGAGTATTTGCCCTTCCTTATCACTTTATTTATCTCAAATTTAGTCATAGTAAGATAGGTAAGGTGGTTAAGGGGGTTTATCTAATTAAATTGAAAAGTAAAGAAAGGGAAGTTCCCTAGGTTACAAGTGCAACCTAGGTAACCGGGCCGGTCCCGTAGACCGATGGCCATTGGGACCTAGGGACTGTTGGCAGGAAATGGTTCTACTTTGGGGGTAATAATTAGTAAGTGCGTATCCTACTGATGGGATAAGATTAGTTTCCAAGAGGTTCCTTCCACCTTCTATATTCCTTCTATTGGTAGTGCCGAAGGTATGTGGTAAATCCTCTTTCTTCTGCATCTCTTGCTATTAGAGGGTCTCTGAACTGAGTGTAGGGTTAGGTTGCTTATTATGCTTATTTTTCTAGTTCTTCTTCCGTTCTTATTGCTCTGAGGTTTCGTAAGACTACAGATTATCTATTCTGTCGTTTAAGTCAACTATCTCGTTCGACAGATCTCTTGCTATTTGAGGAGAATCCTTTTCTTTCCCTCTTTCGTTATCTTTGATTATATTGTAGAGGTTAATTTCCATAGTGGCAAAAGACATAACAGTCTTGGGGTCAACAGTTGGGTATGTAAGAAAAACAAGGGTTAGGGCAATCTGTCTTTCCATGCTATTCTATTATCTTAAATAAAGCCATTTTGGAAACAAGGCAAAAAGGTCAACCTTTGTCCCCCCCCCCTGAACCCCTCTAAGGCCCCTTAGACCTTACAATGAAATTGTAAAGAGAAAAACTCCTCTTTCGAACACTCTTAAACTGAATTAACTCCTTAGTTTAACCAATTGAATTATATAACTACTACTCAAGCTTAGGCGGCTAAAGCCACTTATTCCTTAGGCTCCCAAGTTAATTGGACAATTTAAGAAATAGGAGAGTGAATTAGTTAGTTACTATTTTGAGTACTATTTCATTCTTTGTGAGGAACTAATTAAACCCAGTTCCCTAGGTTACAAGTGCAACCTAGGTAACCGGGCCCGGTCCCTGAGACCGATGGCCATTGGGACCGTACGGGACCTTAAACTTCACTATCTCAGCATGGACTAACTAAGGATTCTATGCCACCTCGTCCTATTTGGATGATTTAGTTCTTTGTCATTTAACTGAAGGGTATGAGTTGGCAAGTAAAGGTAAGGACTCAGCTTGAATAGCTGAATAGACTTCTCATATCAACTTACAATTTGAACTATTAATATAAGAATTATAAGTATCAACCAACCAAGGCATAGCTTCATAGGTGCTCAGCACCTCCATTCTTCTTTTATTTTTACAATTGTAGGTGAACTAAATACTAAAGAAGAATAGTTTTAGCAAAGGTAGAATCGTCCACAGATACTTAAATATCTAATGAGTCCAAGTAATCCCCAAGGCATCTTACGTAACACTCATCCCTTGACTGAACTTAATTCCAATCATTTTATTTTCTAATGCTTTATAATGCTTTATAAGGGTGTGCAAGAATTGATGGTTGCCCGGTTCCTGTACGGTTGCATCGTAACCTAGGGAACTTTCTAATAGATTTAGAGGGTCTTATAGAACCACCCTAAATTTTAAAGTTAAAAAAGGGGAGACGGCGCCCTTTTTCTGGTAAAAACTGGGGAACCAAACAAAGGCTTGAACAACTTAAATATCGGGAAGGGGATTCGAACCTCTAACTTACGTTTATGAAACGTACGTATTAACCTTTATACTATCCCGACTCTTAAGGGAGTTTGGGATTGACAGCCAATATTGGATTTTCTAACTTAATACCTAGCAAGTAATACTGTCTCTCTAACCTTAGGAGGCATTGAGCTATCCCAAATTTCGCTTCGTCAGCCGCCGCTCGGCGAGTCGTCAGGGATCTCTTAGTCGTCATCTACTCCAAGGAACGCAACACTTCTAATTGAACTATTCTAAATCCGGATCTATTCATTCCACTTCTAAACGAATTGTTAGAGAGATTCCATGGGCTAAAATCAAAATTGTTACCACAGGTTATTTTGAGAGCTTGTCAAGACGAAGATCGCAACTTTCGCTTGATTCAGTGTGGGTATGTTCACACAAAGAAAGCCTACCTCAGAGAGTTCTAGCCTAGTAGAGTCTACTTATGATTTGCAGTCCCGCCCGCCTTAAATAAGGGGGGACAGTGTTGTTAGCCCTCTGTTATCCAAAGCGATAATGAGAGGGTTGATAAGAACCTTCTAACCCACCATCTACTCCCCCAAAATAACCAGGTAGTCCTAATGCTCCAAAGTATTCCAATAATCCAAATTCTCATAGTTCTTGAAAAGAGATTGCTTAAACAGTAATATGTAATTTATCCAAGAATTGTGAATGTGTTCTTTCCTTCATTGCTGGTTCTGCTAAATTCGTAATAACTTGAATTGTTAGGTAAATATCAAAGAGAAGGGGTAACCAATATTTGTGATAACAACAATATACTGAGCTTGATCAGCGGGACTAGGTTTAACTTTGACTCAAGTTTTCCCAAGTTAACCAACCTAATCAAACAGGCCAGGTGAGTAGGGGTAAGGGTAAGGCTGTTGGTTCACTTTCTGACCCGGTCCCTGAGACCGATGGCCATTGGGACCTAGGGACGTTTTGTCATAGGAATTACATCTACTGACAAAAGGGAGGGCATAGAATTAGTATCAGCAAGAAAAACCTTAGACCTTATCAAGGAAGCTTCTAGAACAAGCTTATAACCTTTCTTCCTTACCCTAAAACTAAATTACCCTATAAGATTAGAAGTTTAGGGTGGGTTGAGGGAGGGAATGTAAATACTCCTGCTTATGTGAAGGGTGAATTAGTTCAAAATTGATCCGTCATCCTAAGTAATATTCATCTAGCAAAGATTTCAGAACAAATAACTGGTATTTACCGAGAAAAAAGACTCTTAACCATTTGAAAAGAATTCATGATTAATAGAACTATTTCTTGCTTGACCCGGTCCCTGAGACCGATGGCCATTGGGACCTAGGGACTTGCCACCAAACTTAGGAATAATTACTATTAACGCTATTTATGCTTCGGATTACTTTCTTATTCCATTAACTGCTGACAAAGGAGCTTTAGACGGAATGGCTGATTATGTTTAATTTCACTATAGAAATTTCATAGCCTTCTTAGGTTGTTTCCAATTTTAACTTATCCTTTTACAATTTGGGGAGGTTTTTATGTTTTCTTATTTGGAGAATTAGGTTTAGGATTTGCAGGAGACTTTTTAGAATGTTTAGAACGAGAAGGTATTTTCTTACTTTTAGAATAAAAGAGATAATTAGCAATACCAAGTAAAATAAGAAAGAAACAATTATGGGAGAGTTAAGAATATTCTTGAAATGAAACGTTGAAGTAGTTGAGGAAGGAGTCTCTTGGAAGCCAAGTAGATCAAGAGAGATAGCAGGATCAGACCAAAAGACAACTGGTTTATAAAGTAAAAAGGAACTAGTTGAGGCATAAAACATTACCTGATTGTTAGGTTTCCTATACTACACACTGTAAAAACCAACTCTGAAAGTGAAGAACTTCTAAACACATGTCTAAATGATTGACAAGATGAAAAGATTGAATCCTTTTAATATTTTATATCCATTTTCCATTTTCAAATATTTGTCTACGTTTGTGAAATTGAACTTGTAACTTATAAGGTAAAAAGATATGAGAAGAAAAGTAACATTACCAGTAGAATAGAGAAAGAGCCAGAAGGTGCAGGCAGGTCATACCTTATTACCCTGACTTAACATACCTTTACCAATATGTGCTACATCACTCTCGCTTCAATAGCCAAGTATGTCATCCCTAGTTCAAACTTCTCTAATATCTTTGCTATTTTCTCAATAGGTTAACTTCTCTTCATTATCCCCGATATATTTCAATCTCCTTTTTCAATGAAACTTGCTTAAACTGTGTAAGGCCCCTGATGCCTGAATCATTGTTCTTGGATTAGTAGCATCATCTGATGCCCCATAAAGTTCTGTCTCTTTGTTAAATAGAGAATCCTTACTTGCTTCCTCTTTAAGCTTAGTCCAGTATTCTTTATTATCTGTAGTTTCACCTTTTAAATTGAACGATAAATAAACATTCTTATTCAAAAACTTATTCTTTTTACCAATAACCTTTTTACCAGTAGCAAACCCTGTTATTCTCCCTCTTATTAAATTAGCCTTACCCTTATATATTAGAGGAACATAGTATTCATCAGTACTATAATATAACTTTTCAACTGCAAGTTCCCTAGGTTACAAGTGCAACCTAGGTAACCGGGTAGGTTTAATCTCTTCTTTATTTTTTTTTAGGCGTCAATACTAATTCATTTATAATGTTAGAAATAGTAGCTTTTGAAATTGTTACATTCTCACAATGTATAAATTATATTACTATAAGACATCTTTTGTAAGAATAATTCTTTCACTAATAACCTACACTGTTCACTAATAATTGCTTTCTTTCTTAAACCCATTTCTTCATCTAATAAAGCTTTAAACTCACCTGTTTTTTTTATTTCTAGATTGAATGACTGTCTTTGCTAAGATTCCTAACGCTAATGCAATTTCAGCTTTTAATTCTATCAATCTATCTAGTACTTCAATTATCATTTTCTACCACTCTATTCGTAAGTCTGTATACTAAATAACTCATTATGACTATTCCAAATCCTACTAGTCCTATTTCTGTACTTATGTCTATTACCTTACTGTTATTGTATTCTACTCTTACGATCATGCTTAATGTTCCAAACATGGTAAGTACATAAATGGTCTGCTATAAACAATACTTTTAAATTCTTCTTGAGTTAATTCAGATACTTTATAATAGCTTTCACCATCCTTGTCATGTTCAATTATCAATATACAGGAACATTCTCCTATCCTTGAATTGCCTGTAATATCTACCTTCTATCACATCATCAAACTTCAAAGGCTTCATAATAATTCTTAATCTTGAAACAGCCCCAAAGTATCTTATTGAAACTATCTTAAACCTGGACCTCTGTATATAGATAATAATTTCATCCAACCCGATCCCTGAGACCGATGGCCATTGGGACTAGGGACTTTTTACTCTCTCTATAATTATGATTCATTTCTAATATCTTCTTAAACTTCATAACTGTTATATCTTCTTCTCCTTCAAACAGTTTATCATACTTACTCACACCTCTGATTAAAGGATTTCTTCCTTTATAGAACCTTTTAACTAAAACCTCTCCCTCATTAAATTGAATATTCTTTATTAACAACTCTCTCTCTACTAGTTCTCCACATCTCTTCCATAAATCTTCCATCCATCTTGGGGAAGACTTACCATACTTTAACATCATATTCTCATACAACGATTCCTTACACTCTTCACAAGGAAGTTGTAAACAAAACAATCTACATTTCTGTATAGTAGCTTTAAACATAACTTCTAACGAACCCACATCTCTTATTATTCTACCATTTAAGACATCTACAATTTAACTTTTACCGAGGAAGAAGTCTTTAGATACCAATTCTGCTCCTGTAATGTTTGCCTCTGTCCAGTTTCTTATAAGATAAATATCATCATCGGATATATTCAATCTATTCAAATTGTTCTTAAACTTTTTAAATATACCTCAACCAATGTTACGTAATATAACCCTATTTTTACTTCAAAATAATAGACTCCCCCTTAAAGATAGTGTATTTGTACTTTAAATTATACGGGGGTTTTGGACAAGGGTTTAGCTCCTATTAGGATATACGAATTGGAAGACAAGAGAGGAAAGGAATACATATAAAGATAATAAAAGGTAACAATTCTTTAGACAATATATTGGTTTTATGGTTTAATAAAGATTATGGAGCTTGTAAGAATAATGAAGCATAAATTACCTTTCAAAGAAGTCATGTTTTGATGTTCTTAGACAATGGAGAGATTACAAAGCAGCCTTTCATTGAAAAAGGAGATTGAAATTCATATTTTTCATTTAAAATTAAAGGACTAGTTGAAATCCATTTTCTTGACTGAAATAAGTAGACAATATCCATGGTCAACGTAGGGCCTAGGTGTAATTCCTTTGTCAAAACCCAAAGTTAGAGGCTTGACACGGGCTTGGACGGACTCGAACCGACATCTTTCAACGTGACAAGTTAATTGTTTTTCCAGTTAGACCACAAGCCCATGGAATTAATATGTACTAATAAGGTTACTTCTACTCATCATATAGAAAGCAACTTACGCTGGTTGGCAGCCTTTATTTAACATATAGTGGGGGAAGTCAACGTATATAATATAGTTTATAAGCCAATGCTAAAAAACATCCTCAGGGGCATATGATCTTTAATTAGAGCTTAATTTTTAGGAACCTCTCGTTTAGGTATTAGAAATTACAAGCACGGCTTGCCAAGTAGGGACCTGTCTACGCCGGCAAGGATTAGTTTAAGCCCAGATACTTCTATGATGGCCTATAGAGTAGGAATTCCTTCATCTTTCTTCTCTTTGCTTACACTCGGATTATGGGCGCAATTTTAGCCTTACTTTATCTTGGTCCTCTTTCTTTTGATCGGTCCTGCAAAGGCCTCTGCTTGGTGGGGTTCGCCCTAGGGCCTAGGTGTAATTCACCATGGAAAAACCAAAAATGCTAGGAAAGTATAAAGGATGGGGTAATTTTAGTTTAAGAAAGTTTTGAAAGAGGAATATAAGAGTTGAAAAAACAGGAGAAGTTTTAGGACCCCGCTCTACCTTCATCATTGGAGGCACGTGAGGAGCAACGATAGACTAAAGAGTTGGCAATACTATAACATATTGTTCCTTAGCTTTATAATGAGCAGGGTGAGTGAACTGAATTTGAAAGTTCTTAAGCAAGGCAGTTCATAAGATATCTTCCGTCCCTAGGTCCCAATGGCCATCGGTCTCAGGGACCTACCGACCCTTCTTTTCAAACGGAGAAGAGAGGGATTTGAACCCTCATGACCCATAGGTCGACCCATTTACAGTGAGCTTGCGTACCAGTTCGCCTTCTTCTCTCTTTTTTCTAGTGAGCTCTAGAGAGCCATGGTTTTACCACCTTCGGCCTTAGAGCCCTAAGGGAACTTTGGTCCTACGGGTCGGACGTACATTGCCCTTGGTTTTACCATTAGATTAGTTCCTGTTTTTTCATTAGATGTAATTCCTATGAAAAAAGCTTTAAAAAACTTGACAAAACCTCCTTCTCCTGCCTTATCACCTCAATTCCCTTATCCCCAGATACCTTAGAAGCCAGTTACTACCCCTAACTGCGACTCCTGTTAAAAAGGATTTGCGGATGATTTGATAGAATTAGCAAGAACCTCTACAATAACTTCTTCGTCTATCTTAGTTGTACAAAGAAATATTGTTTCATATGAAATATCAAATCCAGATAAGACAAAAAGTCCCTAGGTCCCAATGGCCATCGGTCTCAGGGACCGGGCCCGGTTACCTAGCTTGCACTTGTAACCTAGGGAACTCTGCCATAATTGGATCTTTCCTTATTCTCCAAGTGTAACAATTAGTGAAATTGTAGGGATGTATTCCTTGTTTAGTTTCTTATTTTACACAAAGAAATATTAGATGAGATAAATCTGAAACATAACCCCGTATAGTCGTTACACTATTGAAGAGAGATAGCCCATTGGAAGATTATAAGCTCGATAATCAGTTGGAAATGTTTAACACAGTTATTCCAAGAAACGTAGTGCTTAGAGAACTCAGAGAGTTGGACGAAGATGAACATGGTCTGTTGGACCTTAGGAGAAGACGTAGGGTTAAGTTTGAAGGAGTAGAAGAGCAAGCCTTACCTTCTCGTTCTATGTTCTTCATGGGTGTCTTATTAATTGGAGGATTGTTTGTTGGTTGGAAGTTGAACCAATTTAGTAGTAATAATAATATGAAATCTTTGTTTAGAAATATATGACATCATTGGCTAGTAAATCATGTACTTATTATTACTTCAATAAATCTACCACGTGTTTAGAAGTTCCATTCATTTCATTATTCCATCATCCTTCTGATGGTCCCTAGGTCCCAATGGCCATCGGTCTCAGGGACCGGGTAGGAAACTAATCATATATCTAGCTAGTATCATGATCTTCCCTACGCTTTGTGCTATTCCTTTATCTAATAGTTCATCATCATCTTGATATTGTATTACCTCCTTTGTCACGTTTTTCTGACTGTTTCCAATTATATCTTCCTTTGGATCTTTCTTTATATCAGCCTTTACTATCTGAGTTACATTCTGATGATTTCCTCTATATTGATGCTTCTAATTTCTTCTATACTACTCTACTCCCTTATTTCAACTTACCTCTCCTATTTTCAACCCAGCAATACCACTAGACCAAGAAGAATATTAAATTTAGGTAATGGAAGTTAAGAGAACTTAAAAGACGTCTTAGTAGGAGGATAGAATAACCTATTGATAGAAAAAGAGGGAGGAAAACCTTCAATATGGCGGAGAGCAGTCCTCCGCACCCAGAAGGTGATTATAGTTCAATAGGTGAGAACGTCAATTTGTGGTATTGAAGCGTCTGGGTTCGAGTCCCAGTATTCACCCTATCTCCCACCTCCCTCCTCCTTATTCTTAATCTTTTGATTTACTCCTCTTATTCTATATTCCTACTATTAGTACCCTTATTTTAGTTCCTTAACTTCTATTACTTAGACCCACAGGTCAGAAAGTCCTTAGGTCCAAATCAGTGGCTCGGGCGGACCGAGGCCCTCTAGGCTAGACTCTGCCCAAACTACTTTGCCGGATTCAGTAAGTTGGGTTTGGGCAGGCTCTTGATAGGATCAATCTTTTTTGCTGGAACCACTTCGGCTGGGTAACATAAAGGATTAATGTACGGATCTGCAAAATCTGTGATGAGCGTTCGAATCGCTCCCCAGCCTTTTTAGGTAGTCAAGCTGCCCGGTTGTGCGGACTTCCAATCCACAAGTTATAAACCTTACAATAACATCGAGCTGGTAAAAAAGAATAAGAGTCTTACAGAAGCTATCATTGGAGATCGTTAAGGATCACAGTATGAAGAAAACCTTGTCCATGCTTAGTACCTTCGTCAAGACCCAATAAGCCCAGTCCCTAGGTCCAAGGCAGAGTTTTGTCAAAGGAACTACTGACAAAAGGGAGGGTCGGCCTTTGCGGGAGCGGGTCAGAAGTTCAGAAAGGTTAGCTGGGGCGATTTTTATACCCTCCAGGTGTGTCTATCAGTACTACTTTTTCATTTAAGAATCTTCTTAACCAATCCCCCTTACTTAGTGGCTTATTTCCTACTTAGAAGTTAATCTTCCCAATCTGTTTCACATGCTATTCTTCTTACTGGAATCTTTCATAATTCTGCTGCCTTTACTAGGGAGTATTGCTTTCATGACTCTCGCTGAACGGAAAGTAATGGCTTCTATGCAACGAAGGGTAGGGCCCAATGTCGTGGGGTTTTACGGGACTCTCCAACCCTTTGCTGATGGGTTGAAACTCCTGCTCAAGGAGGCTGTAATCCCCAGCCACGCTAACAAAGTCATCTTCCTAGTTTCACCCTTCATTACCCTGTCGTTAGCTCTCATGGGTTGGGCGGCGATTCCATTTGCCAAGGGTTCAGCCCTAGTGGATATCAGCCTAGGAGTGCTATTCCTCATGGCTGTTTCCTCTTTAGGAGTCTATGGCGTCCTGCTTGCCGGTTGGTCAGCTAACTCTAAATACGCTTTCCTTGGATCATTAAGATCTTCGGCACAACTCGTAAGCTATGAGCTCCCTCTGGCCATGGTTATCCTTATAATTGTATCAATAACAGGTTCCCTATCCTTTCTACAGATTGTTGAATTTCAACAGGGGGTGTGGCTAATAATACCTTTATTACCGCTTTCTTTAGTTTGGTTTATCGTCATCCTTGCGGAGACAAACAGAGCACCCTTCGATCTGCCCGAGGCAGAACAAGAGCTCGTAGCTGGATTTATGGTAGAACACTCGGCCTTACCCTTTGCCTTTTTTTACCTAGCTGAATATGGGTCCATATTATTAATGAGTACCCTTACTAGTCTTTTATTTTTAGGTGGCTACCTTTTACCTTTTGGTTTACCCTCGACTCCCCTTCTTGAATCACTCATACTAGGATTAAAGTCCTCTGCTATATTCTTCCTTTTCGTTTGGGTCAGGGCTACGTTACCTCGGGTAAGATTTGACCAATTAATGGTAATATGTTGGACTACCCTTTTACCTATAGGTTTTGCCTTCTTTATTTTTACTTTGAGTATTCTCGTAGCCTTTGAAATTACACCTTCTTAAAATTCCCCTTGTGCCCTTATATTGAAACTTTTCTTTTAATTATAGATAAAATTGAATGATGACCCGGTCCCTGAGACCGATGGCCATTGGGACCTAGGGACCTGAAAATTGAAATCTTCTTTCTTCTGTTCTTCGGCTCTACTACTTACCCCCTCTTTAGCTATAAACATCCTTGTTTTTATTCCCCCTTCACACAGTGGACCAAGAGTAGACCAAGCCTACAGGCTTGGCTATTACTTCATCTATTCTTCTTTCTTTGAGCTCCATTCCTTCTAGGTCTAAAGTTCTATTTTTGGAAAAGGGGCCGACTAGCCAGTCTAGCTAAATTAGCAGAAGGTCACCATTTAAGGGTCCGTTTACCCCAGAGCCCAGTCCGACAGGGAGGATGACCCTGACATTGGACCTAGGTGAAATGGGCCAAACTGACCACTAGCGGTAACTTACATAACCCGGCTTATATGGAACTAGGGCATAGAGTAAATAACATAGAGAGGACTCCTTAAGAGACCCTAAGAAAACTTACAGGCCTAGAAGCTGCCTAAAAATTCCCCCTTGCTTTCACACGGTATGATTTCTATCTCAGCCCTCATCTTCTTTTATCTTATCCATCCATCTTCTGGCTTCTTCTATCTTACTTGTCTTCCTTCTTCAAACTTCTGATAATTTGGTGATTCTCTCCACGCCATTGCTAGGCGGTGGTGACGATCCCACAGGGTTGAGGTTGGGCTTTTTCCTGGTTCCTTGCTTGGATTGCTTGCTGCTTGTTTATTCTACCTTCCAACCTCTTCTTCTACTCGACATCTTCTAATCTATATAAGGGGTGATACCAGAAAGGAGTAAAGCGACCAGGGCCCCCTGAACATCGAGGGGTATAGCTGGCTAAAAAACAATGTAAGTTTCATGAAGTTTCAGCCTCATCCTTATCACTTAGTAGAACCTTCGCCATGGCCTCTAGCAGCCTCGATTGCTCTTCTTACTACTACTGTCTCAGCAGTCTGCTTTTTTCATGGATATGGTCATGGAGGAGTTTTTTTAACTATAGGTCTTCTGGCCGTTCTCTCTACTATGGGTCTATGGTGGGCCGATGTGATCCGTGAAGGTCCAATCTTTAACAAGGATGTGCCTTCTATAAACTTAACTGTATGCTGGAAACTCCTTAGAGCCTTTGGTCCACTCAGCCTACCTTAAAAGCTGTTCGGAACAATCCAAGGGATTTGACAATCAGCAGGAAACCAAAAGGAATAGGCATCCTGAGTAGGATCCTCAGAGACTATATGTCAAGTGTTGGTAGATTTAAGCATTCTCAATCCTATAGCGACAAGTCTTACAAACTTCCAATTCAAACTATTGAAGAATCGAGCCTCGGTACTCCTCTATTCTCTACGGGGCGAACCCCCCGCCGACTAGACAAACGTATCGGGAAGATATATTCTAGAGGACAATTTCTTACTCTTTCTTTACTTCTTTGAATTACTATTACAATATATTAGATGTTGAAGAGGTTAAAGTGCCTCTTGCTACACCCAGCTCATTGCTCACAGCAGGAGGATTATCTTATTGGTCCAGGACGATGGTAGCCAATGTGGCTCAAGGTTGAGTACTGCCTTGTTTTCCAAAGAGGAGAACCTATGCCTTATAGAGATTATCAAACTAAAGTTTGAGCTTGAATGTACTCTGAACTTTCATAACCAGAAAAGGGGTCTATAGTATCTACATAACTGCTGAATCTATACCTCGGTTCCGATAGCTGGTCTTACCTTTCTTCCAGAGTTTTGTCAAGGAAATTAATCCACTGACAAAAGGGAGAGTATGAAATATAAGCTTACCTAACCTTTGCCTCATTCATTCTTGAACTATGCCTGAGTTATTCCATAACTACTTCTTCTATCTATCTTCCTTCAAACCTCTCCCAGGAGATAATATAGAAAGAAGATCGAATGAAACAAGATGACCTGATTCTAGGTTCATTTTACCTTTCACAAAAAGCAATTTTGCCTTATTCAAACTCCTTAAGAATTCAAGAGGGTTGTCAAAGAAGAAGGAGGTAAATTGTTATTACAGAACACCTAAAATACCAAACCTTACATAGATTGATAGACTGGCTAAATACTAATCATTCTTTAGATATACTAAGCTGCCTCTCAACACTTCTCCTTTAGATAACAACAAAAGCTTGGTTTGCAGTTTCCGATTAACTGAAGCTTTCAGGACTGATATTTTGGTGTTCTAATTTCAGAGGCTAAGCCTCAATCTGTCTATACAATGATGGTCCCCTGAATTAAAGGGAATAACATTTAACAGACAAGGATCTGGAAACTATAAAAGAAATTGTCCTAAGTAGAGTCTCATGGAATGCTTAAATCCAGCCATAAAGATATAGTCCATTCCCTAACGAAACTTAGGGTAAATACTCTCGACATTCTTAGGGCATCACACCATTCGTGTACAACAAGGCCTCATATTAGGTATTATCCTCTTTATCGTATCTGAGATCTTCTTCTTCCTTTCTATCTTCTGGGCCTTCTTTGACAGCGCCTTAGCCCCTACGGTTGAACTGGGTTGCAGTTGGCCCCCCGCAGGTATACAACCTATTGAACCATGGGAATTGCCTCTTGTTAATACAGTTCTTTTACTTTCTTCCGGTGTTTGCCTGAAATGTGGTCAATCTGATTCATTTATGTTATTTAGCTTACTACCATTTAACTGTCCCAGAGTTCCGTCCACAAAAAGAATTGGTCCCCACAATTATGAGATAGTTTGTATCCTTATAGGATCATTACTAGGCGATGGATCTATGGAAAAAGATGGTAATGGTTCACGGTTTGCTTTTTATCAAGAAAAAACAAATGGCGAATACTTATTATGGCTGCATCAAGTTATTAGTTCTCTTGGTTACTGTAAACCAGAGATACCTGTCATACAAACTAGAAAAGGAACAAATGGACAAATACGCTACTTTTATAGATTCAGAACTTATACATACAGTTCATTTAATTGGATTTATGAGGAATTTTACCCTAATAAACGAAAAGTTGTCCCTCAGATTATAGATCAGTATTTATCACCTTTGGCCTTAGCTGTATGGATAATGGACGATGCAACTCTTCACAAAAATAAAGGATTAAGATTCTGCACTAATTCTTTCACACTTAAAGAGGTCCAATATTTAGCTAGTGTTCTAGAAAGAAAGTATTCTTTAAATACCTCTATACATAAAACAGGTGTAGTGAATCAATATGGTTTATATATTCCTAAGTCTAGTATGGCAGATCTCACTAAAATAGTTAAACCTCATATTCATCCTACCATGCTTTATAAATTACCTTCTATTTAATTCCGACCATTAAAGAGATTTCTTGTGACATAATGAGTCTTTCCATTTATTTTCTAAATTAAATAATCAGAAAGATTGCATAGTCCTAGATTAATTGGGTAATATAAATCGATTTATCCTCCATCGATCTTAATTATGCTCTTCGTCCAGCTAATCTAGCTTTATAGGAGATAGATAATAACTATCTCGGCGACATTGATGAAAACGGTCAACGGGATATATCTGATTCTAAGACCGTCGGTTCTCTTCTTTGAATAAAGGAGGATGATCGCTACAGACTGGTTCATCGATGGGTATCTGCAAGGATGCTTAATGTACAGTCGGAATCTCGAAAGAGAAGATTTAAATAGATTTATTTCTCTTTTCAAAGGCTTTATATTAAATTTCAAACAACTAGTGTGACTACTAGACTAAACTAGCTAAGTTTAGGGATTGAAAACTTATTTTAATATAAAGTACAAGGGTTATATATTCAGATATGTAATAATATATAGCTGGAGATTT
>WNFZ01003868.1_pt1 | contig 26616 bp, 18 predicted proteins | sample 5400081 | NCBI WGS metagenome assembly WNFZ01 (sample SAMN13153365, study PRJNA577476) | soil metagenome | isolation source: 80 cm soil or saprolite under grassland replicate 1 | place: USA:California | collected 2016-06-15 | reverse complement strand
TCAAAATAATCATTCACCAGACCGGAACTGATCGAGACCGATCCACCAGCCACGGCGCTCGTAGCAATTACATATTCATATTGACCAGCGCTGAAATTTGATCCAATATTCCCACTTGCTGGCGCTCCCGCCGCTCCATCACCATAAGCGTCGGTATTTGTGGCGTTGAGATCCGCGCCTTGCATTTGCATCACGAGCAGCAAATCGCCTGACTGAATCGCCGCTCCGCCAGATGGACTGCCCACGGGAATTGAAGTTGAGCCGGCAGAAACATTTGCGGTTCCGGGATAATAGGTATTCACAATTCCACTGATCGAGGCGGGTCCGTCATTACCCGGGATGCCACATACAAGTTTATCGGCGTACACCGGCGTTGCATAAACTGGACCAAAAGCAGAAAAAATAAGAACAAGAACTATTAGAGCGCGAAAACCTGACAGCCATGTTTGCATGCGGTAGAGAAAGCTATGATGATGGTCCATTCGATTTATCCTTTCCAACACTCTCACGAAGATGTACATCGGCTTCGTAAAAGGTACGAATCCACTACGCATACAAACGAAAAAGAGGCTGTTCCATTCAGAAACAGCCTCTTTTCAAAACATTGGCTTATTTTGCCAGCCGAATATCCACAAGTTTTGCGTGCACTGCGACCCGCATCAAATAAGAGTTGGATTTTTCATCATACGTATCGCAGGTGATCAGTGTCAGATAAGAGTCATCTTCATGACGCAAAGCAGTTGCATCGCCAGGGTCAATAAGCTCGTTTGATTTCACTTGATAAGTATAACGATAACCCGCGCTGTAAATATAGACGTACTCACCAACATTCAAGCTCTTCAATTTGGAGAAGACCCCTGGTTTTCCATCTGCGTTGACCACGTGTCCGGTGAGCACGCTATTCCCTTTCCATGTGGGATAGGCGGTTCCGTTCAACCATCCAAGCTGATCCTGCAACCAAGCGACATCCCAGCTTCCATCTTTGATCTGCACGCCGACAATCGATGTTTTCAGATGAAGATCGGGAATCTCAATGGTCATACCTAAAGCGTCATAGAGCGGACGATGTGCATCGAGCGGTGTGATGACTTTAGGCGCAAAACCCGTTACGGGGATCACGAATCCGCTCACGGCTGAGGAAGAGCCGCCATTATTTTTTCCGCGTCCTTTGCCATTTCCCCCTCCACCACCGGATGAACTACTGCTAATGACCAATGTGTCACTCGTAGAATCATGATTGGTTGCTCCCTCAAACGATCGGAGTTGACCTGTATCAATCGTGTTTGTATAACTGCCTTCAACATCACCTGTGACACTCACGACAATCGTGCATGAAGCGTTCAAGCCCAGCGCGCCATCTGCTAATTGAATCAATTGCGTGCCTGCGTCTGCTGTTAAGGTTCCACCACAATGATTAACAGGGCCCGGTGATGTCGCGATCACCAAACCAACCGGAGGATTGCCAGGCAACGTATCTGTGAAGCCCATTCCCGTGAGGCGACAGTCCCTGTATTTTGGATCGTAAATGTAAGCGAGGCAACATCACCCGGCTTGATGGTACGCGGCGCAAACACCTTGGTAATACTCGCGCCGGGCAAATTCGTCAGAGATGCGGCTGCCGGATCTGGATTGGTTGCTCCACTGAAACTCGTCACAGCCCCGGGATCGATCACATTCGTTAAATTTCCATTGACCGTCATGGTCACTTGAATTGTCATTGTGCAACTGGAGGCGGCTGAAATGCTTGCACCACTTAAAGAAAACGAAGCGTCGCCGGGTGTCGCATTGATCGAGCCGCCACATGTACCCACATCCGGACTTGCTGGATTGGCAATGATCATTCCAGTGGGCATCGTATCTGTGAAAGCAACTCCATCCATGACCACGTTATTGGGATTTACCAACTCAACACTCAATGTCGAAGGCGAGCCGCCAAAAACTGTTAAGGGTTCAAATCCCTTTACGACACCGATCGATAAGCTCCCAATTGTAAGCGTCGCACGCGCAGGTTGCGCCGGATTGATGGTTGTATTGGTTCCCTGAATTGTGCCGCTAACATTCGCCGTAGGAATTATATTGGTGCGCCTCGTAGTCGATCCCATACCTTGCACATCAACCTGGATCGTGCAAGTACCCGGAACTCCGGCGATCTGGGCGGGGATTGTGCCACCAGTCATTGAAATTATTTGTGACCCAGCTGTCGCGCTGACCGTTCCGCCTGCACATGTCGTGCTCACATTCGGAGTGGGAGCAACAATAATTCCATTTGTGGGAGTCCCTGGCAGCGGATCTGTAACCGACACATTCACCAACGGAATGACATTTGTATTTTGCAACGTGATCCGCAGAGTGGATATTCCACCCGGGCTGACTGTTGGGGGCGTAAAGCTTTTGCTGACCGAAATGTCGCTCACCGTTCGAACGGTTAAGTTCGCGGTGAGAGGATTCGGGACGGTCCGATTTTCGTTGTTCGTAATATTGCCAGGCGGAATCGTATTGGCATGAACACCGGGTGTGCTACTGGTCACATAAACGTTAATCTGACAAGTGCTTCCTGCACGAATCGTTCCATTTGATAAGGTAATTCTAGCTTCGCCTGTAACCGCGGTAATGGCTGCGGAGGCGCCGCAATTGTTTTGCGTGGCTGGCGTGGAATTGCTGATCGTCACATTTGCCGGGAGATCATCGACAATGGAAAAGTTGGTCAAGCTGGTATCAGCAGGAGCCGTAATATTGATTCGCAGACGCGAGTTTTCACCCGGCGAAATCGTCGCCGGGGAAAACGATTTATTGGCTGAGATGCCACCGCCAGCAGCATATATACTCACATCTGCCGAAGCGGGTATTCCATTCGTAATATTTTGATCTGTGTGCAGAGAATGATCAGGGATTGTGTTTGTAAATGTCGCGCTACTTGCATTTGCCGGTGAAGTGACTTGAACCGTAATGGTGCATGTGCCCGGCGAAGATGGTGATCCGGCAGGGACGCGTCCATTCGTTAAACTCACTGTGCGCGGTAACAGGGTGGAAACCGTACCGCCGCAAGTTGTCGTAGCAGAGCCAGGCACAACAGTTAAAACAGTTCCCGGCAAAGTATCTGATAATTCAACACCCGTGTAAGCCGTGCTTGTCGAGTTACTCAGTGTAATTGTCAGAGTTGTTGTTCCTCCCGCTTGAAAATTCGGTGGAGAAAACGATTTGGATAATCCGACATCCTGAACATTCAAAGTTGCATTCGCCGGTGCACCATTCGTCACTCCCTGTTGCGTTGTGAGCGCATTTGACGGAATGCTGTTCGTATATACTCCTGATACTGTCGAAGTCACATTGACGTGAATCGTACAGGTTGAATTTGCTGGAATGGTTGCACTGCTCAACGTGATCAGCGACTGCCCGCTTGCTGCTGTAATCGAAGCGGAGCTGCCGCAGTTCGTAAGCGACGCCGAGGCAGGATTCGCCAGAATGATGTTAGCAGGTAATTGATCCGTAATGGAGGTTTGTGTCAGAGCGGCATTCAAATCGTTGTTCCGAATACGAATTGCCAGTTGACTGATCTGTCCCACTAATATCGTATTGGAGGAAAAGCTTTTACTCAAGGCCGGAGACTGGATCACAGCCACATGCAACGTTGCACTGGCTGGTGTTGTATTGGTAACAGTTCCCCCATCACCGTTAGAGCTGAGCGCGTTGGCGGGAATCGTGTTGATCAAATTTCCTGCGGTGACAGAACTCACGTCGATCGAAACTGTGCACGACCCTGGTGTAGAGCCAGTTTGAGGAGCGACGGTGCCTCCGCTCAACGATAACATTGAAGAGCCAGGCGCAGCACTCACGGAACCACCACAACTGTTTGAAACATTTGCCGGATTGGCGATGAATATTCCCGGTTGAATACCCACTAAGTTATCGGTCCAGGCAGCATTCGTCAACTGAAATAGATTTGGGTTGTACACAGTAACTTGGAGCCGCGAGATTCCCCCGGGTTCGATACTAAGCGGTGTAAAACTTTTGTTCATTTGAGCGGGAAAAGAAATCTGTTGCGCGGAAACCGTCTGAGTTCCCCCGAACGTTGAAAAAATCAATCCCCCTATCATGAGAAGAGATAAGATTGATTTATTCATTTTTGATCCTACAAACCTGCAGTGGTCCCGTTAAAACAAACGAAACCAGCCCTAAGCGGTCGGTTTCGCAACTGGCTCACCACAGCCTCATCCCAGCAACTGGACTCAGCGACCAAACAGGCAGTGGATCATCGCTCCCGCAGACAAAATTACTAAAGATACAAGTATTTTATTAGCTAGCAACACTGTGTCAAGGCAAACTCTTATCTTTTAGATTAGAGTTTTTCCTTGACACTTCCAACAAAGCTCTTACACACCGGTGATAAAATCTGCAAATAATTTATGCTTCCCGATTTTCGTGTCCGTCAACGAGACTATTTGCTCGAAATATCGCGTGCTCTCACTCAGGAACTTGACCTTGAGAAGCTTCTCGCACGCATTTTGCGAATTGCGATCGAAATGCTTGCCGGGCAGGCTGGACTCATCGCTCTTAAAGAGGACGGTTGGCGCGTCGCGGCTGCCCATGGGATCGCCGCTCAATTTATGAGTTACCTCACCCCGCTGTTGGCGGAAGAAAACGTCCGCGAGTTGAACGTGAATGAGCTAAACCGCATGTTAAAGGAACTCACCTACACCGCCAGCATGGGACTTCTCAACGGCACCGCCCTACCCCTCGCCGCGCATGGACAGGTGATCGGCGTTATTTTCATTTTCAGAAATTATCAAGACCTCTTCACTCCCAACGATCGCATCATTCTTCAATCCTTTGCAGACCAGGCAGCTATCGCAGTCTTCAACGCTCGGTTATATGGACAGGTCTCCTACGAAAAGCAAAGGCTGGATGCTCTTCTGGATTCAGCTGCCGATGGCATCCTCATTCTTAACGCCGATCTAACCATCGAACGTGTGAACGATGCTTTTGAACGAATGTATGGAAAGACAACAGATGAGCTTGCGAATCTTTCTCACGATGAAATCATTTGTTGGGTGCATGAGCCGCAAGGGTCTACGTTAAACGAAGCGATTGCGAATGGATGGCCCCTCACGCCAAATGCAACACTTTATGTGGAGGGCGATCTCAAACGACCTTTGCCCACGCCTCTGCCCGTCGGCGCAACGTACGCGCCGTTGCTTTCGCCGGACGGCAAGTTGCATAATGTGATTGTCTCGGTGCGCGATATCACTCACTTCCGCACCGCGGATGAAATGAAGTCAACATTCATTTCCATTGTGAGTCATGAGCTGCGGACACCCGTGGCATTGATCAAAGGCTATGCATCCACGCTGCGGCGCGATGATGCCAAATGGGATAAATCCACGATCAGTGATTCGCTGGCAGTCATCGAAGACGAGGCAGATCGCCTTAGTAAAATGATCGATGATCTGCTGGATGCATCTCGTTTGCAAGCCGGCGGCATGAGTATCAATCGCTCCGATGTATCGCTTCCGACGGTTGCAAAACGCGTCGCTGAGCGATTCTCCACACAATCGAACAAGCATACGATCCTCGCGGACTTTCCGGAGAAGTTCCCAATAATTCTCGGCGATGAAACGCGCATCGAACAGGTGATCAGCAATCTGGTATCGAACGCAATAAAGTATGCGCCGAAAGGTGAAATCCGAATCACCGGTTCAGTGCGTCCGGAACAGGTGGTTACCTGTGTCAGCGATCAGGGACCGGGAATCGAAGCCAAGGACTTGCCTCATATCTTTGATCGCTTCTATCGCTCGACAAATGCTGTCAAACAGACGAAAGGCGCGGGACTGGGACTCTACCTCGCACGCGCAATTGTCGAAGCTCATGGCGGGCGCATCTGGGCGGACCCCAAGCCAGATGCGGGGGCAAGGATTTGTTTTTCACTTCCGCGTTGACCTCACCCTGACTCTCTCCTAAAAGGAGATGGGAATTTGTCAGAATGGTAAAATCAGTTTCAACGAGACCAACTCCTCGTGAGTCTGAAGCGGAATTTAATCCAAAAGGATAATACGAAGTATGGCAAATAAAGTCCCCCCACGCAGCAAGATCAAGAAGCAATTTATCTGGAATTCCGAAAGTGTCTTTAAGTCCCAGAAGGATTGGGAAAAAGAATTCAAGAAGATCGCCGAAGATATTTCCAAGATCAAGCCGTTTCAAGGGTGCCTTGCACAAGGACCATCCACATTACTCGAAGCATTAGGTATAGCGCATAATCTCTTATGGCGCGTGCAGGTCCTATTTATGTATTCAGGATTTGCCTACGCCGTAGACACGACCAATCAAGACGCGGCAGGAATGCGTAGCCGTGCGCAGGGCCTCTTCGGACAGGTTTTATCGGCTATTTCCTTTCTGCAACCTGAAATTTTGGCAATTGGAAAAGAAAAACTTGATGAATGGATGAGTCAAAATGAAAAGCTGGCGATGTACCGCCACAGCTTTGAAGATCTCTTCCGCAAACAGGCTCATATTCGTTCGGCAGAGGTGGAGGAGTTGCTGGGGTTAGTGAGCGATCCGCTGCAGGGACCCTCCACATCCACCAGCACGTTGACCAATGCAGATTTCCAATTTGAGTCAGTGAAAGCCGGCGTTGGGAAGACGTTGGATCTAACACAGGGAACGTATCACAATCTGTTGCACAACCCGGACCGCAAAGTACGCCGCGCCGCGTTCGAAAGCTACATGGACAAGTACATCGAGAATAAGAATACGCTGGCAACCAATCTTGTCCACTCGATCAAAGCCAACGTGTTTTATATGCGGGCGCGCAAACACAACTCGTCGCTGGCCGCCTCGCTGTTTGATTTGAATATTCCGACCAGTGTCTTCTACAATTTAATTAACACCTTCAAAAAGAACTTACCGGTCTGGCATCGCTATTTTGCGATCCGCCGCAAAGCGCTGGGTCTTAAGAAACTTGCTTACTACGACATGTGGGCGCCAATCACCAAAAAGAAAGTCAGCGTGCCGTTTGAAAAAGGTGTGGAATTAATTAGCAAGAGTCTTGCGCCCATGGGCAAAGAGTATGTGGATGTTTTACGCAAGGGTGTACTCAAAGAACGTTGGGTGGATGTCTATCCGAATCAAGGCAAAATGGAAGGCGCGTTCTCCTGGGGAGTGCAGGGAACTCATCCGTTCATCAACATGAGCTATACAGATGAAGTGACAAGCATGAGCACACTTGCCCATGAGCTTGGTCACTCGATGCATTCTTATCTGACGTGGAAAAATCAGCCGTTCGTTTATACAGACTATTCTTTGTTCGTTGCGGAGGTCGCTTCGAACTTCCATCAGGCGATGATGCGCGGCTACCTGTTCAATAACGTGAAGGACAAGAATTTCCAAGTGGCGTTAATCGAAGAGGCTGTCGGCGGGAATTTCTTCCGCTATTTCTTCCAGATGCCGACACTGGCGCGTTTCGAATTGGAGACTCACGAGCGGATTGAGCGCGGCGAATCGCTCACCCCTGATTCCATGGTCGACCTGATGGTGGATCTCTTCGCCGAAGGTTTTGGTCCCAACTTTGACATGGACCGCGATCGCGTTGGCATGATCTGGTCCACGTTCGGTCACTTGTTCTCGGACTATTATGTCTATTCGTATGCAACAGGTATCTCCGCGGCTCACTCTCTCGCCGGCGGAATCCTGCGCGGTGAACCAAACGCAGTGGAAAATTATCTCGGCTTCCTGAGATCAGGATCCTCTGATTACTCATTGAACGTCCTCAAGAATGCCGGTGTCGATATGACCTCTCCGCAAGCAGTGGAAGATACATATGCGGTGATGGAAAGCTATGTGGATCGGTTGGAAAAACTTCTAAGATAATGTAGGGGCGAGGCATGCCTCGCCCCTACCAATCAAAAATCGTAATTCTAAAATCGGAAATGAACTAATGCCTCAAACACAAATTGCATGTCCTCGCTGCCGTCAGATGATTACGGCAAATATTGAACAACTGTTTGACGTTACACAAGATCCGCAAGCCAAACAAAGATTGCTCGGTGGCGCATCGAATGTGGCGCGCTGTCCACATTGTGGATATCAGGGTCGGCTTGCCACGCCAATTATCTATCACGACAATGATAAGGAATTACTGCTCACCTTCTTCCCGCCAGAGTTGGGACTTCCGCTCAACGAACAGGAGAAGGTTATCGGTCCGTTGATCAAACAAGTGATGGATCGTCTTCCGCCCGAAAAGCGCAAAGCCTATCTGCTCAAGCCTGTCCCCAACCTGACCTATGAATCGATGATCCAAACCATTCTGGCAAAGGACGGCATCACCCCTGAAATGCTTAAGGAACAGCAGGATCGTGTTTCCCTGGTGGAACGACTCTTGCAAGCCAGCTCGAATGATGTCCGTAGTGAGATCATCAAGCAAAATATCAATTTGTTTGATGAACAGTTCTTCGCGCTGTTCAGCCGTCTCGCACAGGGCGCCGCCCAAAGCGGACAGGAACCTGTCGCCCGCGCCATGGTGGAATTGCAGAAACAACTCCTCGAAGAGACGGAATTTGGTCGCGGCTTGAAAGAGTCAGTCGGGGAATTGGAGGTGGCATCCAAAGCCCTGCAAGAGGCGGGACAGGGTCTCACGCGTGAAAAGTTGCTGGAGATGGTCATCGCGGCTCCCAACGACGCGCGCATACGAGCCTATGTCAGCCTCGCCCGCGCCGGAATGGATTATCAATTCTTCCAACTGCTGACAGATCGAATTGATAAAGCATCGGCAGAAGAAAAGCCGAAACTCGAATCCATTCGCGATAAAATGCTCGACTTCACCAACGAAGTGGATAAGCAAATGGAAGCGCGCTACAAACAGGCGCAGGAATTTGTCGAATCGCTTTTGGCGGAGGAGGATGTGGTCAAAGCCGTGCAGGAGAATTTAGATGGGTTTACCCAGGATGCTGTGGATATTGTCAATCAAATGCTGCGGCAAGCCTCAGAAAAGAATGATTACATGCGCATGGGTAAACTACAAAAGATGGTGGAAGTCCTCCGACAGGCTTCTACACCGCCTGAAGTGGAGTTCATCGAACACTTGCTGGATGCTCCTGACGATGCAAGTCTGGAGAGAATGATGAGCGATAACGCGAATATGATCAACGATCAGTTTATGGAAGCATTGATCGGTCTCGTCGGTCAAGTGGACCAGGCTGCGGAACAGGGAAATCCCGAAGCGAAAGCGATCAGCGAGAAGTTGAATAAGGTGTACAAAACCGGTTTGAAGTTTACGATGAAGAAAAATCTGCAATAACAACAAAACGAACGGGTTCCAGGCGGAACCCGTTTTTGTTTCAATGAATTATTGCATGCCATAGCTGATTCGGTAAATCGCGCCATTGACATAGTCCCCCACATACAATGCATCATCTGGACCAAATATTATTGGCAACGGCATCACGCCCGTTGGAAAGCGAATGAACCAACTCGTTTCGCTGAAATTAGTTTTTCCATTGGGAGTTAATACAACTCTTTGTATCCCCGTTTGCACATTCGGTTTAAGCCATGATCCGAAGATGGATACAAATGCATTGCCGCGATATTCAGGCGGAAAGTTTTGACCATTATAGAAATCCAAACCATCTGCTGACGAATGTGCTTCAAAGAAAGCAATGCCTGGAATTGTATCTTCACAACCAGCCTGATCCTGGTTGTCCCAGCAATTGGGATAACCGTAATTACCGCCCTGCACAATATGATTCGACTCTTCAGAAGGGTCATCCAGGCCGAGATCATCGCGTCCATTATCAGTGGCGAATAATTCTTCAGTGCCGGGCTGAAAGGCAATGTCATAGGGATTGCGTAATCCTGTCGCAAAGATTTCCCCTTGGCCTGTATCGACATTGAAACGCAAAATGGAAGCGCTGCGCGGATTCGTATCATCGCACGCATTACAAGTTGAGCCTACACCGATATAAAGCAAACCATCGGGACCAAATTCCAGGTTATCGTTCTGATGTTCGCCAAACGGAAGATCGCCAACGAATGTTATATCATCATCTGCGCTATCGTCACCGTTGGAATCCCTTAATATAGAAATCACGCCCTGATGAGATACATAGATGTCACCCGTCGAATTACGAATCGCAATACCTAAAGGAAATATAAAACCTGAAGCAAAAATGGATTGCTTGTCTGCGCGCCCATCTTTGTTTTCGTCGCTGAGCAGATAGATATTTCCATTCTGAGATGTAACGTACATTCTGTCGCGCATATCAAACACAATGGCGGTTGGGCGCGGCACATCAGCAAATTTGATCAGTGAAAAACCAGGTGGAACTTCTGTCCCATCCAGTTCGTTGATCGATGCGGGGATAGTTGGTGTAACTGTGGGCGTATCTGTCAGCGTTGGCGGCACAGCCAGCACTTGGGTGGAAGTCGCAATAGGAGGTACAAGGGTTTGAGAAACAGGGGAAATGCCCTGAACAGATTGGCATGCACTCAGCACGATACAAAGAAACAGAGGAAGTTTTTTCAAGAGACTGTAGATTTATCCTTTTTAGAAGACACGCTTATGAGTTTCCACAAAATAAATATTGCGCCCGCGCCAAATGCGACGAACAGGAACGGCAGAGAGCAAAGCAAAACTAGTATAGCAAAGAGCCAGTTACTCTGTGAAGCGGACAGCGCTTTTTGATGTGATGTATTGGGCGGCGCGGTTTCGATCCTTTTTGCAAGCCAGAGTTTATAGTCTTTCTCGAAATCGATAGGATTCCGTCCGAAGGCTTTGTCGAATGCGTAATACTCAGTCCTGCCATTCTTAAATTGAACAAACAAATTAGATACCGCCTGCGGACCATAAAATTCTTCCATATACAGAACAGCATAATAGCTCTCTGCATAGGCCAGACGCGCATCGCCTTCGTTTTCTCCAAATGTATATTCGAGATCCTTCAGCGATAAAACGCGATTCTGGTCATATGCGTTACGGACGTACTGCCACTCCTCATAATGACCGCTATATTCCTGGTATGTCGCCAGACCTTCATTCAACCAATACGGCGCACCAGAATCCTGGGCGACTAGATGACCAAAATAAATATGAGAGATTTCGTGGGGAATAACGTCATTAAGCCAGCTTTGATGGTTATGCTGTTCGTCGACCAACCCGACGGTCAGATTTAGTTCCGGATATGCCAGGCCGCCAGCGTAATTTTCTTTGGATTGCCATGCAAAAAATTCGTCGGATGTGTTGGCGATCACAATATTGATGGGCGAAACTAAAGCCATAGAATAGAACGTGGATTGGTCCTTGGCGGCAGTATCAGCAATTGATAGAACTTCCTGCCCAAATGAATCCGGTCGATCATGCCACCAGACAACGAAATTCGCATCCTTCATGGACTTCCAGTTGTACTTTCCATCCTTGCAAAAATAAATATATCGGGGACTTTGACTAGTATCCTTCCCCTGCACAAGTGACCAGTAATACCGAATCGGGGAAAGAGGAGGCAGGTGAAGTTCCCGGGTTTGCAGGGTGAACTTACGCTTATCACAATTATCTGCAGTCTGGCCTTCATCCAGTGACCATCGCTCCTTTGTCCATTGACCATATCGACTTATGTCAAGATCTGTTGAGTAATAGAGGACAACGCTGGAATTTACAGGACGTCCGCATATCTCGATGCGAAATGTAACACCATCAGGGTAATTGCTCACCACGGTGGCATTTCGAAATTCGATCGTACTTTGTTGGAGGGGCTTGGGGCTACTGAAGCCACTGAATAAACCTATTAGAAGAATCATCTTGATCAATGTATGCTTCATTGGTCGTCTCCCACTTTATTCTAAACCTAATCTAGCGTAACCCTTCGAACAAATCCATTTCTAATTTTCTTCCGCCGTTTACTAAACTAAAGGCGCGATAAAAATTTCCAGTTCCGAATACGTGACTCAGTTCCTTCGCCGACCATTCCGCAATTGGACCGTAACCCGGCAGCTGTGATTTATGACAATGGATGGCCTCGCGTACTTTTTCCAAATACTTGTGGTTATCCAGTTTCGTAGTGATTTCCCAATCCTGCCAGCCGACATGATGACGAGTCATGCCGTCCACTTCCATACTGATTCCACCAAAAGCTTCGTTGGCAGCGCTGACAAGATCCAACGAATCGACCATGTAATAGAACTTTGACACCCGATGCGGAGTTTCATTACTAACAAAGTTTGCATCCGCTGCGCAAACTAATGCCGCGTTCACAAACTGCGACAATGCGATATGGTCAGGATGTCCATAGGCGCCATCGGGCGAAAATGTGACCACTACCTGGGGTTGGATACGACGAATCTGCGCAACAATTTTTCCAATTATTTCTTGTGGTTCAGCCTGGTCTACATCGCCATCGATGTAATCCAGAAAGCAAACTTCGTGAAGACCAAGATATTCGGCTGCACAGCGTAATTCCGCTTCACGGATCCGGGCGACCGCTTCCAAGCCGGGATCAGGTCCCTCGCTTTCGAACCAGCCACGCTCGCCACGCGTGGCACACACAAGGTACGTTTCGACTCCTTCAGAAGAATAGCGTGCAAATGTGGAGCCGAGCCCGAGCGTTTCATCGTCAGGGTGAGGGAAGATTGCCAGTAATTTTAAAGCGTCATGCATATGACCTCTTATACCAATAACACAGAGTGACAAGACGCTGCCATGTCGATGCGGGTGGTGATCATCCATTCCTTCCAAGCGACCTCACCGCGGATCTCATCCCCGACGGGGAAAGTCATTTCACCCATGAAAGGAGCAATGAGGTTGACAAAGTTCTCTGAATCCACCATGTAATATAGCTTCGAGACGCGATGAGGGGAAAGATTTTCGGCATCTTGATAACTCGAATCCGCTGCACAGACCACAGCTGCTGCGGTGATCTGTCCAATGGCGATGTGGTCAGGATGTCCATAATTTCCATCCGGTGGGAATGTGACAATCACCTGAGGTTGAATTTTACGAATATGCGTGACAATTTTTCCAATGATTTCGCCGTGATCTGCCTGGTCTACTTCGCCATCAATGTACTCGAGAAAATGAAGCTCTTTCATGTCGAGCTCTCGCACAGCAGCGATCAACTCCCTTTCGCGGATTTGCCCGAGCGCTTCCAAGCCGGGAACCTGTTCCTCGGGGCCACACCAGCCTCGCTCCCCGCGTGAAGCGCAGACTAAATATGTTTCCACGCCTTGAGCAGAATACTTTGCCAACGTCCCACCCATCCCCATGGATTCATCATCGGGATGAGCAAAGATCGCGAGCAATTTCAATGTCATTGTGATACATCCTCTTGCGGCGCAACTTTCCAATCACGCATGAATTCCTGGATGAATTGCTGCGCAATGGCTTCATCATAGACTATGATCAGATTCTCGTCGTTGTTCTCTTCGGCGCTCTTGGAGAAATTATAGGAACCGAAGGCGACGATCTTGCCATCAATGACGAAAACTTTGTGATGCAGGAGTCCTTCGTTGCCGTCTTTGCGAACCAGCAGGCCCGCCTGTTTGAACGGATCGTATTCGGTACCCTGATTGGAAACAACCTGCCCAGCATCCATCACGCCTTCCACAGTGAGTCCTGCTTTCGCTTTGGCACGCACCACATCACCGAGTTCATTCGAAGTAAATGAAAACGCGAGGAAATAAATACTTTCCTGTGCGCTATCCAGCAGAGGGACAAGCGCATTCAACACACCATCATCCGGTGAGAAGTAGGTATCGACTTCCGTGCCATCAATCGTCAGCGTTGGATGAGGGGTCTGCGCAACCGTATCCGGACCAAACTTATTATCCACAAACATTTCTTCGAATTCCTTGGCGTAGTTCTCTGCCATCTTTGTGGAACGGATGCGCATCATATTGTTGTTGTCGTCGTAAGTGCCCGCGTCGGTGAAGTTCATCGAACCCATCCAGACCTCAGAGCGATCGATGATCATGAACTTGTCATGCATCAACCCGGGACGGTTATCTCCAATAATCGGAATTTTCGCCTGCTGCAATGCCTTGACGTCCGAGCGATCCATGTTGGTGGATTCCATGACCATGCGCACAATCACGCCGCGGTCATGAGCGCGGATGAGTGCATAGCGGACGCTATTCAACGTGAGACTATAGGCAGCAACATCAATACTCATACGCGCCGCGTCGATTGCATCCACCAGCGGACCATCGACGCCACCGGTCCCTTGAGAAGATGTGGGATTCGATGGATCCGTGAAATACAACTCAAACCACGAGCCGCGCACGCCATAACCGACTTTGACGTCAATCGGTGTCAATTTGGTTGTGTTCGTGACGACAGGCGTGAAATCAGTTTGGGATGTGGTAACAATGTTCCCGCACGCAGACAGAAAGAAAATTGTGACAAGAAGCAGCGATGTAATGCGACGATGATCGTTCATGAGGTTCCTTTTACTTTTTCTCCAACTTCCTTGAGCCGTTTGGTCAATACTTGAATGATGACAAGACTCACCTCGGGGCGTTCGCGGATCAGACCTTCGAAGCTTTTCTGATCGATGCACAATGCGCGCACGTCACCGGAAGCAATCAGGGTTGCAATACGCGGCTCGCGGTTGATAATTGCCAATTCTCCCACATATTCACCTGGTTTGCGCCGCGCCACTTCCGTTTCTTTTCCGTCGCTTTCGACACAAACACGCACTTCGCCCGAGATGATCACAAACATGGCATCGCCCTGCTCGCCCTGATAGGCAATCACTTCGCCGTCTGAAAAAACCTGTTCATCGGCAATCGCTGCAACTTGTTTTAAATCTGCCGGAGAAAGCGCGGCAAACAAGGGCACGCGCCTGAAAAACAAGATTCGGTCCATCAGAGATAAGGTGGTTATTGTGTCCATTTCCTGCTCTCCATAATTTTTTGCAAACACGGCGCATTCTCGAATCCATTCGTCATCGTCATTGAGCAAACGGCTCCAATCAACCTGTGCTTGTATGCTGCGGTCGTCCTCCCATAAATGCATGAGTGGCTGGAGGATGTCGCGCCATTTCGCGCTAATCGACTCGAGCGCTTCGATTACATTGGCACGCTGATTAGCGTCGCGGGTTTGTAAGTTTTCGATGGCAGTATTCATCGCCGGTCGGTCGCCCAGTAGGCCGATCGCGCGTAAAGCACGGATTCCAAATTCATGCGATTTATCATGAAGTGAATCTGCCAGGAGACTTATCGCATCATTCTCAGCCGACGATTGAACTCCGCGCATCAGATCATCATACTCTCCCGCACGCGATACCGCCCCACGCGCAAAATCGAGGATCGGTGCGGCAGGCGGGATCGACAAATTTTCCAAAGCAAGGAGGGCGCCGTTTACTTTTTGCTCCTCGCCCAGAGCCGCGAGGACCGGCTGTAGCGCAGGCTCACCCATCTCCCCTAATAAACTTGCTGATGCTTCCAGAACAATTTGATTCTTGCTTTGCAGGGCATCAATCAGAAATGGCAGCGATTTCGACGCATCAATGCGCTTCATCGCAACAAGGATATTTTTTCGAGTGGTGGGAGCAATGCCTTCATCCTGCAATTCGTTGGCGAGAAACCGAAAGGCTTCCACATCAGCCCAATCACCGAGGGCACTGATAGCGTACCCCTGGGCTTCTAACTCACCAAAGACCGCCGTTCGGCGGAGATGCTTCTTTGCCTTATCATATTCGGGATTCATACGCAATAGAACAACAGCTGCGCGTGTGCTGACCTTTGCACTTTCATCGTCCAGCAATGGAGAAACGTATTTCGTCAGACCGGAAGGATAGCCAGCCAGTCTCGAAAGCGCTGACGCCGCTTCATAGCGGACATCTGGCTCGGCATCCGAAAGAGAAGCGGCGATGTCCAATAAAGCAGAAGTGGCATGTGATTGAGACAAAGCTCGCAGGCAGGCAGCGCGTACAAAGGCATCAGCATCGTCTAATCCATTGACCAGTGCGTTTGTTGATTCAGGCAAGGACAAATTCCCAAGGATCTCTGCGGAAATACGGCGAATCACTGGATCAGAGTCGCGTAAACTGTTGAGTGCTGTTTGAACTGCAACTGCATCCTGGTGGAAACCGCCAAAGGGTTGCTCCTGCGCGTAAAAGAGTTGCGGTCTGCCGGCGCGCAAGGCTTCGATCAGCGCGTTGTTGTAGCCGCGTCGTGCTTGATAAATAATGTAAGTACAGGCCGCCGCGGCAGCTAACCCCACAAGATAGAGTTCCTGCGGCGTGAGAGACTGCTCGCCGATGATCAGAATTCCACCCGCAATAAATGTACCCGCTTGTTCCGGAACCCCGCTGACAAATGTACGGACTTCATCGCGCCGCTCAGAAGGGACGGCATTAAACATTGCCTGCCAGGCAGGGTCGGCAATTCCATTTAGCCATAACATTTGCACAAATCGGAATGCCACGATAATGGAAAAGATGGGCACCAGAGCAAGACTTCCAAATCCAATCAAATAAATCACCGGCAGCGCGAGAACGCAGAGCATAATGCCGAATCGAGCGAAGAGTCTGTTCGCCAACAAAAGAGATGCAAGAAACGCTGCCGCCGTACTAAACCCATTGAAAAGACCAAGAAAGGTTGCCAGGGAAGCTTCGTTTATATAGTGTTCCGTGGCTGCACGAGAAAAAGGAAGAGCAATAGAGAAAAAGAGAATTGAAAAAAAGATTGTAGAAATGGAAATCCAGGTCATCAACGATGAACTGCGCACATATTGATAACCACGCTGCATTTCATCGATCAGCTTCAGCTGTCGGCGACGCGACTTTCGAGGTTCAGGAGTTTCTGTAATTTGTTGACGTGACAACAATGCACGACTGAGAACAAATGCGAGTAATAAAGTCACCGCCCAAACGAGAATTAGATTCTCTGTGCCAATGGAGGATACAAGCAATCCGGTCACAAACCCACCGATCACTTGACCCAAGATGCGGCTGGCATTGAATAGCGGGAATAATCTCTTTGCCTGGCGTGTATCACATACAACACTCGCCACTCCCCATGTCACCAGACCAATAAAGATGTTGAGAACTTCCTTGCCCAGCCAGAGTGTAGGATACAACCAGCGCAATCCGCTGAACAAGGCGACACGTGCAAGAACCAGGATAATGGCGACCAGCAAAGGAATGGCAACATAAAGGACCTGGCGCGGGATGCGACTGAGGAGCGCCGTCACGCCAAAGGACATGATCATGGAAACAACGCCAAGTCCCACGTACATATATGGCAAATATTCCACACCATAACGCGCGAAAAACAAGGCTTCAATTCCCGTGCCGCCCAACGCAGCGCCCATCGACGTAAAGAGCATTACGCCGATGACAAGGAATGCCATGCGGCTTTCACCCTGTCTGATCGAAAGGAGTTGTTGGATACGCGTCATTCGTTGAGAAAGGATTAGTCTTTGCCTGCCAGGACAAGATATTGTGCCCCCGCCAATTTGGCTGTAGTCATTAACATCTGATCGTAATGATGAGTATCAATCATGATTCGGCGTGCCATCACTTTACGAATAAGGCGAGGCAAAGGAAAATGCAACTTTACAAATACATGCAATCGCGTGCAGCCATTGGGCAGCGGCTCAAAACGATCCGTTTCTGTGAACATCTTTCTCCCCTTCTCGTACGAGTCGGTCGTCGAGTATTCAAACGGACGCCAGTCGGTGGTCACCTCGGTGCTAAGTCCTCCGCCGTGGGCACAGTGATTGCTCGCGCCGACTCCGGTACGTCCCAGCGGACGGTCGCCCATCGACCAATGGACTTTCGGCATGACCAAATTGCGCTTTTCGGGATTTTGAAACCATTCCCAGGCTACATGAGGAGGAACGGGGAAATCAACAGTGAATGCAAGATCCGCCGTGTCATTCGTCAGAAAGATTCGCCGCTCACTGATAATTTCATTATAGCGTTTGCGCAAATCAACATTATGAGTCTTCACTTCCCCAAGATGCTCATAAGATTCGATTTGCGTGTGCGTATTTTCCAAATTCAGGTCGAGATGATCGAGGCATTGTTCGGTGATCATCATGTAGGCATGCCAACTGGTCTCTTCAGCAACATGATTTTTCGTCAGGCGATGGATCAAGTTCACATCCGAGCCGACCAGTTCGCGAATATCGCCCACATGCTGGACAATATAATCTCCATGATGGGCGATGAATTTCAAATCGAGCGTGGGAATATTTTGACAGGCAAGACACGTGCAAGTGGTGGCGCGTTTCATGGAAACTTGCTTATCTCGAAAGGCGACATACATATCTTCCAGAAACTCCAACAGGGTTTCGCCGCGCGAAATCTTTTCCTCTGCGGCATAGGCGAAGACGGCATCCCCCTCCAATTTCGAGATCGTCATCAGCGGTTTGAATTTCTCAACCAGTAAACTGAGTAACTCTGACAGTATTTCGTGCGAATGTTCCAGCTCGGTCCGCGCCACAAACGAGGTGTAGCCGGAAATATCGGCGATCACTAAATAACCATGTTGAGTAGATGCAGCCATTAAACTAAATCCAAATTTCCGTAATTATAACTTGTGGCTTGGTCTTTACATGATATACGTATCATCACAAAATATACATGTATAATCCCTCTCCGTGAATACATCCAAGGCCAACCGTCAAATCGCCCGCGCCGCAGGGACAGTAATGTTTGCCTTTATTTTGAGCAATCTGATCGGTCTCGTGCGACAAATTTTGATCTCACGCGCTTTCGGCACGGACAAATCCATTGATGCTTTTTACGCCGCTTCCACCTACCCGGATCTGATTTTCAGTCTCGTTGCCGGTGGAGCTTTATCTTCAGCCTTCCTCCCTACCTTCACAGGTTTACTGTCACGCGACGAACGGGCTAACGCATGGAAACTGGCTGCCGCGGTTACGAATTTAATTCTCGTCATTCTCATCTTTTTGAGCATTCTTTCTTCGATCTTTTCGTTTCAAATTGTGAGATACATCCTGGCGCGCGGCTTTTCATCTGAACAGCAGATTCTGACCGCCTCGATTTTGCGGGTTTTATTGATCGCCCCTGCAATATTCGGCGTAAGCGGACTCCTGATGGGAATCTTGAATGCACATCAAAAATTCCTGCTGCCAGCATTAGCGCCAAGCATGTATTGGCTCGGGATGATCTTCGGGTTGATCTTTCTTGTCCCCTCCATGGGCGTGTTTGGGCTGGCATGGGGAGCCGTCCTGGGCGCAGGACTGCATCTTATCGTTCAACTTCCGGGACTTATGCAGCTTCGTTCCCCTGCTTATCACTTTACACTTGGATTGGATAATCCGTCGGTACGCGAAGTCGCCCGATTGATGGGACCGCGTCTTTTAGGAGTTGCGGTTGTGCAACTCAATTTCGTTGTCAATACAATGATCGCTAGTGGACTGGCTGTCGGCTCGCTTTCGGCAATCAAGTATGCCTGGCAAATTATGACCATGCCGCAAGTCGTGATTGCGCAGGCAATTGCCATCGCGGCGCTACCGACATTTTCGGCACAGGCAGCACAGAATCAAACCGATGAGATGCGTTCGTCCCTCGCCGCAACGTTGCGCGGCGTCATTTTGCTTTCCCTACCCGCCACAATTGGATTGATCCTTTTGCGCGAACCGATCATCGCGGCGTTATTTCAACGCGGTGAATTCAATGCGCGGTCCACTGAAATGGTTTCCTGGGCATTGCTGTGGTATACGGCCGGACTCGTCGGTCACTCGTTCGTAGAGATTCTTTCGCGGGCATTCTATGCTCTACACGATACAAAGATGCCTGTGATCGTTGGCACAATTGCAATGGGATTGAACGTATTATTTAGTTTCGGCTTTGCTTGGATCTTTAGTCAAATTGGCTGGATGCCTCATGGCGGATTAGCGTTGGCAAATTCCTTTGCCACTGCACTTGAAGGAACCGCCCTCTTTATTTTGATGCGCAGACGATTGACCGGCATCGAAGGCAGATCCATTTTCGACGGAACGTTACGCGTGCTCGTTGCAACGTTGGGAATGGCGATCGGCTTGTGGCTGTGGATCCAGATCACGGGTGGAATGAATCGCTGGCTCGTCGCATTGGGAGGCGTGGCATTGGGAGGAATTATCTATCTGGCGGGAGTCGTGATTCTGCGCGTCCCCGAAATTCAAATGTTGATTGGGATGGTCACACGAAGACTACGTCGGTCCCCCATTTCATAAATTCTACAATGCAGGAGCGACCCGCCCAGTGGGGATAAACGCATTCAATGAACCTTGAAGGGTCGCCCCTACATGATCATTTATTTCCAAATTAACCATTGACCAGTTGCAATGACAAGTCCTAACAAAATCCCGCCTGCAACTTCCAATGGTGTATGGCCCAGGACTTCACGTAAATCCTTTTCGTTGATCGGGTGCCCACGCAAAAGTTCATCAAAAATAATATTAATGCGTTGCGCGTGAATGCCCGCCTGTCTGCGGACATTCGCCGCGTCGTATACAACGATCATGGTAATAGCTACAGACAGCGCGAACATAGGCGTTGCGAACCCATAATACAAACCGATGGCATGCGTAGTCGCGGTCATCAATGCCGAGTGAGAGCTGGGCATTCCACCAGTTGTAAAAAGCAGCGCCCAATTCCAGCGGCGGGTACGAAAAAAATCAAGCGGGATTTTGATGATCTGTGCCAGTGCCCAGGCGAGTAATCCGGCGATGAGGACTCGGTTTTGAAAGAGCGCCCACGAATTCATTCAGACTCTTCATCAAAAGGGATCACCACGTCGCCGACAACTTGCTTTACTTTGAGTTCCGCAGCTTCGAGGAGCGTTCCACAACGTGACGCTAAAGCCTGTCCCCGTTCAAATAATTTGATCGCCTCTTCCAGTTGAATCTGCTCGCCTTCCAATGTTGAGACGATCTCCTCCAGCTCAACGAGCGCTTCCTCATAGGATAACTCTTCAACAACTTTTTCTGTTTTTTTAGATGAAGATTTTGGCATAAGAACTCCGACGATTTTTGATTTACGATTTTTGATTTTCGATTTCTGCGTCCATCTGTCCGTCAGAAACGCGGATTACAACTTTTTGTCCCGGCTGTGCCTGTGCAACGCGGGATATGACAGTACCGTCTTCTTTTTGCGTTACAACTGCAAAACCGCGCCTCAGCACTGCCAATGGACTCAACGCTTCGAGCCTCCGTTGCGTCCCCTGGATATGTGTGGATTGCAACTGGATGCGATGCGACAACGAAGAATATACACGTCGTGAAAGCTCATCCAGGCGTTGCCGTTCAGATTGAATGCGGCGATCAGGGGATGCGTAACGAAGTGTTGCCAGCAGAGAGGCGAGAAAGGTTCGTTGATCATTGAGAAAGTCAAGCGTTGCCGTGTTGAGGCGAGATTGGAGACTCGAGATTGTCACCGTGAGATCCTGAATTGTCAGTTGTGTGGCAAGTTCCGCGGCGGCGGTGGGAGTGGGTGCGCGCAGATCAGCAGCAAAATCAGAAAGGGTGAAATCCGTTTCATGACCAACTCCGCAGATGATCGGAATTGAAGAACTGGCAACCGCGCGAACAACGCGTTCATCGTTGAATGCCCACAGGTCTTCGATGGAGCCACCACCGCGCGCCAGGATAATAACATCGGGGGATTGGAGAATTAGAGAATTGAGGGCGCTTACAATCGCGGGCGGAGCTTCCGTTCCTTGAACGGGTGAAGGAGCAAGGAGAACTTCCACGATGGGCAATCGTCGGCGCAGGATATTGAGCATATCGCGCAATGCCGCGCCCGTCCCGGATGTGACAATACCAATTCTCTTCGGCAGCAGCGGAATCGGACGTTTGCGCTCAGGTGCAAAGAGTCCCTCGGCTTCGAGCATCGCTTTCAGGCGCATGAATTCCTGATATAACGCGCCCTCGCCCACCGGTCGGATCTGATCGGCGTAGAGTTGATATTGTCCGCTGACTTCATAGACGCCAATCTTGCCGTGGACTTCTACTTCCATGCCATCTTGTAACGCCATCCCAAGCCGCATCGCTGACGTTCTCCACATCACACATTTGAGGGCAGCAGAAGAATCTTTCAACGTGAAATAGATATGTCCTGAGGCGGGGCGCGATAGATTCGAAATTTCCCCTTGCACCCATACATCTTGAAGAGTTTCATTTTCTTCCAGAAGCCGACGAATAAAGAATGTCAGCTTCGAGACAGTCCATTGTTGCGTGGAGAAAAGCGAGGGTTGCATTGGTAAGAGGATAATCGAAAAAGGTTGAAAGAAAAAGGGTTAAGGGAGAAGGGATAGAGAGTTACGTTTATCTTTTGAGGGCTTGACCCTTATCCCACAGTCCCCATGCCCTGCTCTTTTCTGCTACAATTCAATCATCCTATGAATCATATTTGGTCCCCATGGCGTATGGCATATATTGAAAATAATACAAAAGCAGAAGGCTGCGTCTTCTGTATGATGCAAGAAATGGAAGATAGTGCAGAAAACCTTGTCACATTTCGCGGCGAGCGTGCATTCGTGATCTTAAACCGTTATCCCTACACAAGCGGGCACTTGATGGTTGTGCCGTTTGAACATAGATCAAATCTGGAATTGCTCGACCCTGAGACGCGCGCCGAAATGATGGAACTTACCGCGCGCTGTATGACTGTTCTTCGCAAGATCTACAATCCGCCAGCGTTCAATATGGGCGCTAACATTGGGCAGGCTGCCGGTGCAGGGATTCTGGAACATGTGCATATTCATATCGTTCCGCGCTGGCCCGGCGATACGAATTTCATGTCCGCAGTGGCTGAGACGCGGGTTCTGCCAGAGTCCCTCGAAGATACGTACACCCGCGTGAAGAAAGCGTTTGAAGAATAATCATAAGTGACAGTCACTTCCAAAAGAGACTGCCACTTGATTTAGAGATGTTTCGATCCAATCCGCGTTTTCATTTTCTTTTTTTCATCCTAATAACTTTCCTGCTCAGCAATTGCAGCCCTGGTGTTGTTACTGCAACTCCCACATCGGCAACCGCAACAGACCCCAAAATTAAGTCTTCAACAGCAGAGCCAACGACGCAAGCGCCTACACCGACACAATATCCTGAATTCATTAATCCACTGACAGGTCTCGCGGTTCAAGATCCATCCTTACTGCAAATTCCTGCCACACTTCTTTCGATTTCGCATTTCCCAGCGACGGCGCGGCCGCAGGCGGGATTGTCATTTGCACCCTATGTTTTTGAGGTTTACATCACCGAAGGCGCGACACGTTTTCTCACCACATTCTACGGTCAATACCCTGCGCCCGAAGTCCCAATTACTGGAAACTGTGAAGTACGAAGAGAAATTTTCACACAAACAAATCTTTTGATCGGCAATCAGGTCTGGGATGACGCAAATCAAAATGGAATCCACGACGCCTGGGAGAACGGAATCGGCGGCGTGTGCGTTAATCTTTACGATTCGAATCGCCAACTGCTGCAACAAACGACGACCGACACGAACGGCTACTACGGATTCAATGTCAACCCGGGAAGTTATTATGTCGCTTTTGCCAAACCGGATGGAATGGCATTTACACCAAACCATGCTGGAAATACCGAACAGGATAGTGACGTGGATCCAGCCTCGGGTTGGAGCGACCCGATTAATGTTTCCTCCTCGGTTCTCAACGTGGACGTGGGCTTGATCCCGTTGGTTGTGCCTACCACCACACTTGAGCTGCCTCCTGCCAAAGTAGGACCTGTTCGCTCTGGCCGTCTCGTCTATGCGGATATTGCCGCCTTCTTCCCAGAGTCCTGTCTGATTTATGCATTTGCCTCCGCTGAGGTGTTGGTCGAACTTCCAAAGTGTGCGTTCGTCTATCATGACATTCAAGGCGGCGGCTACATGTTGGACATCAACGAGATGATCCAATATACAAAAGACAACCAAAAGTCAAAAGACAAAATTGATTATTCGAGTAACGTGTATTCAGGCGAACCGCCCGCAGGCGGCGCGGATGCAATACGGCTCGATGAATACATCGCCTGGTTGAATCAATCGGCGTGGGTTTATGATCCTCTCTATCAAAGTTGGTGGCGCTATGTGGATACTGCCGATCCCAACGCGCCCGGCATTTTGCACTCCGAAGTGGATCGACTTACAAATCGTCAGTTACATTTCGAAAATGTGATCGTTTTATTTGCTATCCATGAGGTGATTTCGCCAACCAACTTAAGGATTCATCTCGAACAGGATTGGGTGGGAAATGCCATCTTGTTCCGCGATGGAAAGAAGTATGACATCCGCTGGAGCACCACCGCTACGCCGGAGGAACTCCAAACCGGACGCCGCAAACCGATCCAATTCTTTTACCCCGATGGCAAGACTCCTTTCCCATTGAAGCCTGGTCACACCTGGGTTATCGTTGTCACACCGGAAACAGCAATCACAGAAAAGTCGGCTGGAAATTGGTTATTACAGTTTTATCAGCCGGAGGGCGCGAAGTGAGCCTGTCGCGCTGAGCGGAGCGATGAGCGGTTGTTGAGGAGTGCAGTCGAAGCGGAGTTCAAAATAGAGATTAGAGAATTAGAGATTGGAGATTAGTTATAAACCTTGCGAAGGTTGGTTGCTTACCGTCACAGTCTTTCTCAAAACCTTCGCACGGTTATTGGAAAATCATGTCACAAAAAATTAACTTCTTACTTTTGCTCGTTTTAGTTTTTGCTTCATGTACGAATAATTCCTCTACACCTACACAACCGGGGAACATACCGGGATCAACGGTTACTAACGTTGCACCAGAATTTACACCTACTGGAGCTAATACTCCTGATCCAGCTGTCTCAGCGACAGCTCAACCTTTTCCAACCCCTATCACACTTGGACCCGATCAATTCCCGGAAGGATACAATCCCTTGTCGGGACAACCGGTTTCCGATCCTATCCAACTAACATATCCCGCATTGCTGCTTTCTGTTTCACATTTTCCGCCTGCCGCGCGTCCACAGGCGGGATTTTCATTCACGCCGTTTGTCTATGAATATTACATTACCGAAGGTTCCACTCGGCATCTGGCGGTATTCTATGGCGAATTCCCCGCGCCTGAAATTCCAATACATGGTGATTGCGAAGTTCGCAAAGAACCGATGGTGCAAACAAAATATGTGATCGGCAACCGCGTCTGGGAGGATAAGAATCAGAATGGCATTCAAGATCCGCGTGAAGCTGGCATTGGCGGAATCTGCATCAATCTTCTGGATGCGAATGGCGATTTACTCCAACAGACTACAACGGATAGCAATGGTTATTACGGGTTCAATGTTGATGCTGGCAAGTACATTCTCGAAGTTAAAAAACCGTCGTGGCTGGAATTTACACAGAAAAATGTTGGAGATGAATCGACCGATAGTGATGTAGATTCATCGTCGGGTCGGACCGATCCGATAGCTATATCCAACACCTCGCTTCAATTCTGGGATGCAGGTATGGTTCCATCCTCCGTTGTGACTCCAACTCCTGATGCCAATGCCAAACTTCCTCGCGCCGAAGTGGGACCAATCCGTTCTGGACGTATCTTTTACAAGTACATGGGCGCGATGTACCAGGATAGTTGCCTTATCTACGCCGCCGCTGATCCCGTGGTGCTTGCTCAGATCCCCGGTTGTGCAACCGTCGCTCACACGATCTCAGGCGGAGGTGCAATGCTGCCGCTGGAACGGATGCGGAGAATCTCGGAGCAGAATAAAAAGTTCCATGCGAACTTCAATTACACAAGCAATTTATTTTCAGATGTGCCGCCTAGTGGAGGCAAGCCTGTGACAGAACTCCAGGAATATTGGGCGCTGCTCAACCAATCCAAATGGGATTATGACGCCGCATCAGGCTCCTGGTGGCGCTATGTGGATGAATCCAATCCCGATAAGGCAGGCGTTCTCCATCCCGAAGTGGATCGCTTGAATAATCGACAATTGGAATTTGAGAACATTATTTTGATTTTTGCCGAACATACCGTCATCACACCTACTATTGTGGATATCAATCTCGCGCCGGGGGAGCAAGGCAACTCTTATTTATTCCGTGACGGACAGATGTACAAAATCAAGTGGAGTACATTAGCAACGCCTTATGAACAAAAAACTGGCAGAAGCCGACCTTTGAAGTTCATTAACATTGACGGAACGCCTGCTGCGCTTAAGCCGGGTCATACTTGGGTGATGGTATTTGATCTGCAATCTTATTTGAAGGAATTAGCGCCCGGCGTATTTCAGGCGCACTTTATCCCACCCAAAGGTGCAAAACTAAACTAAGCAATCAACCTTCGCAAGGTTATATAATAAAAATATGCGCCGCATACCATTGCTGCTCGTCTTTGTGATTCTCACTGCCTGTTCTGCTCCTGAAGTAATACAGCCAGCCACAACAGAGACAACTCTTCCAAGTAGCACCTCAAGTGCTACATCTACAATTGTTCCGCCAACTTTGACATCAACGCCACAATCTCGGCTCTCCCCTATTACTTATGGGCCAAATGCGGAGGATTTTCCCGCAGGTGTGAATCCGCTTACGGGACTTACAGTCCAAGATCCAACATTGCTTTCTTTGCCCGCAGTCTTGGTGTCAATCAGCAATATGCCATTCACGGCGCGTCCACAGGCGGGACCGGGTTTCGCCTCGTGGGTCTATGAACTTTACATCG
>WNFZ01001348.1_pt1 | contig 26626 bp, 13 predicted proteins | sample 5400081 | NCBI WGS metagenome assembly WNFZ01 (sample SAMN13153365, study PRJNA577476) | soil metagenome | isolation source: 80 cm soil or saprolite under grassland replicate 1 | place: USA:California | collected 2016-06-15 | reverse complement strand
CATTCAACGAAGATGATGTCGCGATTATGCAGATCATGGCAGATCACCTTGCAACTGCCATTGAACGCACACGTCTACTCCAGGAAGTGGAACGGAGCCTCAAGGAACTGGAAAGCGCGTACGGGCAATATACGCGTGAAAACTGGAACACAGGCGACACGCTGTTGGGCAGCAAAGGCTATTGGTTTGACAATATTCGGATGGAATCCATTACTGAACTGCCGGAGTTGGGAAAAAGCGCCTTTGAGTCTGGGACGACGATGAGTTCCAATGGTCACGGTGTCAATCGACAGACGGCAGTTGCGATCCCGGTCAAGTTACGCGGTCAGACGATCGGCGTTATCAATCTCAAACTCAAAGAGAACTATGGGGAGGATACGATCTCCACTGTTGAACTGGCAAGTGAACGCCTCGCCGCCGCGTTGGAAAGCGCTCGACTCTACGAAGAGGCTCGTCTTCGTGCAGACCGTGAACAATCCATCGCACAGGTAACGAGCGCGATCAGCGCATCCACCAACTATGAAGAAATCCTGCAAACCACCGTCCGTGAGATTGGAAACACACTTCGAGACGCAGAAGTGACCATCCAAATCACCGGCGATATCAAAGACAATAAGCAGAACGGTTAAGCGAGCATGACGATGCAAAATACACTCCAAAGATTTTTCTCGCCACCGGTCTTTCCTGAGGACGAGAACAAAACCAGATCAGCCTTTTACATCAACGTGATTGCGCTCGTCAGCATACCTGCTCTAGTTGCATTCCTTCTATTCCGTATTTCGCAAGGAAACGGGCTGCTTGAATCCTCCAACTTGGTTTTGGTGGCACTAATCGTTATTTTGCTGGTCGTTTTGGTACTCGTGCGGTCAGGCGCTGTGCGACTCGCCGGATATATCCACATTAGCACGATATGGCTTGCGAGTACCCTCCTTGCATTGACGGGAAGCGGAATCAGAGGCTCAGGCTTTGTAAGCTACTTTGTGGTCATGCTACTGGCTGGACTCCTGCTGGGAGTATGGCCCGCCGTCGGAATAGCGATTGTATCCGTGATTAGTGGTTTTGGCTTAGCATATGCGGAAAAAGCTGGAATAATCGTGTATGCACCAAGTCCGGCTTTTGGTGTGGCGGGAGAATTTACCTTCCTTTTCTTGTTCAGCACCCTTTTCATGGTTCTTACGATCACCAGCTTGCAAAAGGCACTCAATGCTGCAAAAGCCAATGCAAAAGAACTTGAAACTAGCAATAAGGAACTTATGGATCTTCGCGACGCCTTGGAGATCCGTGTTCAGGAACGCACTGCATCCCTGGAAAAGCGCGCCACGCAAATCCAAACTGTAGCCAGCCTGGCAAGGACGATCGCATCCATGCAAGATTTAAATGCGCTGCTGCCAAACATAGCGAAACTTGTTAGCGAGCAGTTTGGCTATTACCATACAGGCATTTTCCTTCTGGATGAAGCCGGTAAATATGCCGTACTCAAAGCCGCCAACAGCGATGGAGGCAAGCGCATGTTAAATCGAGGACATCGCCTCCTCTTGGACGCTAACAGCATCGTGGGATACGTAACGTCGCGCGGCGAGCCTCGCATCGCTCTGGACGTTGGAGCGGATTCGGTTTATTTCAATAACCCCGACCTTCAGGAGACACGCTCCGAGATGGCGCTCCCCCTCCGTGTGGGTGGACATGTCATTGGCGCGCTCGACGTACAAAGTATCCAGACGAATGCTTTCTCACAAGAAGATACATTCGTCCTCTCAACGCTGGCAGATCAAATCGCGATTGCCATTCAAAATTCAAGCTTGTTCGGTGAGGCACAAAAAGCATTGAGCGATGCCCAATCCACATATGAAAAATATGTCACACAGTCATGGAACAGTTTTGTGCAGCAGGCAAAACATACCGGATTCGTTTTCGACGGCAAACAGGTGACTCCGCTGGATAGCCAATCCAAGCGCGAACAGATCAGGGCAGCCATTCAAACAGGCAGCCTCTCTCTGGAGAAATCATCTTTAACAGTTGCGATCCCCATCAAACTGCGCGGACAGACCATCGGCGTTCTGGATGTTCGCTCCAAGAAGGGAGAGCGTGCATGGACACGCGACGAGATCACCCTGCTTGAGGCGGCTGCTGAGCGCGCCGCGCTCGCTCTTGAAAATGCGCGTCTCGTCGAAGGCGCTCAACGACGGGCTGCCCGTGAACGCGCCATTGGCGATATTTCCACAAAGATTGGTGCATCGAGCAGTTTTGAGCACATTCTTCAAACGGCTGTTGAAGAACTCGGACGCAAGATCGGTGGCGCAACCGAAGTAACCCTGGAAATAAACAGCGATGAAGATCCGCTTCGGCAACAATAATCTTGTATAGGTAAATCAATGCTGAATCAAGTACGCACGTTTCTTAGAGCTCCCACTTTTCCTGATGATGAGGATAAGACGCGCAAGGCGCGCTATGCCAACGCGATTGCACTTACCTTTTTGGCGATCACCATCGTTTATGAAGTAGGAATCAGAGCGTTCTTAGGCTACAAGTTTGTATCTCCTGTGGACCTGATGATCTTTGGCCTTACTGTTACCTGCGTTGTTGGTTTAGTAATGCTTCGAAGAGGCTATGTATATGCTGCATCTGTTCTTCTTGTAGTCTTAATTTGGTTAGTAATCAATAGTATTGCAGCAACCGGATATGGGGCCCAAGATTCTTCGTTTCTTACAAATTTTACGGTTGTCCTCATGGCAGGATTGCTGCTCAACTGGCAAACATCACTAATCATCACGATTCTCAGCATCATTTCCGGTCTCGGTCTGGCATCCGCTGAACAAGCTGGCTTGATCATTCACCCTGCCTATCCAATCACATCATTTGGTAGAGACATTGCTTTTGTTTTTGTATTCAATGCCGTTATGATTTACCTCCTGATTAACGGTTTGGAAAATGCCCTTAAAAAATCCCGAGGCAGCCTCGAAAAACTCGAAACAGCAAATATTGATTTGAACCGTACGCAAAATGAACTGCAACACCGCACAAATGATCGTCAGCCAGCAATTAGGCTACCATCATGTCGGCGTCTTCCTGTTGGATGAACAGAAGCAATACGCCATCTTGCGTTCCGCCAGTTCAGAAGATGGATTAAGAATGTTGTCACGAGACTATCGATTGCTGGTTGGGCAACCAGGACTTGTCAGTGCTGCGGCACAGGCGGGGCAACCGCAAATCGCTCTTGACACACAACCGAGCAGAGAATTTCTCGCTCGAGACTTTGCAGATACTCGGTCTGAACTGGCATTGCCGCTCAAATCTGGTGATCAGATTATTGGCGTGCTAGACCTGCAATCCAACGAGAGTAACGCTTTTAGTGATGATGATGTAGCAACGCTTTTCATCCTTGCCGATCAAATTGGCATTGACATCCAAAATGCTCTCGTCTATGAACAATCGCAGAGTGCTCTTCGCGAAGCGAATATTACATTTCGTCAGGCATCTGAAAAAGAATGGAAAGGATACACAGAAACTCTTCAGGCAAGAGGCTATCGCTATGACGGGATCAAACCTGAGCCTTTGAAAGAGCCGCATCCGTTCAGTGCGCAAGGCAATGCATTATCCATTCCAGTCCAATTGCGCGGACAAACAATTGGTCAGTTACGACTTCGCCCTTCCGATAGTTCTAAGGAATGGACGGAAGATGAACTCGCCATGGCAGAAGCCACTGCGGAACGCGCCGCGCTTGCCTTGGAAGGTGCACGGCTTCTGGAGGAAGCGCAAAAGCGTGCAGCACGCGAGACGTTCCTTTCGGATGTGGCAACAAAACTAAGCACATCCTTCCAACTGGATTCCATTTTGCGCGACACAGTCGAAGAGCTGGGACAAACCCTAAAAGGTTCAACGGTGTCGTTCCAATTGATAAATCCGTCCTCGCCTCTATTCACTGATTCAAACAATGGTTCCCATGAAACAATGAAACCAGAGCAAGGCAATCATGAGTAATCAGGCATCCATATCAGATCAAGAACTAAACGGAACGGAGCAATTGTCACGAACAAGGCTTTTGAGAACCTTGTTGATTATCTCCATTATTGCCGATGTTGCAGCGCTGCTTGCTGCAGCCGCAGGAGGGTTTGGCTGGCAATACCTCGTCCCGATTGGCTCGCTCCTGATTTTTGCACTGCTTAGCTTGATTACTTTGATGCGGGGCGTTTCACTTCCCGCCCAAATTCTCCTTCCATCGTCTCTATTTGTGGTCATTACTTATATTATTGCGGTTCCTCCTGGTTATGGACTTCATGATATCAACCTTTTGGCATATGCGGTTGTCATCAGTCTGGCAAGTCTTACATTGGGACAAAGAGGCGCTTTTGCGTTTACTTTTCTGATTATTCTAGCCGTCGTTGGAATTGGCATCGCGGAGATGAGCGGTGTTATCGTATCCCCTACCAGTTCCTTGACCCTGCCCGTGTCTCCCATTGCTATATCCATTGTTATTTTGGCAATCACATTCATACAAAGAGCATTGATTAATTTGTTGAACGAAAGTACGCGACGCGCTCAGTTCAGTGAAAAGGAAGTCATCAAACGTAACGCTGAATTGCAGGCGTTCAGCGATGGGCTGGAACAAACAGTACAAGAGCGAACCTCTGCCCTAGAAAAACGCGCCACACAACTACAAGCGATTACTGAACTTTCCGAGACAATCGCGCAGATGCAGGATCTCAATGAAATCCTACCCTCTACAACGAGATTGATCAGCGAGTTTTTCGGCTTCTATCATGTAGGTATCTTTTTGATAGACAACACACATGAATACGCCATCCTGCAGGCGGCAAACAGTGAAGGCGGAAAACGGATGCTTCAACGCAATCACCGCCTCAAACTTGGAACCGGCGTAGTGGGTTATTCTGCACAGGCAGGCATTCCCCGTATCGCTTTGGACGTGGGAGAGGATGCCGTTTATTTCGACAACCCCGATCTTCGAACGACTCGCTCGGAAGCAGCGCTGCCTATGAAATCGCGCGGAGAAACAATTGGTATCTTGGATGTACAAAGCACGGAAGCAGGCGCTTTCATGACGGAAGATTTACAAATCCTGACCACTCTTGCCAACCAGGTCGCAATCGCCTTGGAAAACGCACGCCTGTTGACAGAGACACGTGCTGCTCTTACACAAGTACAGGAAGTCTACGATGAGTTTACTCGGGCTGAATGGAGCCGGACGATATCCAAAATGGAACAGCCTGGTTTCCGCTATAACGCCGGACGGATCGAAATGTTGGAAAAAGGTATCGGCTCGTCGGATATCATCGACGCGGTGCAAACGGGCGAGATCGTAACGGGTTCAACAAACGGATCCAAAGAGAAGCCTCACACAATGGCAGTGCCTGTCAAAGTGCGCGGAGAGACCATTGGCGTGATTCACGTCGAATCGAATGATCGGTCGAGGACCTGGCTCGATAGTGATATCAGCCTAGTAGCGGCGGTCGCTGAACGCGCTGCATTTGCAATGGAAAACGCCCGTCTATTTCAGGATGCCCGACGCCGCGCGGCAAAGGAACAAACAATTTCTGAAGCGACTGCACGTATCAGTTCCGCAATCAATATCGAAAACATCCTGCACACCACCGCCGAAGAACTGGAACGTGTTCTGGGTGGCTCTGAAGTATTAATCCGATTCCAGGGCAAGGAGTGATCGTGGATTCGATTCAAAATACGCCCTCCACTTCTGAAACAGAAAGACAATTAACCTATACATTTTGGTTGAGTGTTCTTTTTACCGCAATCCTTGCTGGTGTCAGTATATATGCGCTTCGGCTTGGTAGGAATGAGTTGCTGTGGTCGATGGTGACCGTCCTGCCGTTTACGCTTGCTGCAATCTGGTTCACTAACAGGAGCCAGCTTATTTTGGGAAGTTCCTTGCTGATCGGATCCGTGGGACTTCTATCAATCCTTTTACCACTCTCACAAAATGGCTTACAGCCACCATATGCAATTGGTGCTCTTGCATTAACCGGAATTATTGGTCTTTTAACACTGCCGCGTACGTACATGAGCCGCGTCCTGATAGCAAGTACAACCATTGTCATTATCTCCCTGATGGTTGATTTGTTTGGACCTGCGGGTCGTGCACAATCCGGTTCTCCAGTCGTCCGTTGGGTGATTTCCCTCCTACTTTTAGCAGTCTTCATCTTTTACTTTAGCAGGGAATTCATCGGGCTGAATATTCGAACCAAGATCGTGCTTGGAATTATTGCCACAGGTGGAGTTGCAATTGGCATCTTCGCCGTATTTGTCTCAGGGCAAACAGACGAGATTACGAACAGACTTTCGGGCAGACTTGATGTGAGTGTGCGTCAGCATGCCGAGGAGCAGCTGGTCAATAGGGTTGATACACTGGCTAGTCAAGCAAATGAATCCTTTAGTGACGTACGCCAGCAAGTGGAAGGCCTTGCGCAAAATTGGACAGCCCTACAAAACCAGAAACAAACGCTCAATCAGGGTAATTATTGGGATGGACGGACGAAACTCATTCAATTGAGCAATGGGCAATACGGCAATCCAACTACAGACGTTTCATCCATTTACGTGCCTTCAGATCTTGGCGTGACGGATGATCTTTATACCAACATAAACACATCCGCTTATTTGGATTTCTATGCACCCGGGATTTTGGAATCGAATTCCTCTCTCCTTGCAGTTTATGCAATTGATACAAAAGGTATTACGCGGTATTACCCTAACATCAATCTTGCCTCGGTTCTGCCGCCTGGATTCGACGCCACGAAACGACCCTATTACGAGATTACTTCTCCATTGTTTAATCCGCAACGGCTCACCCGCTGGACGATTCCGTATTTGGACGCGACGGGAGGCGGGCTGGTTGTGACCGTTGCATCACCTGTATATGTTGGCACCGATTTTTCTGGTGTGGTAGCTGCTGATATGCAACTGACAAATATCACGAAGCAGGTACAGGCATTGAAGATTGGGCAGACCGGTTATGCGTTCATGATTGACAAGGCAGGGCGTATCCTCTCCATGCCACCTGCGGGTTATAAACTTTTCGGATTGAACCCAGAAGATGTCAACAAGGAAGATTTTTTCAAACAGACAATTATTGGGGAAGGCTCGGATCAGCTGCAGGCAGTGGTACGGCGCATGGCAGCGGGTGGAAATGGACTACTTAACGTCAATGCAGATGGAGTGGATACATATGTTGCCTTCTCGCCAATACGCGCCAATGGTTATAGCCTTGCTATGGTAGTGCCCGTATCTGAACTACAAGGTGCAATCATCACCGCCCGAAATGAGACGCAAGCTCAACTTCGCTCGGGTATCCGTATTGTTGCCATTATCTTGGTGTCACTCTTTTTGCTGTCCATTTTAGTTAGTATGGCAATTGGTCAGGTGATCTCTGCACCAGTTATTCGATTGACCGGGGTAGCCAATCAGATCGTTCGCGGCGACCTCAGCGCACGTGCGACCGTAACAGCGAACGATGAGATTGGAACTCTGTCGCAAGCGTTCAATACAATGACATCCCGTTTGCAAGAGACGCTTCAGGAGTTGGAAAATCGTGTCAATCAGCGCACCGTTGAACTCGCCAGTGCAAACGAAAAGAATGAACGTCGTGCGCAACAATTTGAGTCGATTTCACAGGTGGCATCCACCATCACTTCTACGCGCGATCTGAATACCCTCCTTCCACAGATCACAACAGCCATCAGTACAAAGTTCGGCTTTTATCATGCTGGCATCTTCCTGCTGGATTCTCGCAGGGAATATGCAGTGCTTAGTGCTGCCAATAGCGAAGGCGGACAAACAATGTTGGCGAGCAATCATCGTCTGCGCGTGGGAGAGACCGGCATTGTCGGTTATGTCACCAGCACTGGCAAACCACGCGTCGCTCTTAATACCGGAGAGGATGCGGTATTCTTTAATAACCCAAACCTTCCAGACACGCACTCCGAAATTGCCTTGCCTCTCAAAGTCGGTGATGAGATCATTGGTGCTCTTGACGTTCAAAGTACAATCGAAAACGCGTTTGGGCAGGAGGATATTAATATCCTTACCACGTTGGCAGACCAGGTTGCGGTTGCCATTCAGAATGCCCGTCAGTACGAGGAGACCCGTAAAGCACTGGCAGAATCGGTCGCGACCGCTCGCCAATTCGTCCAAACCGGTTGGCAGCAATTTACAAAAAGCCAGAAGATCGCAGGCATCCGTCATACCGGAGCAAAGGCGACAATTCTATATTCGAACAACAATGGGGATCAAAACGAAAGCACCTTACAAAAGGATCAAGCCAGGTCGAAGAATCGAGGCGTATCGTTATCTCTGCCTGTAAAGTTACGCGGTGAGGTGATTGGCACAGTAGACGTCCACTCCGTGGATAATCGGAAATGGGATCAGGACGAATTGGATATCGTCACTGCCATCATCGAACGCGCTGCCATCGCCATGGAAAATGCACGCCTTCTGACAGAAAGCCAAAAACGCGCATCCAAGGAACGCACTATCGGTGATATCTCTGCAAAGATCAGCGCCCAAAGCAATATTGATCAACTGCTCAAGATCGCTGCCCAAGAGTTAAGTCGCACACTTCCCGAAGCGGATATCGCGATTCAGTTTAGCAGCCATGAGGAGACGGAATGATCAGAAGATTTTTGAGCCCGCCTCATTTCGAAAATGAAGATGACAATTTCCGCGCCAAGTTTATCAACGGATTCGGGTTGATTCTTATCGGTCTGCTGATTATTGGCATGATCCCGTACCTGGGACTGGCTGTATTCAACTATACACTTATTGTCCTTGCAGGCTTGGTCGGGGTAATGGTCCTATCGCTTTATCTTTTGCAAAAGGGACATTTAGCTTCGAGTGGAATTATCTTGATCGTTTTAACCTGGCTAGGCATCACGATCCAGGCTTACACTGCAGATGGAGTCCGGGATGTAATTGTCGTTGGCTATGTTGCTATAAGTCTGCTGGCAAGCCTGATTGCCAATTGGCGTACAGGTGGCATTGTCCTCTTAATCAGTATCGTGGCGATTTGGGTGCTCGCTTTCCTGGAAGTGAATGGAGTGATTGCGCCTAATCTTGAGGAGACAAGTGGATACGCGCGCGATCTTTCGATCATCTTCATTGCAGTCGCCGTCTTGATCTATTTCAGTACAACCAGTTTGCGTGATGCTATCCTGCGTGCCAATAAGAGTGAGAAGGAATTAATCGCTTCCAACAAAGGCCTTCAGGATCTGAATCAAAACCTGGAAGAGCGTGTTGTAAGCAGGACCCTTGAGCTGGAATCGGCAAACCAGCGTAACGAACGCCGTGCGAAGCAATTCGAAGCTATCGCCCAGGTGACGCGTGCGGCAGCATCCAATCAAGATCTCCAAACGCTCTTGCCTGTTCTTGCCCACGTAATTAGTGAACAATTCGATTTTTATCACACTGGTGTTTTCTTGCTCGATGAAAACCGCGAGTATGCTGTTCTTACCGCTGCAAACAGCACAGGTGGTAAGCGAATGCTTCAGCGCGGACATAAACTTTTAATTGGACAGACTGGCATTGTCGGCGTTGTCTCAGCAACCGGAACGCCTCGTATCGCTCTGGACGTTGGAGTCGACGCGGCATACTTTGACAATCCCGACCTCCGCGATACACGTTCCGAGCTTGCCCTGCCTCTGCGGACGGGCCACGAGATCATAGGCGTCTTGGATGTGCAAAGCACGGAAGAAAACGCTTTTCAACCTGAAGATATAGAAGTTCTCTCCACGCTGGCAGATCAGGTTGCAATTGCCATTCAAAATGCACGTTCCTTTGAAATTACCCAGGAACTGCTCAGGCAAGCAGAAAAGACATCTAGAATTTATTTGCACGAATCATGGAAATCCCTACAAACAGAGACTGTTCGCATCGGATATGCTGCTTCAGGCAATACATTGAAGCCACTAAACAAACGCATCACTTCCCCTCAGATCGAGCAGGCGATCACATGCCGGGAAACTGTTGCTGAAAACGGAAAAAATCCTGTGCTCGCCATCCCGATTCACTTACATGATGAAGTGGTCGGCATTATGGACATTCATATGCCGGGCGAGCACGAATGGGATCCAGATGAGATCGACATCGCAAAAGCAGTTGCCGACCGCCTGTCGCTGGCTATTGAAACATCCTTACTTATCGAAACAACGCAGAGACGCGCGGAGATCGAGCGCATTACATCCGAGATTTCAGGAAAGATCAGTTCTACAACCCAATTTGAAGCTATCTTGCGGACTGCAGCGGAGGAACTCAGCCGCGTGCTTGGTGGCTCAGAAGTGACTGTTCAATTACAATCCCCGGATTTATCCACTGAGGCGAATTGAACCTGGTTTATAGGAAACAGAGACAAACATGCTAAAGGATCGTTATTCAGCCTTATCAAAAACAGAGCGGCGCATATTCTGGATCACCCTGCTCTTGTCGACCATATTGGCTATTTTTGCCAGTACTGTATTTGACACGCTTGTGGGTGCTCCTAATCTTCAATATGCGCTGGTTAATGCTATTCCCTTCTCTCTTGCCATTTTGTCCCTGCTCGGTGCCATGCTGATCTTCTTTGGGCAAAAAGAATCAAGTTCATGGATACTTTTGCTCGGTGCATTGGTTGCACTTTTAGTAGCTGCGTCACAGGCAGAAGGATATGGCTTCCCCTCCGCGTTTGTTCTGCTCGCCATCACATTATTCGTGCCACTCCAATTACTTCAAGGACAGAAAGCGATCGCAGCACTGGGAGTAGGAATTGCGGGCACGATTGCAATTATCCTTGTAGACACTTTTTGGACACTGCATCGCGTTCCCGCCCTCGCCGAGGATGTTAGGTCTGCACTGATCGCCTCGATTGTGCTAGGTCTCATTATCCTAACCGCGGTAATCATCCAATATCGCGACCTATCCATTCGCCCAAAACTTTTGCTTCTTGCTGTGGGAACGGGTTTGCTCTCGATTATTTTGGTTGCCAGTTTGACAACTTACTTTACACAGCGAGCGCTCACACAACAAACCAGTAATATGCTTGTCGCCGCCGCGCATCACACAATGGATCAAGTAGATGTATTCGTAAAGTATAGTATTTACAGGTTAGTTTCCGATGCAAAAATCCCCTCTGTGAGTGCGTATCTCAAGGCATCGCCTGAAGAACAACAAGCATCAAAAGAAGATATGCTTGCCCTCTTCAATGCATTATCGCAAAGTGATCCTCAGAACATCGGTTCCTACGCACTTTTGGATAAGAATGGCATCGATATTGTAGATACTTATTCAAAAGATTTAGGTACCAATAGAACATATAAAGATTATTTCATCACACCAATGTCAAAAGGTGTTCCGTTCGTTTCGCCCGTCACGTATTCATCAACAGCCCAAGACCCTCAAGATCATGTGTTTTATATAGGAACCCCTGTCCTGGATAAGAGTGGACAAGCGCTCGGCGTTTTGCTTGTACGCTTCCGTTCATCCCTTCTCGATAAAATCCTGATAGACAACAATGGATTCGCCGGAGAGGGGTCTTACGGTATCATGCTCGATGACTACAACATCGTTGTGGCACATGGAACCAGGCGCGGATGGATCGCGCACACACTGGTCGAACCAGATTCAGCCACTTGGGCCCAGCTTATGCTCGATCATCGGCTGACAAACATCCCGCTGGACGAACTTTCCCTCAACTTACCAGGGTTGGATGAATCTCTGAGAAACATATCTGGGAATAATCAGTTCTTTTCCGGTCTGGACACAGCATGGGGTAACCCAATGGAAGTTGGAGTGGCAGTATCAACCAACACTCATTGGAAAGTGGCTTATGTGCAGCCGCAGTTTGTTGCTCTTCGACCCATTGTCGAGCAAAGACGGATCATTACTCTGACCGCATTGTTGACAGGCATCCTCGTTGCTATCGCTGGTATTGCAGTAGGTAACACCATTACGCGACCAATTTCAAGCCTTGCATCGACAGCAGAACAGATCGCCGCAGGTGATCTCTCAGCGCGGGCAGAGGTGAAAACTGCTGATGAGATCCATGCTCTGGCTGAAGCATTCAATCGCATGACAGATCGTCTCAAGGATACACTGGGTGGATTGGAGAGACGCGTCTCCGAACGCACAGCAGACCTGGAGATGGCGCGCCTGCTCAGCGAACGACGCGCACTGGAGCTTCAATCCATCAGCGAGATTTCACGCCTAATCTCGAGCGAACAACGTTTGGACACCCTTTTGTCGTTGATCGCCCGACTCGTCAGCGAAAAGTTTGACTTCTATCATGTTGGAATTTTCTTCGTGGATAGTACAAAACAGTATGCGGTCTTACAGGCAGCCAATAGCGAAGGCGGGCATCGGATGTTGGCACGTGGACATCGCCTTGAAGTAGGACATACCGGCATCGTTGGAAATGTTGCTAAAACTGGAGAACATCGTATCGCTCTGGATGTTGGAGGGGATGCGATTTATTTTGACAACCCAGATCTTCCGAAGACGCGCTCCGAAATGGCGCTTCCCCTCAATGTGCATGGCGAAACGATTGGCGTCCTCGACATACAAAGCATGAATCCGGGTGTATTTACAGATAATGATGCAAAAACATTGAGCATCCTCGCCGACCAGATTGCCATCGCTATTGATAACGCTCGTTTGTTTGGACAAAACAAACAAGCTCTTGAAGAACTCCAGTCCTTATACAATCAGTATTTGCGTCAGGAATGGAAAACCTTTATCCAGAACCGACCGAATGTAGGCTATGTTCAATCCATGATCAGCGGTAAGTCGCTTGATGCTCCAGCGCAATCAGTCGAAATACAGCAGGCTGTGGAAGATGGGCAGGTTGTCGTCATGCGTGCGAACAATGGGTCACTACCATCTATTGTTGTACCCGTAAAACTACGTGGACAAACCATTGGAGTCCTTCACATTCAGGCGCCAACAAAGAATCGCATATGGAATCAGGATGAGATCAATCTTGCCCAAGCGATATCCGATCGTTTGGCGCTTGCACTTGACAATGCACGCCTGCTCCTTGTATCACAACGTCAGACCGCAAAGGAACAAAAGACCGGTGAAGTAACTGCGAAAATTGGTGCATCCATCAATATGCATAATGTTTTGCAAACCGCGGTCGAAGAATTGGGGCGCGCTCTACCAGGCTCGGAAGTGGTCATTCAATTCCAGAGCAATGGAAAGCAGGAATAAATGCTAAAAAGGTTTCTTGCTCCTCCTGTGTTTGCGGGTGATGAAGAGAAGACTCGCATTGCAAGCCATCTCAATACAATTATTCTCATCCAGTTCTTTGTTCCAATCCTCTTGGTAATCAATGTACTACGCATACCAAATAACCGCGCACTATTAATACCTGTTTTTCTGACCTTTGTCCTTGCTTTGTCAGCGATGTTGTACTTTATGCGACGTGGTTATGTGAGTCAAGTAAGCATAGCAGCCGTTGCCTTCCTGCTGATGGTAGCAACTCTGGTCGGGTCTTTGAATGGAGGACAGCCGCGTCCAATGATTGTTTACTATCCGTTTATCATTGTGGTAGCTGGATTGCTCCTGGGAGGCAATGCTGCGATCTACACTTCTCTGATCTGCGGTCTCTCGGTTGCAATCGTGACATATGGCGGCTCCAGTGGCATATTCAAAGAAATGCTACAAGCGCCCACACCTGTCGTTGCAGTTATCACGTATACACTTGGATTCATTTTGATAGGAGTCGTATTGCGTCTCGCAGCCAATAGCATAGGAGCGGCGCTTGAGCGTGCCCGCATGAATGAAAAGCAATTGATCGAGGGCAATCGTGAATTACAAATACTCAGTGCTTCGCTGGAACAACGCGTAGCAGAACGGACCGATGAACTTACAGGGCGAACACAAGACTTGGAGGTAGCAAACAAGAACATCCTACGGCGCGCCGGGCGGTTTGAAGCCGTGGCACAGGTAACCCAAGCTATCACCTCCATTCGTGACCTAAGAGACCTTTTACCGCGCATTGCAACAGTAATTAGTGAAAAATTTGGGTTCTATCACGTAGGTGTTTTCCTTCTTGATGAAGTCAATGAATATGCAATCTTGAGCGCCACGAATAGTGAAGGTGGCAGGAAAATGCTAGAACGAAAACACCGTCTCCGAGTGGGAGCGCAAGGAATTGTAGGAAACGTGACGCTCACAGGCAACCCACGCGTCGCAATGGATGTTGGGACCGATGCAGTTTTCTTCAATAATCCTGAATTGCCAGAAACCCACTCTGAAATGGCGCTTCCGCTCAAGAATGGCGAACTGATTATCGGCGCGCTGGATGTGCAAAGCACCGAACGCGGAGCCTTCACAGATGAGGACATTCAAATGCTCAGTCTGCTGGCAAATCAGGTCAGCCTTGCCATTGAAAATGCGCGTCTGTTTGAAGAGACTCGCAAGGCTCTCTCTGAATCTGAGGCGATCAGCCGTCAGACAACACGCGAGGCATGGAGGAACCTTCCTGTTGAGCAAAACTTGCTTGGATATCGGTATACGCTTACAGGCGCTGCACCACTTGACAGACCAGTTGCATTAACGGAGCCAGCTAAGACTAGGAAAACGGAAACAGCCCGCATTGTTGTCCCGATCGAATTGCGCGGTGAAACAATCGGAACTTTGGTTGTTCAGTCTCCATCTACAGGTGAAATCAGTCAAGACCAGATCGATTTGATTAAGGCAGTTGCCGAGCGTGTTGCCATCTCAGCGGAGAATGCGCGTTTGTTCGATGAGACCACGCGTCGTGCTGAACGCGAACGCACAGTCTCGGACATCACGAGCAAGATCCGCAATGGAAATGATCCTCAAACCATGATTCAAACTGCAATCGAGGAATTACGCAATGCACTGGGTGCGAGCCGCGTGGAAGTGATTCCACAAACTATTAAAGGCGCTAAGTAGTTAAGCGAATAAGAGGCAAGATGGCATTCACAATTGCTATGTCAAACGAAAAAGGTGGAGTGGCTAAAACTACGTCCACCTTATCACTGGGCGCAACCCTCGCCGAGTTGAATCACCGCGTGCTGTTAATTGATCTTGACCCACAGGCAAACTTGAGCCTCGCACTTGGATTGGAAACTGGCGCGGCAGAGATCACATCTGCAAACGTTCTCGTTGAGAACGCTGCCTTGCGCACCGCAATTCGAAAAACCGATGTGACCAATTTGGATCTGGTGCCATCCAATTCACGCATCGAGAGTGCAGAACAATTCCTCCCCTTGCGGAGCAATTATTTGTCCACGCTCCGCAACGCCTTTGAGAATGCATCTCTCCCTTATGACTACATCCTACTGGATTGTCCACCCGCCTTGGGTGCAATCACGCTCAATGCGCTGTCCGCTGCGGATTTATTGATCATCCCCACACAGGCGGAATATTTTTCTGCCTATGCATTGCGTAATATGATGGGCTCAATTCGACGCATACGACAGGAGACCAATCCTAACCTCGCATACAGAATCCTTGTCACATTACTGGATCGCCGAAATCGGACCCATCGAAATATCTTTGAACAATTACAGAGTACATTTGGGCAGGGTGTTTTTACTACTGTCATCGAAATAGATACGAAGCTTCGTGAAAGCCCAATTGCTGGCGTGCCGATCACCCACTATAAGCCTTCCAGCCGTGGCTCACAACAATATCGAGTCCTTGCCCAGGAGTTAATTGAATATGCCAAAGAAGAAGCCAATCGCCAAGCGGCTAAATAATTTATTTAAAGATATAACTCCTGAACAGGCTCCGGCAGAGCCGAAGCCTGCATCCTCCAAACGCGCTTCGGCAGATAAAACTCAATCACAGCCATCTGAAATTGCGCCTGTCACAAGGTCAAGGCAATCTTTGCAATTTGCAAGTGCATCGCCCGCGCCGAATTCATCTGCTATGTCTCTGGCGTTTCAGATGGGACAGAATAATTGGGCAACTCTCCAAGTCATGGATGAGACTGACCAGCGCAAATGGAGCCAGGATGAACAACTGCTGGTTAAGCAGGTGGCCGATCAGCTTTCTCTCGCTCTTGAAAATGCGCAATTGTTCCAGGAGACTCAATCGCGCGCCGAGGAATTAGCGGTGCTTAATGAAATGGGGAACGAACTTTCCACGAAACTGGATCCAAAAAGTATCGCCGAGGTTATCTTCAAATATACCTCGCGCTTGATGGATACCAAGTTCTTCTTTGTCGCTTTATATGATGAAAAGAACCAGGAGAAGTCTTATCCGATCGCGTTTGAGGATGGACAAAAGCTCACACTTTCGCGAAGCAAGGTCACTGGTTCTGGCTTTACGGACTATATTATCCAACACAAAAGAGCCGTATTTGCACCCGACAATGTTCTTAGGCATATGCAAGAACGTGGCATCGATTTCCTGCCTCTTGATAAGGATGATACTCCTTCACAATGCTGGCTTGGTGTTCCAATGTTAGTTGGTGAGCGTGTGCTGGGTGTTATCTCAGTACAGAGCGTGGAAAAGCCGCGGCTCTATGATGAGCATGACCGCGATATCCTAACAACCATTGCAAGCCAGGCAGCCATTGCAGTGGAAAATGCCCGCCTGTTCGATGAAGCGCAACGCCGCGCCCGTGAAACTACGGCGCTGGCAGAGGTGGGACGCGAAATCTCCTCAACGCTGGATCTGGCGCAAGTGCTCGAAAGAATCGCTACGTATGCGAAAGAGCTATTGCACGCCGAATCCTGCGCCGTCTACTTGCCTGATGAACGAGGGGAATTCTGGAACGCGATTGCAGTTGCAGGGGCAGATGCAGAGGAAATCAAGGGCGATCCCATTCGCAGTGGCAGAGGCATATTAGGGTCGATTATCGATCAACATGAGGGGCGCATCGTCAATGATGCGTCCAATATAGCGGACGCGGTGACTATTGCTGGCACAGTAGATAAGGACTTTGAACACTTGATGGGTACACCCATTATGGTGAAGGAAAAAATCACTGGTCTCATGGGTATATGGCGCACAGGCGAGGGACAGGAGTTTATTGCTACTGAATTGGAATTCCTGTCCAATCTTGCCCGACAGGCAGCAGTTGCAATTGAAAACGCCCGCCTTTATACTCAGGAACAATATCGTCGGCAGATCGCAGATGCCCTGTCAGATATGGCAAGGATCGCGGGTTCTTCGCTTAACCTTCAGGATGTCGTCCATCGTTTGCTTGAACAGTTACCGCGTCTCGTGCCGTTCCGGACCGCATCCGTCCAACTCATCGAGTCGAATGGTCATCGCCGTCAGGTAGGTGGTATCAGCCTGGATAAAGATCGGCAGCAAGCTCTCGAGATGCCATCTGAATTTTTCGTCCGCTCTGTGGAAGATGATCCGCTTATTTCCACAATCGTGAAGTCCAAAGATATTGTCGTCCTGAGTGACACACATCAGGACCCTCGCTGGGATGTACTACCGGAAACAGCGCACATCCGTTCCTGGCTTGGTGCTCCACTCGTGACCGGAACAAATGTAATTGGCATCCTCATTTTAGATGACAATACACCGAATGCTTATACTCAGGATACTCTTGAGCTAATACGTGCCTTTACACCTCAAGCGTCGGTTGCGATTCAAAATGCAAGGCTCTTTGAAGACATCAGCGCCAGTCAGGGACAACTCTCTGATGCCTTGCGAATTGCACGGATCGGCTATTTCGAAATCGATCCACATGGCCAGAACATTACGTTCACTGATGAGCTGTTTTCCCTGCTGAATACGAGCGTAGAACGGGAAGGTGGTTACCAGCTACCTCTTGAACCCACGATGAAAAAGTTTGTGGTGGAAGATGACATTTCTGCTACACAGCAGGTCATACAAGATGCGATTTCGTCGGTGGATGGGAAAAATGACCTGACATTGGAAGCACGGTTCCGCACGAGTGATGGAAGAGCTATGTGGATGAGTTCCATCTTTCATGTTGAACGGGATGCCAAAGGTCAAACCATCCGAGTGGCAGGTTCCTCGCAGGATATTACCGACCGCAAGACCAACGAATTAACGCAGGCGGCGATCTCTCACATTTCTGAAAGCGCTCTTACATCTCGCACAATTGAAGAACTGATCAAAGCAGTGCATGAAGCTATTGGTGCTTTGCTACCAGCCAGGAATTTTTATCTTGCGCTTTACGATGCTGCATCGCACATGATCACCTTCCCCTATCATGCGGATGAAATCGACGATGAGTGGTCGCCCAGAAAAATGAGCCGAGGGTTGACGAGTTATGTGATCCGCACAGGAAAACCCTTGCGCACGACCCCTGAAATTTTCGCTGACCTTGAAGCCTCGGGGGAAGTCATCAATGATGGTGTACGGAGCTTGGATTGGCTGGGTGTGCCTCTCCGTTCTAAGCAAGTTGTCACCGGCGTGATTGCCATTCAGACCTATAGCAACTCGCCGATACGAATCACAGACCGACATACTAACATCCTGGCTGTATTGGCACCTCAGGTGGCATCTGCCATTGAACGCTTCTTTGCCGAACGCGAAATCCAGAAGTTTAAGCTGGGCATCGACCGCTCCGACAGTGCTGTCTTCATTACCGAACTGGATGGCACGATCCAATATGCAAACCCGGCGTTTGAAAAGGTATACGGATTCTCACCTGAAGAAGCAACTGGCAAGAACCCGCGCATTTTCAAGTCTGGTCTCATTCCTGATGAGCAATACAAACATTTTTGGAATGCACTGACTAGCGGCGAAACGGTCTCAGGAGAACTTATCAATCGAAGAAAAGATGGCAGACTCGTTCCCATCCAAGGCACTAACAGCCCTATCCTCGATGAAACCGGAAAGATCATTGGCTTTCTCGCTGTTCACCAGGATATTACCGAGCGAAAGAAATCGGAAGAGACTCTTAAAAGACGTAACGATTATCTTGCTGCCTCTTCAGAAATTGGGCGTCTCGTTACATCCACCCTGGACCTCAACACGATCTTTACCCGGACGGTCAACCTGATCAGCGAACGATTCGGCTTTTACTTCGCTTCGGTCTACATCACTGAAGAGACTGGCTTCAATGCGCGGCTTCGTGAAGCAACCGGTGAAGCCGGCGAAGCGATGAAGGCGCAGAGGTATTCCATTCTCGTTGGATCTTCATCGATCGTTGGTAAAGTGGCGGAAAGTGGCGAGTCTGTGTTGGTAAACGACACAACCAACGAACCGCTCTATCAACCCAATCCACTCTTGCTCGATACCCAATCGGAAGTCGCTATTCCGTTGAGAATCGGCACTCGTATCGTGGGCGTGATTGATATTCAATCCACACAGACCTTCGCCTTTACTGAAGATGACATCTCTGTGCTGCAATCCCTGGCAGATCAGGTGGCAGTCGCCATTGATAATGCCCGTTCCTATGAGCTCTCACAGCAATTGATTCAAGACCTGCGCGAAGTGGATCAGCTCAAGAGTCAATTCCTCGCGAACATGAGCCACGAATTGCGCACACCATTGAACTCGATCATTGGGTTCTCGCGCGTGATCCTAAAGGGAATTGACGGAGCCGTAACCGATCTGCAACAACAGGACCTGACCGCCATCTACAATTCAGGTCAACATTTGTTGGGCTTGATCAACGACATCTTAGATCTGGCACGCATCGAAGCTGGCAAGATGGAACTCAACTTTGAAGAGGTCCGCATTTCAGAACTAACAACGAGTGTCCTCTCGACTGCAAAGGGTCTTGTCAAGGAAAAGCCCGTTCGGCTGGAACAGATGATTCCATCCGATATGCCCACCGTACGCGGCGATACCATGCGTGTGCGTCAGGTGCTTCTGAACCTGATCTCCAACTCATCAAAATTTACGGATGAAGGCTCCATCACTGTCCAGGCGATTACCCAAAAGGGACCGACAGGCAAGATGGAGGCTCTGATCAATGTGATCGATACCGGTCCCGGCATCTCGCTCGAAGATCAGGAAAAGCTATTCAAGGCGTTCTCTCAAGTGGATGGCTCCGCTACCCGCAAGACAGGTGGCTCGGGTCTTGGTCTTTCCATCTGCGCAAATCTTGTTCAATTGCATGGTGGGCGTATCGGTGTCACCAGCGAAGTGGGCAAAGGCTCAACGTTTTGGTTTACCCTGCCACTCTTCAACCAGCCGCTGGAGAAAATCCCAACTGACAAGAAAATCATCCTTGCCATTGATGACGATCCACAGGTCATCAGCTTGTATGAGCGCTATCTCAATCCACAGGGATATTATGTCGTGCCGCTCACCGACCCGTCAAAGGCAAAAGATCGCATTCTGGAACTCAAACCCTTTGCTGTGACATTAGACATCATGATGCCGAGCAAGGACGGTTGGTCAGTTCTCACAGATCTCAAATCGGATCTCGCTACGCGCGATTATCCTGTCGTTATCTGCTCAATTCTCGAACAGGCAGATAAAGGCTTCAGCCTCGGTGCGGCAGACTATCTCGTGAAGCCCATCCTCGAAGAAGAACTTGTCCACGCTCTTGACCGTTTGAACAAATATGGGAAGATTCATCAAGTACTGGTAATTGATGATGATCCAAATGATCTTCGGCTTATGGAGAAAATCCTTACGGAAAGTGGACGTTATAAGGCAGTGCTTGCCGAAGGTGGGCGCAAGGGTTGGGAAGCACTCAATACCAACGCTCCGGATGCCATCATTCTTGACATCTTTATGCCCGACATGGACGGCTTCACCATCCTTGAAAAGTTGCGCGAGGATCCCCTTCTGCGGCATATACCAGTACTGGTTGTCAGCGGTGGCGGGTTGACGAATGAACAAATACAACAACTCAATACCTATGGACAGCGGCTCATCACCAAGGCTTCGCTCAAAGACGGTGAACTTATATCGAGCATCGAAGAAGCGTTAGAGCGTATCGCTTCATAACAACACATTTCACAATCAAAGGAAAGACTGTTTCTATGTCGTTTGCAATCAGGTGTCTGGACTGTGGGCATGCCGCGCCTTTCATACCCAGTTCGATGCACTGTCCAAAGTGCAACAGCCAATGGCGCGCGGCTGAGTACGATATGGCAGAAGTGTCAAAGACCTTCCCCTCACAAATCAAGGATCGTCCCTTTGATCTTTGGCGCTATCGCGAACTGCTACCCATACGGAATCCCAATCCCACGTTGCGATTAGGTGAGGGAGGAACACCTCTCATTCAAGCCGTGAATTTGGGCATGATGCTGGGTTTACCAAATCTGTTCATCAAAGATGAACGGCAGGGACCCACCTCCTCATTCAAAGATCGCCAGGCGGCTGTTACCATCGCCGCGCTCAAAGAAGGAGGCGTGACCGAAATGGTTGCTGCATCCACGGGCAACGTTGCCATCTCGCTCTCTGCGTACGCAGCTCGGGCGGGGATAAAGCTTTGGGCGTTTGTGACCAGCCTCGTCCCAGGCGTCAAGATGCGCGAGATTGCCTTATACGGAAGTCAGGTGGTGAAGATTACTGGATCTTACGATGAGGCAAAACAGATCGCAGCAGAGTTCGCGCGGCAGCGCGGCTTATATCAAGACATGGGCGCTCGCACAGTCACCGCCGTGGAAGCAATGAAAACTATCGCCTTTGAAATCGCTGAACAGTTGACCATGCTTCAGGGTCCGCCACCAGATTCGAAGCCAGAACAACCGAAATGGCGCACGCCCGATTGGTATGTCCAGGCAGTGAGCGGCGGATTGGGTCCGATTGGCGTCTACAAAGGCTTCACGGAATTGAGGGAACTTGGCATCATTGATCGCATCCCTGCGCTGGCTCCCATTCAAGCGGATGGTTGCGCGCCTATGGTCTTGAGTTGGAAGAAGGGACTTGAAAAAGCGGAACCTGTCCTTTCGCCCAAGACACGGATTGAAACACTCGCAACTGGCGATCCGGGGCGCACGTACGTGATGTTGCGACAACAGGTCAACGAAACGAGGGGTGTATTCGAAAGTGTCAGTGATGAAGATGCGTTCCGCGCCATGCATGTCCTCGCAAAAATGGAAGGCATATCTGCAGAGCCAGCCTCAGGCGTGGGATTTGCAGGATTATTCAAGCTCGTGCGCGCTGGAATTATCAAATCCACGGATACCGTGGTGGTGAACTGTACCGGGCATACTCTTCCTGCGGAACAATTCCTGTTCGGTGAGAACTGGACGCGTGATGTGGACTTGCGCGCAAAAGAAATGGAAACAGTAACGCCACAGGAGGGGTTGCTCTCCGCTCTCAACAATGTGACGCCTAACCGTTTCTCGCGAGTACTTGTAGTTGACGACACATCCGAGGCGCGTCGCCTCATCCGACGCATCCTCCAGTCGCAAGGTGATTTCGAAATCCTTGAAGCCACGAATGGACGCGAAGCCATTGACATCGCTAACCGCGAACATCCTGATCTGATCATCCTCGATCTGATGATGCCCGAAGTGGATGGCTTCGCCGCGCTCGATGAACTGCGTAGCAAACCAGATACAGCCAACATCCCGGTCATCGTCGCAACGGCAAAAGAACTCACTGTGGATGAAAAGAGCCGTCTGCAGGGGCAAATTCAAGCGCTCATGATGAAGGGCGATTTTATGAATGATGAGTTTTTGGAAGAGGTCCGTTCACTAATACGATAAAATTGTTTTGATTGATGGGGAGGAACGCCCCATTCTTGCGTAAATGACGGGCAAAACCGATGCCCGTCATTGTGATTTGAGAGGTAATGAGGAATCACGGCAAAATGCAAAAAGTCCGAAGTACTGGAATTAATGCGGCGCTCGTCTCTGCGTTCTTTCTTGGTCTTGCTCCTGTTTTTGGCAAAGCCGCCATGGGAGTGGACCAGTTCTCACCCTACGCGGTCGTTGCATTGCGCACTGGTATGGCAGCAACATTGCTTCTCCTGATCATGGTGGCTTTCAAACGTCAATTCCTCTACATCTATCCTGCCGGATTGATCGGTTGTGTACTCGCAGGAGCAGTCAACGGGGTCGGTTCCATTTTCTATTATGTCGGGCTAAGCAAACTCAACGCCAGTATCGCCCAAATGCTCTATGCGCTTTATCCATTCTTTGTAGCATTCTGGCTGCAGTTGGATAAACAATCCCTCTCGAAGCTAACAATCTTTAGAATTATCATCGCGTGTCTATCAGCCTTTCTATTAACGCGTACCAATGCTGGACATATTGATCTGTGGGGGGTGTTATTCATGCTGATTGCAGCGGCACTTTATGCACTTCATCTGCCCATCAATCAACGCGTGCTTTATGATGTTCCGGCACCCACTGTGACTGTCTATACTCTGATCGCGATGAGTATGATTGTGATACCGTCCTATTTCATTTTTGACCGTACCTGGCCCGCGGGGAATGCGCCATGGCTTCCAGTGCTTGGGTTAACCGCGGTCACATTCTTTTCAAGGCTGCTGCTTTTTCTTGGTGTAAAACATATCGGTGGCATGCAGACCGCACTATTAGGTTTAGGGGAACTACTTGTGGCGATTGTGTTTAGTCACTTATGGCTGGGCGAAAGCCTGACACAATTACAGTGGCTGGGAACAGCGGGACTTGGAATTAGTCTGCTCCTTGTATGGTTCGAAAAACCGCCTTCCTATCCTCTACATTCGCATGGCTTACTAAGTTGGATCCAGCCGCCCGATTTCCCAGCTGATTTTTACCAAAATTAAAAAAGCAAAGCCACTGAGACATTTCAACATAGTGGCTTTATTTATAGCCTGAATACACAGCCAACACTGGACTGTTTACTATTTATCCCCTTCATACAAATAGCCTGTGCCCCGCACACTGAGGATACGATCCGAAAGCACGGGGAATGCCTCCAGTTTGTGGCGCAAGCGACTCACCAAGGGACGCAAAATCTCGGGCGCTTCACGTTGGGATGTGTCATATCCTTGTACAAGCAGGACCAATTCACGATGCGAATAGACACGTCCAGGGTTTTCAATAAGCACGCGCAAAAGGCGACCCTCTGCAGGCGTAAGATGGATTACCTGTTCTTTCTTTCGAACCTGGCGGCGAGAAAGATCGATGTGTGTACCATCCTTCAAGGAAAACTCCGCAATACCATCGTCCACATCCAAAGTAGACACATTTCCGCGCAACTTCAGACGCGTGTCGCGGCGAGTCAATCCCTTTTTCACACTGTTCAGCACTTGTGCTGGCGCAGCAGGTTTGACCAGATAATCATGAATTCTTAAACGCAATGCCTGAATCGCTGACTCGGTTGTGCCAAACGCGGTCAATAAAATGATTTCAGTTTCCGGAGAAATTTGGTTCACCACCTGCACCACTTCCAAACCATCCATACCGGGCATACGCAGATCAACGATCATCAGTTCGACCGGATGTGTACGAACATATTCGACCGCGGCTTGTCCGTTTGGAACCGAGTTGACTGTGTAACCCTCAAGGCGCAAGATATCAGTCAATGACTGGCGTGCAACAGGTTCATCGTCCACGACAAGAATGTTCGACTTCATTTGTTATCTCCCATTGGCAAAAATAGTCTAAAGCACGCGCCGGAACCACGTCCTTGAATCAAATCGAGTGTACCTCCATGCGCGGTAACGATATTGTAACTCACAGTCAGCCCCAGACCCGTACCTCCCTCTTTTGTACTAAAGAATGGTTCAAAAATATTCTCACGGCGGTCTTTTGGGATACCGGGTCCGTTATCTTCAAAGATCATCTCAACGCCGTTCTTCACCGCCCGCGCACTGATGATCAACTCGCCTCCACCTGTCATGGCATCCAGCGAATTGAGGATCAGGTTGAAAAAGATTTGTTGGACTTGACTGCTCACAGCATAGATCATTGGCAACGATGGAGACAGCTCCGTTTTTACCACAATATTTTTTTGACCCAACTGCTGTGAAGTCAGGCTCAAAACATGCTGTAATAGCTCCAACAGGTCCACTTGTTCCACCCGCGCCGCGCCTGGGCGATAAAAGTCAAGCATGCGCTGCATCGTCTTCATCAGGCGATCCAGTTCCTTCTTGGCGAGCTCAATATATTCCTTGCGCTTTTCCGGCGAGACATTCTCGTGCCCCGCAAGATGCAAGCAATTCTGTACGGACTGGAGCGGATTATTCACCTCATGGGCAATCGATGCAGTCAACCGTCCTGCGGCTGCCATCTTTTCGACGCGCAACAATGCCTGCTGAGATTCTTCCACGCGCCGGACGTAGTTGCGCAGATCTTCATAAAGGCGTGCATTCTCCATGGCGACGATGGCTTGGCGGGCAAGAACAAAGAACATTTCAAGGTCTGCTCCGCGGAATGGCATTCCACTGGCATCACGCGCAGCGAATAGGACGCTGTGCAAATTAGAACGCGCAATCGGAATCAGGATTGCTGAACCAAGTCCAAGCGTGGAAAGAAGCGACTGCGCTTCCGCCTCCCCTGGACCGGTCGCGTTGAATACGATTGGATTCCCATCTGCATCGACACGTCTTACCAACTGTGCAGCAAAGTTTTCATGGCCCACTTGCAGGACACGTCCACGATGTGCAACAATGGAAACTTCCCCTTTTTCGATCTGGTAAAAGGCAACGTTCGAACAATGCAGGTGATCCCGAATCGCCGTAATGATTAAGTCGAGTAGTTTATCTCGATCCGTTTCAGAGAACAGTGTTTCGGTGACGTTGAACAACGGACGCAATGCCTGCATCCGCGCGGTGTCGCGCTTGCGCTGATTATCTGTGAGTACCTGCCGCACAGACGAGAGCAATTCATCATGTCTCTCGAATGGCTTTAGGATTAACCCATCCACTCCCTGACGCAGCGCACGGATGGCAGTCTCTACGGTGCCAAAGCCTGTCATTACGAGGACGGCAATATCGGGCTGGACCATCTGCGCTCGAGAGATCACGTCGAAGCCATCCACTTCGGGCATGCGGATGTCCACGACGAGAAGATCTACACGATTTTGTTGGAGATGTTCGATTGCAACGCGTGGATCGGTAAGTGATGTTACGTCGTATCCAGCGCGACTGAGAATACGCTTGCATAACGCCGCGATCCCGGGTTCATCATCAACAACGAGTACTGAAATGGTTTCCATGTTTTATAACGGCAGCCAGACTGTAAATTTCGATCCCATGCCTGGCTGGCTTTCCACATCGATCAGTCCGCCATGATCGGTGACAATTCCATAGGTAACGGAGAGTCCTAAACCTGTTCCGCCCTGATTCCCTTTTGTAGTGTAGAACGGTTCAAATATTCGTGCCTGTTCGACTTGTGGAATTCCAATCCCTGTATCCGTGACCGAGACCACAACCCAATCACGATTATTCCGCGAAACGCTTTCCGTCATAATGTTCATCTCCCCACCATTGGGCATGGCTTGCAGTGCATTATGTACAAGGTTGAGCAATACCTGCTTCATTTGATTAGCATCCATCACCACCCAGGCAAGATTCACTTCGAGATCAAGTTTCAATTCCACGCCGCTGGTGTGGATGAGGTGACGACTCAAGGCAACCACATCATCAACCACTTCGTTGAGTGATGCGCGCGCACGCGTGCTTTCGCTTTGACGTGCAAAATCCAGCAACCGCCGTACAACGCTACGCGCTCGTAATGCTTCGCGCAGAACCATTTCAAGATCCTTGTGTGTTTCAGTTTCCTCAGGAATTTCATTGAGAGCAAGTTCTGCAAACCCCGTCACG
>WNFZ01001338.1_pt1 | contig 26650 bp, 20 predicted proteins | sample 5400081 | NCBI WGS metagenome assembly WNFZ01 (sample SAMN13153365, study PRJNA577476) | soil metagenome | isolation source: 80 cm soil or saprolite under grassland replicate 1 | place: USA:California | collected 2016-06-15 | reverse complement strand
CTTTCTTTTCATTGCCGATGGCGGAGAGGAGCTTGAGCTTGTCTTCCGTCAATTCGTCGTTGGCGGCTTCGAGCGCGGGGGTGAGGCCGCCCTCCCTGGCTTGTTGCAGCGCGGCTTTGGGACGCGCGGCGGTCGGGCCATCGGTGATGTCCTTGGCGAGCCTTTCCAGCTTGGCCAGGATGGCCGCGACTTCCTCTTTCAGCGGATTCTGTTCGGACTGCTGGTAGCGCAGGCTGATTTTCTGATTCTCATCAAAGGCACTAAAACTGGTCTTGCCCTCGGTCGATTTGGCGAGTCCCACGCCCAGCCACATGTTGGCGGACTGCCGGCTGGCCAGCTCTTTCAGTCGCAGCGAGATTTCGTAAAGGGCCTGCTCGCGCTGATACTCGAGCACCAACTGCTGCAACTGCACGACAATCGATTTCTGGCCGGCGTAAGCTTCGGTGGCCGTTTTGGCAGCGGTGGCCGGGTCGGTGGCAGCCTGCGCTTGCTGGAGGTAGTCGAGCACCTTGGCCATGTCTTTCTCGGACAATTTGTCGAGCACGCCACGAATGGCGCGGAGGACTTTCACGTCCTCGCCGGAGATGCCATTGCGGTCGAACTCGCCGATGATGACCTCGAGTTGGTCGCCGACCCGCTTGGTGGTGGCCTTGATTTGTTGTTGTTTGAGGAGTTCCTGCCGCAGGTTGGTGTCAGCTGCGTTGGGCGTGGTCTCCGCCCCGCCGAGGGTGGAGCGGGGCCAACTCAGCAGCACGACGACACCCAGGACAAGAGCAAGACGGCTTCGCATAAGGCTGGTAGAATTGACATCGGCGCGACCCGCCTCGGTCCGCCCGGAAGGTCAGGCCCGGCAAAGAGTCGGCCAGGCGCGGGGCATATTCAAATGAAAATTCGTAAAGAAGCCATGAGGTCGACCTCCTCATTGCGTCCATTGCTGTTGCGACGCAGGGCCGTCCACACCCCAGTTCGAAAAACGGACTTCGAGCAATGTGCCGGAGAGGTTCCGGTTGTTGAACCAGGCCCGGCGATAGCCTGGCGGCAGGACGTCCAGGGAATCCGGATATGTCGGGTCACCGGGCAGGACGACCACCTGCTGATCGCAATCTTTCGGAGGCCGCGGCGGCAGAATAATCCCCGAGGGAAATTCGCGCACGCGCAGCGCGCTCGGGGTGCCCAACACGACCACGTTATTGCCGAACACGGCGTGGTGGATGTCGGAGTAGAACAAGCCCCGGTCCAGGCTCGCTGGGCGCGGGGCCCAATCGACATAGCGGATGATGTTGTTCAGCGCAGTCACGTTTGTGATGGAGCCACTCGTGCCTGGGGCACTGGTGTCCCACGCGCCAAAGCCCCACCCGCCAGTGCCAACCAGGGCGATGTCGTTGCCCGAGCAGGTAATCGAGTCGAATTGGGCACTCGGGTGGCTCAGGACAAATACTCCGCTATTGACGTTCACGAACTGGTTGCTGCGGATCAGCACCGGTCCGACGTTGTCGACGTTGTTGGTATCTGGCTCGAAGTAGACGCCCCTGTCACAGTCCTCCACCCGGCAGTTCTCCAGGTGAATCGCAGAGATCCCGTCCGAAATAAGGAAGTGAGACTTTACGCCCGCAACCGTGCAGCGGCGAACGACGGCGTTGGTCAGGCGGGTGGGGGAAGCGGTTAACAGGGCCACCGTCGTCAGGCCGTCGGTATTGTTCGGTGCTGGCTCGGTCAGAATGCAGTCCTCAATCAGCACGTTCCCGAAGTTGCTAATCGTTCCGTACGAACCCTGACTTGGGACGATGTACATGGGGGAACATTCCCGCCCCGCCTTGGTCCCGAATCCGATGATCTTCAGATGCGTGAATTTCAAGTTGCTTCCAGCCGCGTTAATCGCGCCGACCATGCCTTGGGTGTCCGAAGCCCATCCTGTGTCGGTCGCCCGGTCGAACGCCCTGAGAATCGTATAAAATGCTCCCCAGTTCAGCGTGTTGCGGGCGGTGGGAAGTCGCATGGCCACGGGCACCGACCCGTTCTGCAAGGTCACTTCGCTCAGACTATAATAATCCACGGCTGCTTCCCTGGCCGTGAGCCGGATCAATAATTGGTCGGTGACGATGGCGTTGGTCGACTCGAGGGTGCCGAAGGTGTTTGTTTGCCAACCTTTCCCCGTGCGGTTCTGACGCACAAATGGAACGTCGTAATACGCGTGGGTCGTCTCATCCCGAGCTTGGATCCGGTAATCGGCGGCGGGCCCGAGTCGACCGGAGGCGATGCTTTCGCAGTTCCATTGCAAGTTGAGTTGGCTGATGGCCGTGCCAGGCGCCAGCGGTAGGAGGATCTGAACCTGGTTCTCCGGTCCGCTGGCCCACGCGGTCGACGTGTCGCCGTCCACCGCCCGCAGGATCGAGTGAGCCGAGTCCAGCCGGCTCTCGCCACCGCCAGGAATGGTCGCCGCCGGTAGACTGACCGCTGCGCCCGCGACTTCGATCTCCGCCAGGCCGTAGAAATCAATTCCCGGTGCACGACGATCGAGTTCAAGCGTGAGCTCGTCAGTCACCGCTCCGACGTTTACGACGTCAACCTGCCCGGTGCTGGTCAACGAGGCGCAGTTCGTCACGTAACTGTTATTAGTCCATTGCCGCGTGCAGAGACTGAATTCCGCCGCGCGACCGGACCGCCAGAGGTTTGCGCCGGGAATCGGGCCATTGTTCCAGCGCAGTGTGATCCGGTCCACGCGGGCGGTCGTGGCCAGGGGAATGCGGATCCAAATCGGCGCGCCGCGGGCATACTTGGGGTTGTTGGTCGCATTGCAATCGAGGAGCATGTTGTGAACTTCGAATCCGTCGCAATAGGCGAAGCCGTGCAACATCCCAAAGATGACCTCCTCGCCCCACGGATCCCAAATATCCACGAGTTTCAAGGTCGTTTGCCCAGGTCCCTCAAACCCGGACCCGACGTGTTTACATCCGGGATTGGCGGTCGAACGTTCCAGGTACTTCCATCCCGTGGTCTGATCCGGCCGCCCAGGCCTGGGCCGGACTTGTGCCGTTCTGCGGCGCGACCGAACCGCCGCCGGGCGAGAGCCAGTGCGGCACGACGACGCTCAACACCACAATCGCAGGCGGGCTCGTAAATTCGCCATCGCTCACCGTATAAACGAAACCGTCCGGGCCTTTGCGTCCGCCAGCGTGATAGATCACCAGGGGCGAACCGGCCGAGTGTTCGACCGTGCCGTTGGTGGGAGTGAGCGTATTCAGGATTGAGTAGGTCAGCGGTTTTCCGGCCGGACCAAAGCCTTGCAGGACGAGGTTCGTGGAAGCGTTGATCAATACCGTCTCCCACATGGTGGTGGCCACGGGACCAATCTCGCTCGCGTCGCGTTCGTGCCGGTAGATCTTCAGATCGTCCATCACCCCGTTGAACCCGGTCAAACCGGAGTTCGCGCCCAGCACGAGCGGGGCCCTGCTTCCTCGAATCGCGCCATTCTCCGCGTGAACCTTGCGCCCGTTGGCATAGACCGTGGCGATCCCGCCATTATACGTCACGTCGAGCTTCGTCCACGCGCCGTTGGTCAAAGCCAGGGGCGCCCGCAAATCCAGGGTGCCGCCGAAATCCATCGAGCTGAAGTGAAGCCGGGCCTGGCCTGACGCTGCCAACTCCATCGCCAGTTGCCAACCGTCGCGGCTCCCCGAACCGCAACTCATTAACTCACTCCGGCCAGTCGACAGCGCGTGCGCAAGCAGCCAGAACGAAATGCTGAATGGCCGGCCCGTGGCTGGCGAGCTTTCGTAGTAATCGTTCGCGATGATCACCTGGCTGGTGCTCAGTTCAATCCCCGAACCGGCTTTGCCCGGCACCCACGCCGTGGGATTGGTCAAGCTCGCGTGCTGCCCGTGAATGCTGCTGTCCGCGACGAAGCTGCCCCCGCTTTCGTCGAAGCGGTAATATCCGCCGAGCGAAATGTCCTCCCGACTCAGGCAATTCGTGTAGGTGCGGATGTCATCGATCTGGCCCAGGAAACCATCGTAGCCACCCACGCCGCCGCCGAAGTAGAGGGGTCCATCATGATTCAAGACGCCGCCGCTGCCGCCCGCGAGCAGGGTACTGTCCAGGTAGAGGCTTCCCTCGGTTCCATCGTGGGTCAGGGTCAGTTCATGCCACTCCCCGGGCAGAAGCAGCGTTTGTCCGCTCACGCTGAGCGAGGCGCCCGGTCCACTGCCGGAGAATACCACGTAGTTCGTACCCAGCCCCGGGTTCAACAACGCCACGTGCCAGCCGTTGGAGCCGTTGGCATCGTTGCCGACGAGGCCGCGCCACCCGCTGGTGAGCGCGTCGGGCGAAAACCAGAACGAGACGCTGAACGGTTGTCCGGTGCGAGGCAGCACGCGGTAATTGGTGTTGCTGACCCAGGCGCGACTGCCACCCGCGTTGACTCCGCCACCGGCGAATCGGAGCGCCCCAGGACCAATGCGGCCGGGGGACCACGTCGCATTGGCAAACGAGAGGGTATTGCCGGAACCGCCTGCCTCCCGGGCGCCCGTGCCCGCCCCTTCATCCAGCTGCCATTGGCCGGTCAAACCCGGCACCGCCGGGCCCAGGTTGCGCAGTTGGAAGTAATGACTCTGTTCCAGGTCCGCTGGGACAACGTAACGCCGCGTCGCGTCGCTGAAGTAACCGTCAGGCGGCACGCGGATCCAAGGGATTGGCCGTTGCAAATGCCGCGATTCCTCGAGGACCCAATTCGTGGCGGTCTTGGGCCAGGAGACGATAAAGCCGCCCGGCGCGGGTGCGATGGATAACCGTGGCTCGCCTGCAGCGGCGGGGGAGAGGTCACTCAAGTTGCCGTCCGCCGGCGAGGATGGTTGCAGTTCTTCCCGGTCGGTTGAGCCAGTCGAAGGAAGAAGAGTAAGGGAGCCGGAAAAGCGATCGCCGCCCGACGGCGTGGCCGAAATCAAGGGAAAGCAGAAAGACAACAGGCACGCTGCTAACGGCAGCCAGGATTTCATGGAACGCACTTTCCGCCGGGCAGATCCATTGCGCAAGCGCTTCCGCCCAAAATTGTGAAAACTGGAGCGGGCGAAGGGAATCGAACCCTCGTGGCCTGCTTGGAAGGCAGGGGCTCTACCATTGAGCTACGCCCGCGTTGAGCAAGGTCTATAACTGACATCCGGGCGACTAAAGCAAGCCAAATCTGACAAGGATGCGCCCTGGCATCCTCGAAGCGAAATTTTGTGCTCGCTTGCGGCAGGGGAAGCTGTTACTCAGGCTAGTGCCTGAAATCAGCCTCCTTTGGGGCTGAGGGCTTCGAGCGGGCGCGGCAACTGAGACGGATGCGGATTATGGAAGGAGTGGAGACATCGCACGATTCAGTCGAGGGCGGCCCGGATCGTTTCAACACGACGCATTGGAGCGTGGTGCTCGCGGCCGGCGGCAGTGATTCGCGCCTCGCCGCGCCGGCGCTCGAGCGGCTCTGCGCCGCTTATTGGTATCCGCTTTACGCTTATGTTCGGCGCCGCGGACACGACATGCACGAGGCGCAGGATTTGACGCAAGGTTTCTTCGCGCAACTGCTCGAACACCACTCCCTCGATGGGGTGGTGCCCGGTCGGGCCAGGTTCCGATCCTTTCTCCTGGTGGCTTTGAAGAATCACCTGGCGGATGACCACGATCGCAAGCAGGCGCAGAAGCGCGGCGGGGGAAAAGCAATCATCTCCTTCGACGCGCAAGCCGCCGAGCAACGCTACCAGTTCGAGCCGGCGCATGCGGAGACACCGGATAAGCTCTACGAGCGGCGATGGGCCATCACCCTGCTGGATCGCACGCTGGAGGGCCTCGAGCGCGAGTTTGTTCAGGCCGGGAAAGGCCCGCTCCTGGAGCAACTGCGCGAGTTCCTCCTCGAGGGGTCGACCGAACGAACTTATGCCCAGGCGGGGGCGGAAATCGGCATGACCGAGGGAGCCGTCAAGAAAACCGTGCAACGAATGCGGCAGCGTTACCGGGCCATTCTGCGGGAAGAGATTGGCCACACCGTGGCCACGGTCAGCGAAGTGGAGCAGGAGTTGCATCATTTGTGGTCAGTCCTCGCAGCCTAGGATTGCTGCGTTCGGGAATTCATGAGCAGCCTTAAGACTGGTAACTGGTAACTGGTAACTGGAAATTGAAAACAAGGTCACGCTCGGGATGGGTTTCGGAAAACCGCCAGTATGAAACGCGCGATTTGCAAAGCGCTGTTGCTGGGTCTGTGCGTCCGGCCAGCCGCGGGGCAGTTGGCCATAACCGAAGTCATGTCGTCGGCTTCCACCTGCTTCGGTTGCGTCGTGGTAACCAATGGTCCGGATTTCTTTGAGTTAACCAATTTCAGCACCAACCAGACCGACACGATCGACCTGGCCGGTTATCAGTATGCGGACAGCGCCAGTCTGCCGTTGGTCCTGCTGGTCCAGCCGGGCGTTGCCCCGTTGTCCATCCGGCCCGGAGAGTCGGCCGTTTTCGTGCGAACTGACGTTCGTTCCAGTGTGACGAATGAAACACAGTTCCGCGACTGGTGGGGGCCTTGCCTTTCCTCGAATGTCCAGGTCCGCATGGTTCCGCGCACGCCGGGCTTCGACCGTTTCGCAGACGGAGTGCGCCTGTTCGATCCGAATGGGAATCTTCTCGACAGCGTCGATTTCGGCATCGCGCAACGCGGGGTGACTTTCGTATACGACACGAATACGGGTGGGTTCGGCACCTACAGTGAGCTGGGCGTGTGCGGCGCCTGCCAGGCCTCACAATCCGATGATATCGGTTCTCCGGGCGTTTCCTGCGGGCCGGTGCCGCTGCGGATTTTTTCGCAACCGACGAACTTGTCGGTGTGCGCCGGGGCGGAGGCGACTTTTACGATCAAAGCCTGGGGATTGCCCCGGCCCAGATACCAGTGGTTCTTCAATCGCGCGCCGATTCCGGGGGCGGTCGCAGCGGCCTGGACCGTGACGAACGCGACGCCCGTCGACGCCGGCTCCTACGCCGTGGCAGTCAACAATGGAGCGGCGATTCTCCGCAGTGCCGCCGCCCAGCTTTCGGTCAGCACCAATCCGTCTGCCCCGATCGTGCTCGAACCTCCCTCGGACCTGAGCGTGATCACGGAGCAGACGGCCCGGTTCTCCGTGCGCGTGTGTGCTTTTCCTTCGCCGACTTTTCAATGGTGCTCCAACCACGTTGCCATCGCGGAGGCGACGAACTGGACCTTGGTGATTCGGAATTGCCCTCTGAGCCTGGCTGGGACCGAATATTGCGTGGCAATTCAGAATGCCCTCGGCTCGACGAGCGTCTGCGCTCGCCTCACCGTCACGCTGCCCCCGAAGCTCGAAGTCTCGGAAATCATGCCAGCCGCCGGTGGTTGTGATAAGGAAGATTGGGTGGAAGTCAGTAACCGGGGCACGAATGCAGTCAACTTGCTCGGTTACCGTTTTTCCGACCGATTCACTTTCGAGGCGGCGCACGTGGTGACCGAGCCGATGATCCTGCAAGCCGGGCAATCGGGCATCCTGGTGGAGAGACTTTCTCCTGAAGAGTTCGTTCACTGGTGGGGCGCCGAGCGGTTGCCGCCGGGTTTGCCGATCTTTACCTACTCGGGAGCGACCAGCTTCTCTGCCATGGGCGGCGAACTTTATCTCTGGAGCCCGGCGGCGGAGGATGTGTTTGACGCGAACACCATCTTTTCTTGTTATGCGAGCGCGACTGCCGGAGTGAGTCTCGAGTTTGATCCGGAATACCCGTTTGGCCAGGACAGCGTGCCGGGTGAACGCGGTGCGTTTGCGGCCGAGGAATGCGGCGACATTGGCTCGCCGGGGTACACAAGCAATCCACCGCCTCGATTTGTGAGCATCACCAAAGATGCGTCCGGAGTCGCACTTCGCTGGCGGGCCATTCTGGGCAAGTCCTACCTGCTGAAATGCAAGAGCGAACTCACAGAGCGAACCTGGACGAACCTCAGGACGGTCACGGCGACCAACTGGGTGGGCGGGACGACCGATCCGACCCCCGGGAACGCGGTGCAGCGGTTCTACCTCCTGGAGGAACAGCCATGAGTTCTGTCAGGAACCGTCGCTGCTGGATGGCTCCGGGGGCCTTCACCCTGATCGAGCTTCTGGTCGTCATCGTCATCATCGCGCTGCTGGCGGCCTTGCTCCTGCCCGCCCTGGCCAAGGCCGAAGGGTCTGCTCGCCGGATCGAGTGCCTGTCCCGGCTCAAGCAATGGACCTATGCCTTCCTGTCCTACCCCAACGAGAACGAAGGTCTGATTCCGCGAGAAGGCTTCCACACCAACGGTCAAGTGTTCGTGAACAACTGGGCGCAGGTACAGGACAAGCGCAGCCAGGACGTTTGGTACAATGCGCTGGCTGATGAAGCTGCCGTGCCTCCCGCCGCCACCTATGCGCTGCCGGCCAATACCCTGGCGTTTTATCAGCAGAACAGTTTCTTTCATTGTCCGAGCGCCAAATTTCCGCGCGTGGCCAGCAGCTCGGTTTACCGGACGGCCTTGTTCTCCATCGCCATGAACTCTCAGTTAATCGAGTACCCAAACGCGCCCACCATCCCGTTCTCGCGGATCGTTCGTCCGTCCAACACCGTTCTGTTCCTGGATAATCTTCTTGAAGAAGAACCGCGCATGATGGACCAGCAGTCGTGGGACAACCTGGGACAGCCCTCGGCCACGGCCAACCGCTTCGCCGGGGTCCGTCACGGACGCGGCGGGAACCTGGCTTTTGCCGACGGGAGTGCGGCCTGGTTTCCGGGCAACAAAGTCGTCGAAACGCAGGGACCCAACCGCGGCTGGATCATCATGCCCCAAGAGGAGATTGTGTGGACCCTCGAGGAACCATGACGGCGGGGGGTGCGAGATGACCGAACTCAAACACTGCCCGAAATGCGGTGCGCCCATTCCCTCGGACGCGCGGTGGGGGATCTGTCCCAAGTGCCTGCTCGAGCCCGGCGCCCAGGCGCCCGTGGATCAAGCCGAACCGTTCAGCGCCAACTTCAGCGAGGAGAGCCGCCGCTTCGCCGATTACGAGTTGGTCCGGCAAATCGGCCGGGGCGGGATGGGCGTCGTCTACGAGGCGTTTCACCTCAGCCTGCGTCGCACCGTCGCGATCAAGATGATCCTCGACGCGCAGGTATACTCACCGGCCGCCCGCCGCCGTTTTGCCATCGAAGCCGAAGCGGCCGCGAAGTTGGACCACCCGAACATCGTGCCCATCTACGAGGTGGGCGAGCACCTGAACCAACCGTTCCTGAGCATGAAACTGGTCCAGGGCGACAGTTTGCGGAGCAAAATTTCCAGCGGGGAACTGTGCGTCGCGGACAAGAGCGGCAACCTCCGCCGAAGCGCCCGTTACAGCCGCCAGCAGACGGTCGCGCAACTTATGGCGTTAGTGGCGCGCGCGGTGCACCACGCCCATCAGCATGGAGTGCTTCACCGCGATCTCAAGCCGGGTAACATCCTCATCGATCAAGCCGGCCAACCGCACCTGACCGACTTCGGACTGGCCAAGATCCTGGATCAGGGCGAGGGCGATCCCGCGAGCCTGACCCATGCCACCGCCATCGTCGGCACACCCAGCTACATGTCGCCCGAGCAGGCCTCCGGGCGACGCCTCTCCCCGGCCTCGGATATCTACAGTTTGGGAGTGATCCTTTATGAGATGCTGGTGGGCCGGCCGCCGTTCCGGGCGTCGACCCCGCTCGAGACGATCCGCTTGGTCACCGATCAGGAAGCCAGACCACCCGGCAGTGTGGATCAACCCCTGGACAGGGACCTCGACACGATTTGCATGAAGTGCCTGGAGAAAAGCCCGGATGCCCGCTATGGCTCGGCGCTCGCCTTGGCCGAAGATCTCGAGCGTTGGTTGCGAAAGGAGCCCATCCGTGCCCGTCCGGTCGGAACCGTCCTGCGCCTGGGTCGCTGGATCAAGCGCAATCCCGTCGGCGCGGGTCTCATTGCCAGCTTGTGCGCCGGCCTGATCGTGGCCCTCCTGCTGCTGCAGAGCGCCCAGGAACAAAAACGGCATCTGGATATCCTGGCCGCCATCCATGGCGATGAATTCATGAAGGAGGTTCAGGAACTGTGGGATCAGCCGGATCGCTCGTGCGTCCCCCTCTCTTCCGCCAAACTGGCGGCGCTCGACCATCGCATCCCCAGCCCGCCCGACGCGCAGGCGGTCACCTTGCGGTGGGCCATCTCGATCAATGAAGCGCCCATCAGCCAGGCGATGGCGTTTGCCCCGATCCTTGCGGTCCTCGAGGAACGGATGAAATCGCTGCTCGGTCGACGCGTGCTCTTCGACCTCCGGCTTTACAAAGCGCGCAGTTGGGAATCCCCTGCCGTCGGCCGCGGAGATGTGGAGGTGCAACGGGTCAGTGCTTTGACTTACGTGCGGCTCACGCAAGAGGCGCCGGGAGCGCAGCCGTTGGCCCGAGTCCGGGACCAGAAGGACGCCGTCATCTTCGCCGGCCAGAAAACGGGCATTGCCCGTCTCGAGCAAGTGGCCGGCCACCGCGCCGCCTTTGCTCATACGAACGCGGTGGTGAGTTTCTGGGCCAAGGTGGTCCTGGCGCGCGCCGGCATTTGTGGGACCGATCTGAAGTCCTACGAAAACCTCCTCGCGCTGGATCAGCGGACCGGAGCTGACCAGGAGGGTCCCACGGGTGGTTGGGGAGGAGAAGGGGATGCCGAGGATTTCGCCCACAGCATCGTGATTAAGAAAGTGCTCGCCGGGGAGTTTGACGTCGGCGTGGCCCCGGCTCGTCGCTTCGAAGCCCACCGGGGCCGGCGCGGCGGTTTGGTCGAACTGGCGCGCTACGCGGTGCCCAGCACCCTTTACGTGACCAAGCCGGGCCTGGACCCGCAAATCTTCCAAGCCCTTCAGCAGAGCCTGGTCTCGTTAAAGGGCAAACGACTGCTCGGGCGCATCGGACCGCTGTCGGTCAATGGATTCGAGGCGGTCAAGGATAGTGACTTCAATGACGTTCGCCAGGCGCTGACGAATGAGTTGCGATGTTTCGAGACCGGCGCAGCGGCCTCCGCAGTCCAGAAATCCGCGCCTGGACAAGTCGAACGCTAACCTCCATGAAGATTTCCTGTCCCTTCGGACAACTTTCCCCGTGGTAGAGGAGTGAAGGTCGATAAACAGGCCCCGCCCGCGACACGGGAGAGGATGGGCGCGGTCCGCTGCATTTCTCGACAACCAGCACCGGACTTGCGATCATGGCGCCAACTCCTGGGCGGGCTCGGCGATATCCGGAGACAGACCGGAGAACGATCATGAAAACAAAAACGATTAGTCTCGCGATGGCGGCATTGGTCACCGTGTTTGCCACCCGGCTGTTGGGTCAGACCGTCTCGATCCCGGATCCTGAATTGCGTGCCGCCATCCAGGAGGCGTTGGATCTCCCCGACGTCGATCCGACCGTGCAGGACCTCGAACAGCTTGTCGTCCTGGATGCCTCGTTCCGCGGGATTGAATCCCTTACCGGGCTGGAGTACGCCCGGAATCTGGCAGAACTCGACTTGAGTGGAAATTACATCGAGTCAAACGAGCTGCACTCGACCTTGGCGACGCTAACCAATCTGCACAGTCTTGCCTTGGCCGAGAACGAGCTGGGAACTTTCGAGCTCCCGGGCCAGCTGAGCCAGTTACAGATCCTTCATCTTGAAGGAAACGAGCTCACCCATCTGGTCTTGCCACTCAGCGCGGCGGGACTCCTGGAGCTGTATCTCAGCCGCAATCGAATCGAAGACGTGTCGTTCCTGAATGGGCTGTCCAATCTCGCCACCCTCGACCTTGGCTGGAATGCACTGACCCAATTCGCTCTGCCGGACTCTCTGTCGCACTTGTCGGTGCTGAACCTGCGGGGCAACCGGCTGGCACAATTCAGCTCATCGGCGAATTTGCGAACGCTCGATGTCGGCCAAAACCCTCTGACCCGGCTGACCCTCAACGGCCCGCTGGATCGTCTCGAGAGCCTCGACGCATCGGACACTTCCCTGGCGCTGCTGGAGTTGCCGACTGACTTGCCAAATCTTGACACGCTCCGCTTGACCGGAACGCAGCTGAGCGATTTCTCTTTTCTCACTCGTTTTCTCAGCATTCGGATTCTCGATCTCGGCTTCAACCAGCTTGCCACCGTTAAGTATGCTTCCCAACTGACCAACCTGGTCGAACTGCGATTGCCGGGAAACCATCTCGTCGCGGCTCATTTCGTCCAGGCGATGCCCGCGTTGCGCACTCTCGATCTCTCCTATAACCAACTCACGAGCTTCTCGTTGCCGCCCGAGTTGCCCGCCCTGCGCACGCTCGATCTTCGTCAAAATCAGCTCGCCACTCTCACGTTGTCCGGCCGGCTGGAGGCGCTCGAATCGCTCCGCTTGGAGGACAACCAACTGACCAGTCTCGACTTGCCCGCCGGAATGGCTGCGCTGGCCCAATTGGGCCTGGCGGGTAATCGGCTCCAAACGCTCGTGCTCGGTGACGGCATGGCACGCCTCCCCAGCCTGGATCTTTCCAACGTGGGAATCGCGAATCCGCCCCAGTCGTTATGGAGCATCAGCCTCGGGACGGGCATGGGCGCACTGACCGTCCTGGACCTGAGTGTTCATCGACTCTCGAGCCTCGTCCTCCCGCGCGGATTGACGAACCTGCTCGCCTTGCGGCTGCTGCTCAACCCATTGACCACCCTCGACCTGCCCGATGATCTGACCAATCTGCGCGAGTTGGACGTGAGTTTCACCGGACTCACGCGCCTGACCTCAGCGGCCCGGCTGGAGAACCTCGTGTCGCTGCAAATCAGGGGGACTCGGATTGGCGAACTGTCGCTGACGGGCTTGTGCCGTCTGCAAAATCTCGATGCTGGATTTGTTCCTTTGACGAGTCTTTCCTTCCTGGCCGGGATGACCAATCTGCAGACCTTGAATGCCTCCGAGGGCTCCCTGCAAGGAGCAATCGTCGTCCCGCCGGGCCTGAGCCGACTGACGTCGCTCAACCTGAGTGACAACCAAATCACCAGCATCGCGCTGCCCGCGGACCTAATCAGCTTGAAGCAGCTCAATCTTCGCGTAAACCAGCTTTCAACCCTTGATTTGCCCCTCGGTCTCGTCAGTCTGCAAGAGCTGCTCGTGGATTTGAATCAGCTCACCGAATTCGTCCCGCCGCCAGATATGACCGGCTTATCCAGCCTCCGGATTGGGGACAACCCGCTGACCGATTTCGCGTTCCTCAAACAGTTGTCCTCCTTGACCAAGCTCTACGTGGAGGGATACCCCTTTGCCGACCTGGTTTTACCGTCCGGGATGACAAACCTCCAAGTTCTCGACATCAGCTATAGCCACTTTACCGGTTTCAACCTGCCGGCAGGCCTGACCGGTTTGCGTTTTCTGGACGTCGGCGTCTGCGGTCTGACAGTGCTGGGAGTGCCGGAGGAGCTGCCGAACCTGGAAACGCTCTGGGCTGGTTGGAATTATCTCACGGACGTGGCGTTCCTGGCGAAGATGCCGAATCTGATTTATCTCTCGCTCCACAACAACGGGCTCACCGAGCTGTTGCTGCCAGCGAATATGACGCGGCTGGCCACCCTTCATCTCACGGGCAATCCACTGACGACTCTCGTCTTGCCGCCCTTGATCAAGAGAATCGAGATCGACAGCCTCGACTCCCCTTCGCTCCAATCCGTCAGCGCCGCCGAAGGAACCGACTTGAGCTTTTCGGAGCCGCTGCCACCGGGCGCGACCATCTACTATTATCCGCTCGAGCCGCGACTGAGCGATCTGCGGCGGGTCGCGGTTGACACGCTCGAATTCACGCTGGCTGGACCGCCCGGCCCTTACCGCATCCTCGTGGCCACTGACCTGGGAGCGTGGGCCGAGCGGGCGCGTCTCACCAACAAACTTGGCTACGCCGTGTTTATGGATCCGGTCCCGGCGGATCACCCGCGCTGCTTTTATCGAGCCGTTTCTCCGTGATTTCAGTCAGGCGTTCAAATCATTGAGCAATTGAGTGCCATCCGGGCTGCCTAACCCGGTGCAAGGATCCCATCCGGCCCGGGCCTTGTAGCCCTTGGATGAGGCGAAGGCCGCGTTGTCCCCGACGGTGATGTCGCGAAACGCGTTCGCGTTCGTCGGCGACTTGTAGAGGACTGGGTTAACGAAACCAACCGGCTTGCCCAACTTCTGGTTGATCCGCGCGATCAGCCCCGCCCACAATGGGGCTACCGCACTGGTCCCACCGGTGATGATGTCGAAACCATCGACCCGGATCCGGTAGCCGGTCTCGCCGTCGGCATCGCCACAGACATCCGGCACGCCGCGGCCTTTCTTGCCGCCCGGGTTCAACGATCTTGGAACCTTGGCGTTGGCTTGCCAGGAAGGCATCGGAAAGACTTCGCTCACCCCTCCGCCGGTCGCCCAACCGTCCCGATTGTTCCAGACTTTCTCCGAGGAAATGGCACTGCCGGATGCCTCCAGCCGCGTGCCGCCACAGGCCAGCACGTGAGGGCTCGACGCCGGGAAATCCGCGTTCGCCCGATGCGCCGGCCTCTCGGAATCATCCGTGCCATGATCGCCGGCCGAGCAACAAATCGTCACGCCCAGCAGCGCCGCCTCCTGGCAGACCGCGTCATAATCCGTCAAGGTCTGCCGGGTGGAGGCCAACTCGGGAGCGCCCCAACTGATGGACACGACCGACGGTTTGCGCAAGGAGTCGTGAACCGCCGCGCGCAGCGCATTGAGGAAACCGTCATCGGTGTTCGGCGCGAAATAAACCGCGATCTTCGCTTTGGGAGCGATCGCGCCGGCGACCTCGATATCGAGCATGACTTCGCCGTCGGCGCTGGCGGGGTTTCCAGTCGGACTGTTATGGGCGCCGTCCACCGAGATGGCTGATACTTTGGGAAGCGCAACTCCCAAGTCCTTAAAATAGCGTTTCAGATCGTTCAGGCGATAACCGCCGCCAAATTCAAGAATGGCAATACACTGACCACTGCCATCCAACTTGGCGGGGAAGTTGTAGAGCTTGGCGATCTCCAGCGGGGTGAAGGTCCGGGCCCGGCCAGCCCGGGCGGACTTGGCCTTGGCGCCTTTCTTGAGATGAAAGTGCGGCCGCACGAATGGACGATTGTCCAAGCCGAAGACCCCTTCGACGATCGGAGCGATGTCTTTGGGGACCGATACGGTGCCCGAACGATGCCGGAAACGCGCCTGCTTTTGCGCGGCCAGCTTGAGCTTGACGCCAAATGCGTCCTGCATGGCTTGCGCCTTTCCGGACAGCCGAACAATGCGCTGGGCGGCGTTGCTGGCAATGACATCAAGACCTTGTTCGTGGGCAAACTGCTCGATGCGCTCGAGGTCGGCCGGATCGGCCCCAAACCTGGCGGCAAACTCCTCCCGGCTCATCGGATTTCGATCGCTGACGGATTTTGTGGCCAACGCGGCAAACTCCGCCGAACGCGTGGGCGACTGCCGCGCCCGCACCCGCACGGTGACTTCCACCCGTTCGTCGGGTTTGAGGCTGCCGACAATTCTGGCTCCCTTCGCTGGCCCCTTTTGGCTGCCTGGAAGGATGACTCGTCTGGTATGGTTACTGTTTTTCATGCACTTTTTCGTTGGTTGTTCAACTGACCCGCGTTTGCTTCGTCGCTGGAATCATGGTTGAGGCCGATCACCGCGAGGTTCTCACCCGGGTTTGCGTGACGCGCCAACTCCGACCCGTCGGCCGCATGGCGGCGTCCACAAGCCGCGCGCTTGAAGCACGATGATTATCTCCTACCCGCGCCGCCGCCGGCAATCCGTAGCTCTACTGGACGGTGACGGTTCACGACTTATTGACCGCTTCGTGGCACGGCCACGGCGAAAGGTGCCGTCGCTATGAACAACACGCAGGGCGTTGCGTTGCTTTTGAGCCTCCGGTCACGCCCGGTGGTGCTCGCGGAGTGCCCGCCATTTGCGGCGGAACAATTGAAGGTGACTGGCGGCTCGTAGGAGTCGCCTTACCTTGGCTGCGGCCAGATCCGGCCTGGCCGCTTGAGGCCGAGATTCTTCATCCGGCTGCGGAGCGTGCTGGGATTGAGGTTCAAGATTTTCGCTGCGCCGCGTTCGCCTTCGATCATCCAGTTCGTCTGCGTCAACACCGCCTCGATGTGGCGGCGCTCGACTTCTTCCATCGCGCCGACCGGAATGACCGGCGTAGAAGTGCTTGGCCAGGGAGTACGGACAGCACTGTGTTCGGCTGGTGCCAGTGGTGCGGCGTGAGCATGGGCAACAGTGCCCGCCACCGTCTGAGCGGGAGAAAAGTCCGGCGCGAGCACCAGCGTATCGCCGGGCGAAAGCAGAATGGCGCGCTCCAGGACGTTCTGGAGTTCGCGGATGTTGCCGGGCCATGAGTATTTCACCAGTCGTTGCAGGGTGTGGTCGGGCACCTGTTTGACCGGCTCGCCGAACTTCTTCGCAAACCTCTGCAAAAAGAAGCGCGCCAGCAACGGCACATCCGCCGTTCGCTCTCGCAAAGGCGGAACAGAAATCGGGAATACGTTCAGGCGGTAGTAAAGGTCGCGGCGGAACTTGCCTTCCGCCACGGCGGCGCTGAGGTCCCGGTTCGTCGCGGCGATGATGCGCACATCGACCTTCACGGTCTTGCTGCTGCCAATCGGCTCGAACTCCTGTTCCTGCAACACGCGCAAGAGTTTCACCTGCGTTTCCAGCGGCAGCTCCCCCACTTCGTCGAGGAAGATGGTGCCGCCGTCAGCGACCTTGAAGCGGCCATCGCGGTTGTTGAGGGCGCCTGTGAAGGCGCCTTTGACGTGGCCGAACAATTCGCTCTCCACCAGGCCCGCGCTGATCGCGCCGCAGTTCACCTTCACCAGAGCGCGGCCTTTGCGCCCGCTGCGGTCATGGATGGCGCGGGCGATGAGTTCCTTGCCCGTGCCGGTTTCGCCGAAGATCAGAGCCGTTGAGTCGCTCGGTGCGACTTGCTCGACGGCGCGCAACACTTCGAACAAGGCCGGGCTGCTGCCGACCATTTCGCCGAAGTTGTGTTCGCTGCGGATTTCCTCCTGGAGGTAGGTGTTCTGTGCTTCGAGCCGCGCTTTCTCCTGCGCCATCCGCACGCGCTCGGTGATGTCCACGAACATGGTGCGGGTGTAGGTGCCGTCGGGTGAGGGCTTCGACCACCATTGAATCCAGAGCGGCTTGCCGTTGTCCTGGCGGCGCAGTTCGAGAACGACGCCGCTGGTGTCGGTGCCGCGGCCGATGGACTCGAAGGCTTCCTTCAATCGCCGTTGCGCGTCGGGCGTGTTGGGCACGAAGTCTCTCCCGTAAGTTCCCTCCACTTGATCGGGCGTGATGCCCAGCGTGCGCATGGCCACGCGGTTGGCCTTGATGAAACGCGAATCCAACCCTTCGTTGACATAGGCAATCGGCGCCTCGTCGAACAAATCGCGGAAGCGCTCTTCGCTCGCGGCCAGAGCCTCGCCGGTCTGCTGAAGCTGATCACTGATGCGCTGCTTTTGTTGTTCCAACTCCGCGAGCTTGCGCGCGGCCAACTCTTCGCGCAGCCGGCGCGCCTCTTCGTCGGCCTGTTTGCGCTCCAGTTCCGCCCCCGCCCGTGCGGCGAAAGTCTCCATCACCGACAGCGCGAGCGGGTCCGGGGGCATCGGCTTGTCGTCGAACACGACGAGATGTCCGATGATGCGCTTCTCCGAGTTGACAAGGGGCACGCCGAGGTAACTCATCGTGCCCATGTCGATCATGGCTCCGTCCTCCGGGAACAGCTCCGCGAGCCGCTCCGGCACGTGACAGACGCGCCCTTTCGCGACTTCCATGCATGGTGTGCCGGCCAGCGCATACTCGAAATCCTCTCCAAACCCCTCATCCTGCCAGAACGCCAGCGAGCGGGCGCGCAAGTTCGGCAGACACTCGGCCACGAACGCCCACCGGACGTGCAAGCCTCCCGCGAGATGCCGCACGAGCGAGCGGAAAAAATCAGTGCCCGTGACCGCCGCCGTTCCCCGAATGATGGCGCGCAGCAATTCTTCGGAACGCCTCAATGGCGCCCTGTCCTTCTCTGGCAGTGGTGGTTTCATCAACTGGCCGGGTCTGGCCGCAAGGCCAGTTGATTCTCACCAATCTGGCGGGCCAATCAAACCTGAAATGGCCGCCATTCCGTGTTGCAATCTGTCTACCGCGCTGCGCGCCGATACGTGGCTGGGTCGGCCCGGAGAATCAACAGCTCGCCCTGGCGCTCGACTTCACCGGTGATTTCGACCGGCTCGGCGACGAGATTCAGGAGTTGTTTGTTCACCGGCTTGCCGTCGCGGGAGAGGAGCAGGAAATAGAGCGCGAGGCCGTTCGTCCGGCGCACGAGCAGCACTGACGGGATTCCCCCGCTGATGCAGCGAATTGCGCAAGCGCGGTGCGTCGTGAGCGCGCCAGGGTTCATTACGCCAAGGAAACATTTGCTGTCCACGATTTCGCCGGTGAGCGTTGGTTTCGTTGTCGCAGAACAACCATTCCGGGCTGCCTTCGCAGTAAAGATGGTAGGTCCCGAGCTCAGGATGCTTGGCGGTGACGGCGCCATCATTGGTCGCGGTCAGCTCCGGCTTGGGCGCGGCCTACTTCCACGACCAGGTATTGCGAAACCACAGTTGCGGCAACAGATGAATCGCCGCTGTCTCCGGCCCTCGATTGTGGACGGTGACGAGCATGAGGATAGCTCGACATCCTCATTTTGGGCGCGACTACGCCCTCCATCTTTGTTTCCAAGTGCGAAATCAGACGCTGGCCGGTGTTCGGTTGGTTCGCATCGCTGGCGGGCACGCTTTTCCTCCGCCGCGACAAAAGGTCTGACGTGGCCCGCATGACCCGCGAGATGCGCCGAACTCTCGACACCGGCGCGCTCGTCGTCCTCTTTCCCGAAGGCACGACATCCGATGGACGCGACGTGCTGCCGTTCACATCGTCACTGCTCGAACCCGCGACGCGGCAGCCGCACGGCTTGTCGGCCGGTTTCATCGAATACTCATTGAACGATGGTAGCGTGGCCGATGAAGTTTGTTACTGGCGGGACATGAGGCTTTTGCCGCACCTGCTCAATCTGCTTGGCAAACGCGGCCTCGAAGCGCGGCTGCGCTTCACCAGACTGCGGCAGGCCGGGCTCGACCGGAAACAACTCGCGCGGCAACTGCGCTCCGAAGTCGTGCGCCTGAAGAATCCTTGTAAGGTTCTTCCACCCTCCACGACCCACTCACAGCCGATGGCGATCGGGGTCAATGCCCGGCCAATCGTCGGTCAACGAAAACACGACATCGTCCGAATGAAACCGAATATGACCAGCGCCCTTGCCACGACTGACGAAAACCCGGTTGCCCACGGCCGTGACTCGCGCACCTTTCCGAATGGACGCTGGCAGCCCGCCGCCTTCCGGTCCTCGGACTTCACCGTGCCGGAAGATCAAATCGACGACACCCGTCGCATCGTCAACGCTGCCAGTGCCATCCTTGCGCAAGGTGAAGACCTGCTCCGCGTCCTTTCCGCCGAGACATACACGCGCGGTGTTCCGCTCGCCTTCAACGCCTGTATCGGCGGACACTACCGCCACTGCTTAGACCACTTCACCAGCCTTTTGCGCGGACTCGACGCCGACACGGTGGACTACGACCACCGCGAACGCGACGTGCGGATCGAGGCGCAGCCGGACTTCGCGCTCGCCCTAACCCAGCAGATGCGCGCGCAACTGGAGCGGCTTCCCGTCGGCTCACTGGATGCGCCGGTGCGAGCGCGTTGCGAAGTCAGCTACGCGCATGGCCATTCGCCCGTCACTGGCTCCACGTTCGGACGGGAAATGGTCTATGCCATTGCTCACGCGATCCATCACTACGCGCTCATTTCCGTCATGGCCCGGCTGATGGGGGCGAACTTGCCGGAGCATTTCGGTGTCGCGCCTTCGACGGTGGCGCACAGCGCGAAACAAACCTCGCGATGAATTCCACTTCACTCCTTTGGCTCCCGCCCGGCTTCCACGAGTGGCTGCCCGCCGCGCAGGCGGCAACACTCGGTCTGCTCACCTTCGTGCAGGAAGATGTTCCCACCGTCAGTGGCGCGCTCCTGGCCGCTGCCGGCAATCTCTCCTGGACGACCAGCTTCCTCGGTGTGTTCCTGGGCCTCTGGGTTGGTGACGCGCTTCTGTATCTCCTTGCGCGCGCGGTGGGCCGTCCGTTGTTGCAATGCTCATGGGCGCAGCGATTCTTGGATCCCACCGCTGTCGCACGGAGCGAACAATGGTTCGCCGAGAAAGGCACCTGGCTTCTCCTCAGCAGCCGCTTCGTGCCCGGCACCCGGCTCCCGACCTATCTCGCGGCAGGTTTTCTGAGCCTGCCGTTCGGACGATTTCTTCTTGTGACGGGGACTGCGGTTGCCGTGTGGACCGCCGGCATTTTCCTGCTCGCTGGAATTTTCGGACTGGACCTGTTGAACTGGCTCAAGCGATGGAATACCGGCGGCTGGGCTGTCCTGCTGTTGGTCGTTGCCTCGGCGATCTTGATTCGTGTATCGGTCAAGTTCGGTCAAAAAAACTTTCGCCGGCGCCTCAGTGCCGCGCTGGGTCGTTGGACGCGTTGGGAGTTCTGGCCCGCGTGGTTGTTCTACTTTCCGGTTGGCGCGAACTACCTCCGCCTGGCGCTCAAATATCGCGGTTTCACGCTGCCCACGGCCGCGAACCCGGGCATGTTCTCCGGGGGCTTCGTCGGCGAATCCAAAATCGCCACACTCAGCGACCTTCATGCGACCAGCCCTGAGTTCACCGCCGAAGCCCATCTACTGGAAGGCGCGACGCCCGCCGAACGCCTCAAATCCCTCGAACAACTTTGCGCCCAGCATCGCCTCGACGTCCCGTTCATCCTCAAACCCAATGTGGGACAGCGCGGTGTCGGCGTGAAGGTTATCTGGTCCCTGGAGCAAGCCAGTGCCTACCTGCAGCAGACAACAGCGCCGCTCATCGTCCAACGCTACGCTCCTGGCCCGCGGGAAATCGGCGTTTTCTACTACCGCTTCCCGCACGAGTCGCGCGGGCGCCTCTTCGCCATCACAGAGAAAATCTTCCCAACCATCACGGGCGATGGACGGCGCACGATGGAGGACCTCGTGCGGGAAGACAACCGCGCCCGCTTCGTCGCTGCAACGTATCTACAGCGGCTCGGCGACCGGTGTTCAGAAGTTCTGCCTGCCGGAGAAACCGTCAAACTGGTCCAGGCCGGCAACCACGCGCAGGGCTGCATTTTCCGGGACGGCTCGCGCCTCTGGTCGGAAGAATTGGAACGCCGTATCGACGAGATTTCGCAGCGTATCGAGGGCTTCTTCATCGGGCGCTACGACATTCGATACAACACCGACGAAGACCTTCGTGCTGGCCGCAGCTTCCAAATCATCGAACTCAACGGCGCAGCTTCCGAGGCCACCAGCATTTACGATGCGCGGAACTCGCTCCTTGCCGCCTACCGAACTTTGTTCCGGCAATGGGAACTCGTTTTTGCCATTGGCGCCGCCAACCGCAGACTCGGCTCGTCGCCGACAAAACTGCCGCTGCTCTGGCGCAAGTGGCGGGAAACCACCGCGATGGTTGGAACCTATCCTCTTGCCGATTGACTCGAATGTGCACGCTCACGCTGATTGCGCGCCGCAACGGCTACGCCCTCGGCATGAATCGCGACGAGAAGCTCTCGCGTGCCACCGGATTGCCGCCACGCCTGACGCATCTCAACGGACGCGCGATTCTTGCTCCGAGCGAGCCAAGCGGTGGAACCTGGATTGGCGTAAATGACACCGGCGCGACCCTCGCGTTGATCAACTGGTATTCCATCACCTCTCGCGTCGCTGGTCAGGCGGCCAGCCGTGGCGAAGTCGTGAAGCTGGCTCTTTCGTCCGATTCGCCGGCGCTCGTTGACGCGACGCTCAAGGAGTTACCCCTCGCCCGCGTGAACCCGTTCCGTCTCATCGGTGTGTTCCCGGCCTGCAAAGCTGTCATCGAGTGGCGTTGGAACCTCCAACACCTCGAACCCTGTGAGCACCGCTGGCGCACCAACACTTGGATTTCCTCCGGCTTCGACGAGCCCGGCGCCCAGCAAACGCGCGGCAAAGCATTCAAAGCAGCTCTCCGCCAGAGTTCCGCCGGAACGGCGGATTGGCTTCGCCGCCTCCACTGCTCGCACGGGTCTGAACGCGGCCCATCCTCCACCTGTATGCACCGCGAGGACGCTGCGACGGTCAGTTACACGGAAGTCAGAGTGTCGCGCCACAAGCTAACCATGCGCTACACTCCCGCCGCTCCCTGTTGTTCGGCACCGACACCGGAGATGCACCTGCAACTTCACCTTTGACACCAAAGTTGCGCGTGGAAGCGCCCGTTGCGAACCCAGAGGCCACGAATTGGTTGCTTGCGTCCATCCACTACCTTTGTAAAAGTGGGCGCGTGAGATTGCCGCTCTGTGCTATTTCCGTTTTCGGCTGTGGGACTGCCGGCAGTCCCGTTTGCGCTCCAGCATGCGGATATTGTTGCTGGCACGCCGCAACAGCAGCACCAACGGGGGCACAGGCATCGCTCACGAGCTTCTACTTTGAGATAAGTACCTTTTAATAAGCGATGGAAGGGTGGCTGAGTGGTTGAAGGCACCTGACTCGAAATCAGGCGTGCGGGTAACCGTACCGTGGGTTCAAATCCCACCCCTTCCGCCAATCCATACAATCGCCAATGTTTACAGCTATTTGGCGTGTTTTTACGAAGGCACGAATAGTCGTTGCATAACACTATCGCATAACACATTTAAAACTGTCACGCTCGTCCAAGGCTGACGTTTCCCCACAGAATTTGGGCCTTTCGTGTCTCCCACATCAACGCGGGTTGATACGCGCTGACGCAGACAAGGGCTTCAGGCGGCAGCAAGACTTCCGGTCGTCCTGTCCCTGAGAGCACGATGCCAACCGGCGGCAATCCACGTCATTCCGAGCGCGATGTGGAAGTCGAAGGTCTCCTTGAAACAACCTACCGGAGCCAGAATAGAACAGCCCGACCATCAACACCTGCTCGACCTGCGGCAGAAGCCGAGTCGCCAACGGCGTGCTGGCACCGAACAGCAGCGCCGCTAACAGAGCGAACACGATTCCCTTCGACATCTTGTCCAATCCACGCACCAGCCGAGTTTTGGCACACGGGTATTTTACGACGACCTTCGCCGCCGGCCACCCACTCGATTGCTCGCAGCAGCGCGGTTCGAGATGCAGCGTTTCACCGCCCGCCCCGCACTCCGAAGGAACCACAGCATTTCAGAGCGGTGAACAGCCGGGGCGGAGCCGCGGGGTTAGGCGTTTGCTGGAGCCGATCGGGTGTGTGTCTTTTCGCTCGTGAACATCGGAGGTTCGTCGTGCTGGCCCGCGGCTCAGTTCAACCGCTCAATGGGGGAAGCCAGCGGTTCCATCGAGAGCTGAAACCACGCTTGCCTCCGCCGGCTCCTCGTCTACGATGCTTCGGGTTAGTTGTCTCATCGCACGCCACCGGCTATGCCCGACCAACCACAAACAGGAAACGACGAGTCGCAGAAAATTTGGGAGGCTCGCATTGCTGCGCTCACGCCGATTCTCGGCAAGCCAGCCGACATGGTTTTGCACGCAGTAATCCCGTTTCAGCTTGGCGGTTCTGCCGACGTGCTGCCTTTTCCCGACTACGTGCCAGGCGTTACTTACGTCACTGCGGAGATGACCGGCGAGAATGCTGGCCAGCGCCCGACCACGCTCGGCAACTACGAGTTGATGATTTGTGTGAGGCAGGAGTTGAAGAGAGCAGGCGACCTCATTTCCAACCTGGCGCGCTACACTTGTGAGGCCGAGCTTGAGCCGGGAGAGACGATGGAATTGGGGACGTTCTTTGGCGACTCGACCCTTCGCTCGTTACTGTTCACCCGTCCGCGCGAGCAGGCGGTTCACTTCGAGTTTTTCGGCGAGCGTTACAGTTTGCTGTTGTGCATTGGCATCACGGCAGAGGAGCTTGCCTTCAAGCAGGTCAACGGTTCGGACGGTTTGCTCGCGCTGCTCAAGCAGCACGGCGTTTTCCCATACACCACGCCAGACCGTCCGTCCGTGCCGTTGCCTGGGGCGGCTGGACAGATTTTTGAACGATGACCATGTGGCCAAGTGCGCTCCAGCACCACCTCTACGCCTCTCCGCTGAGTGGTCGGCAACGATTGGGACACGCCCTCCGTGCTCACCCCTGGTCGCCAGCGGCGGTCGCTCGTTAGTCCATATTCTCGCCATGAGCCTTGTCCCCGACTACAAGGAAATAACTGAGCTGCTCAAGAAAGGCCTCACGTTGCAGGCGCAGGAGAAGATAATGGAGCTTCGCGTGGGCGCACTGGAGTTGCAGGAACAGAATCTGAAGCTTCGAGAGCGCGTCAAGCAGCTTGAGGGCGAGTTGACGTTGGCTAGAGATTTAGTATTTGAGCCAGACACTGGCCTGTATTGGCTACGGAAGCCCGATGGTTCGCGCGACGGACCATTCTGTGCAGTCTGTCACGACCAGGACAAGAAGGTTGTGCGTTTGCATGACGGTCGCGACCGCGCAGCACAGACACGGTGGTTATGCATGATTTGCAAAAACACCTTTGGTGACTATGTGGGCTAACAAGTGCGCGCCAGTGACCCGCCGGCATTCCTCTCCGCTGGGTGCGGGGCGACCATTGGGACGCGCCCTTCAAGCGCCACCGTCCCTGTCGGCGGCGGTCGCTATATTGCGTCATCGAACGCGCATTGGCGAGAGGCACACAGCTTTTACCCTCGCATACCAAGACCGACAGGGACACATTCAGACTTATGAGACAAACACTCGGTCACTGGACACCGGCAGCCTTCTGCGCCTTCATTTCACTCACAGCACTTTTCGCCTCCACTGCCTCGGACGCGGGATGGTGGCGGCCCGCGTTCTTCGCGTTCCTGCCCATGTGCTTCTTCTTCGTGGGAGCAGCCACGTCAGGGATGCAGCGCGAGATTCGCGAGCTACGGAAGCAGCTTACGGAGTTGCAGGAGAAGCGGGGTGGTTGAGAGAGGCCCAAGACGCGCCGAGGGAACTGCCACCCCACTTATCCGCTCAATAGGTGGCGGCAATTCGCGTGCGCTTTTCGCGCTCAATCCTGCTTGCCAAAAGCGGGCGCTGGGCTTGGACCCTAGGCGGCATCATGCGATTCGACCCAAATCATTTAATCATTATGCTCTGCGAGAGATGTCACGAACGTGAGGCGATAATTCACATCACGGCAGTCCGAGACGGACAGATGAAAAAAGAGAATCTGTGCGCGGGGTGTGAGGAGGAACATTTGAAACATTTGCTGAAGGACATACCGACCGCCGGTTGGACTTCCTACGGTCCGAATCCAGGAGGCACTCGTTTTGATGCGAAGTAAGCAGCCAAACATCATGTGGCCCGAATGCGCCTCAACTAACCTCACGCTCAACCGTGCTCGCCAGCGGCGGTAGCTGAGCTTCGACGTTCGGGTCCATTACGCGCATGAAGAAGCAATTGACAGCAGCATTCGTCTGCCTCCGCTGCCGGAGGGTTTTCAAGCGACCGTCCCACTGGCGAGTCGGCGACGGCTCCCAGGCGCTGGATTATACCCCGCGGCGCGCTCAGGGGGATTGCGCCAATGCTTTTCCCGTTTTCAACCGGGGAATCAGCACCATCGCGACGATGAACATCGTGATGCCCACGCCCGTGATGAGGATGCCCTGAAGCCGCGTGTGGAGAGCGGCGACCAGGGTGACGGCGATAATGCCCGCGGCCGGCAGGACGGTGCCAAACAGGGCCAGGCGAGCGCTCATGATCGTCAACGATCGGATGGCGATGACCACGATGGCCATCGCGGACGAAGCCAACATGGCAACCTGGAGAGGAATGAACTCCTGCGCGAAATACATCAGCGGGTAGGCGCCCGTGGAAGTGCCGAGAATCATGAGTAACATCCATCGGTCATAATTCTGGATCCGACAGGCGTGAGCCACCAGGCCGAGGAGAAGGCCGAAAAGCACGACGCTGGCCGGTCCCAGCCATGACAGTTCCCCGAGGCGGTCAATCGGGGCGATCCCCAGCACGTCGAGCGCGATGGGGCGACCGAAGAGAAGCCGCTTGTAATCCCAGGTGTAAACGGTCCGGCCATTGGCGCGGGCGTAGCGCGTGGGCTGAAGCGACAGCTCCAGCATGCGCACAGCCACCAGCAACTCGATCAGCGTGAAAGCGCGACGGCGGAGCTTCATACCTCGCCTCGAATCCCTCTGCCCAAACCGTTGAGCATGGACTCTGCCAGCGTATTCGGCGGGCAAAACTGCTGACTTCCGCAACAGCAAGAACAGCAGAGGGAGTGGAGTTCCCCCCTTATGCGTGAGTTCCACGCCGGAACCCTCCGCAGACATGCATTCGTCCAACTCGTCCTCAAGCGTGCTCATGAGGAGCCCGTGCCAGCCGGTTGGATCGGCCGGGCCTGAGTTGAATGGTGTCGCTGCGGACGTCGAGCCCGATGAAAAGGGCCGGGCCGTTGCCGGGCGAGGACGGCCCCCCAAGATGCCGCCGGTGTTGGCTGAGCCGCCGAATCAGGAATTAGGCGCCCTGCG
>WNFZ01001530.1_pt1 | contig 26692 bp, 28 predicted proteins | sample 5400081 | NCBI WGS metagenome assembly WNFZ01 (sample SAMN13153365, study PRJNA577476) | soil metagenome | isolation source: 80 cm soil or saprolite under grassland replicate 1 | place: USA:California | collected 2016-06-15 | reverse complement strand
CTCCCATCGGAACGCATCTGCGGTTCGAGCAGACGGTTTTCAGCTTCAAGATATTTGAAGTTGAGCCGGCCATAATCGCACATCCAACTGGAATTCACGTGATCGTTATCTCGCGGTGTTTGCCGATAGATCACGTCCTCACGACTGCCGATGATGGTGTTGCAGCCGGTAGCGCAACTTGTGCAAATGCTCTTCGTTTCTTTCAGGAACCAGACGCGCATCTTGAAGCGAAAATCCGTCGACGTGAGCGCGCCTACAGGGCAGATATCGACAGTGTTGAGAGAGTAATTGTTCTCCAGCCGCTTGCCCGGATGCGCTGTTAGCACCGTGTAACTGCCACGGTCAACGAACCCGAGGACGTCATCGTGTGCGATTTCCTGGCAAAAACGGATGCAGCGCGAACAAAGAATGCAACGCTCGTCATCCAGTGTCACCCGCGGACCGATCAACACATTTTTCGGTTTCTTGACTTTGTGCTCGAGAAAACGCGATTTGGAATTACCGAAATCGACACTGAATTCCTGCAAACGGCACTCGCCAGCCTGATCGCAAATCGGACAATCGAGCGGATGGTTAATGAGGAGAAATTCCATGACGCCGCGCTGACATTCCTTCACCAGCGGCGAGTTGGTGCGAACAGCCATTCCTTCGGATACATCCTGAGCGCAGGAAATTTGCGGACGCGGCATCCAATTGATGATCGGTTTGCCATCCGCGCCGAGCTCCGGCTTGCGATCCGGGCCGAGCCTCGGGAATCCCATTTCGATCAAACACATCCGACAATTACCGGGCGAGCTGAGCTTCTTATGGTAACAGTAGCGGGGGACGAAAACACCGACCTGCGCGCACGCCTCGATCACGCGTGTGCCCTTGGGAAACTGATGCCATGCGCCATCAATCTGGACATTGAACATTGGGGTACTCGGATCAGGCATATCTAAGGAACGCAGGAAATCTCTTATAATTGTAGGTCGATCCCCTCGAAGCCTCGCTCTCGACGAACTCGCTTCATCGTCAAAGGCATTGAAGAAAAATTCAGGATCAGACTGTCGGACAATCCCGCGGCTTTCAGATAGCCACGGACGATGGCGAAGTGCACTTTCTCCGCCGCCTCGACTGCCTTTAGTTCAACGACAATTTTGTCTTCAACCAGAAAATCAATTCTGTGCTCGCCGATTTGATGATCCCGATAAAAAAGAGGGATCGATTTTTGTCGTACAAAGGCAATCCAGCGGATCGCAAACTCAACAGCCAGTGCCTGTTCGTATACCGTTTCCAGAAATTCTGGCCCAAGCTCGCGATGTACTGCGATCGCCGCTGCGATGATTGACTCAGTGATTTCTGAATCCCTTAATGCTTTTCCTGCATTCCTGCTTTCCTCAGACATACTCTAAATTGTTCCTTTAGCGCCGGCTTTTTCCCATCCGGGATCGTGTGCCATGGGAACGGTGGGAATCAGTTCTTCCTCAATCAGCTCTTCGGGCGTATACTCGGGCGGAAGGGGCGGGGGGACTGGTTTCTGCGCGCGTGCCGCAAATTCCTCTGGAAATTTCTCAACGAAACTTTGCGTCGGCCAGGCGCATGCTTCGCCAAATGCGCAAATGGTGCGGCCGGCAATGTTATCGCCGATGGTCTTGAGTGTTTTCGGATCTTCCACAACTCCGCCGCCACGCAACATGCGGTCGGTGATTTTCTTCATCCAAAGAGAGCCTTCCCGGCACGGTGTGCATTGGCCGCAGCTCTCGTGCGCGTAAAACTCATTGATATTGTTCAGTACCCAGACCATGTCGCGGGAATCATCAAGCACGATCACGCCGCCAGAACCGGCCATCGAACCGGCCGCTGTCAGTGAATCGAAATCCATCGGGATGTCGTCGATCGACAATTCTACTTCGATCGTTGAGCCACCGGCTTGCCTCTGCTTGAGCTTAAATCGCTCATCGGCACGTAAAACTTTTGCAGAGCTTCCGCCCGGAATGACTGCCTTCAATTTTCGGCCCGGCTTTAACCCGCCAGCCATTTCGTAGATCAACTGGCCCATTGTCACCGCACCGACTTCAATTTCGAAGTAGCCTGGCCGCTGCACGTCCCCGCTCACACACATGATTCGCGTTCCCGTGTTGTTAGGGCGGCCGAGGCGGGCATATTCCGCGCCGCCCATGGCAACAATGTGCTTTATATGACACAGCGTTTCGACGTTGTTGACGATTGTCGGGCACATGTACAGGCCGAGCACTGCTGGAAAGTAAGGTGGCTTGATTCGCGGATAACCGCGCTTGCCCTCGAGCGACTCGATTAAGCCAGTTTCTTCTCCGCAAATGTAAGCGCCGGCTCCGCGATGAACGTAAACCTCGGCGTCGAATCCGGAGCCGAGAATATTTTTCCCAAGAAAATTGTGCGTGCGCGCTTCTTCAATGGCGCGTTCGAGAATTTTCGCGCCTTTCGGGAATTCGCCGCGTATGTAGACGTACGCCGTGCGCGCGTTGAGCGCATAACACGAAATCAAGATTCCTTCGAGCAGTTGGTGCGGATCTTCGTGGATGATGTAGCGATCCTTAAACGTGCCCGGCTCAGATTCGTCTGCGTTGCAAATCAAATAGACCGGCCGTTTTTCGTCCAGCTTGATAAAGCTCCATTTCAAGCCGCAGGAAAAGCCGGCCCCACCGCGGCCGCGCAGACCGGAGTTTTTAACTTTGTTAACGATGTCGCTTCGCGACATGGTTACCGCTTGCTTCAACTGTTCGTAACCGCCGTCGCGTAAGTAACAGTCGATATCGGTTGTCCAATCCGGGCGTCCGATATTTTTGAAAATCAGACGGTGTTCCAGGTGGTGAGGGGGGTGTGAATGAGGATTCCCCGTCGCCGCGGGTGAACTTCTCGCGGACTGCCGGTGCCGTACAAGGTCTGCCGCAGAAGTTGGATCGACGTTCTCGTGCAACTGTTCGCCCACCATGCATACCGGCGCGGTGTGGCAGCTGGCGAGACACTCAACGAACTCGACGCTGTAATTTCCGTCGGCGCTGACCGTGATCGGATTGTGCCATCCCTCGCGGTCAGGCGGAGGTGGAATTCCAAACGCCGTGCATAAGTTTTCCATCACCTCAAAGCCGCCGGCCATCGCGCAGCTAAGTGTGCGGCAGACGCGAATGTGGGTTTTGCCCGGCGGGTGTTGTCGAAACATTGGATAGAAGGTGACCAGCTCGAGAATGCTGATCGGCTGCAAACCGAGCTTTGTCGCGATCCACAGAATGGCCTCGTCGCCGATGAACCCAAAATGTTCCTGCCACAGATGCAATAGCGGCATGGCCGCGCCTCTCCTGTGATCGCTCGGATAACGCGCAATCGCCTCATCCATTTTCCGCTCCAGCTCGGCGGGAACGCGTATGCTCGTCGAGTCTGTCACTTGGGAGAGTAATCCGCTACAGCAGATTAATTGGACAACGTGCTGTCTTTCGACTGCACCTTGTCATCCTTAAAAACGATTGTGACTGTGTCTTTGCCCTGCCGGTAAACGTAAGTCGTCTTTTTCGTGATCACGAAATCCTCAGTAGTGAGGGAACTGGGCGGACCCAGGATCGATTCCACCTGCTTTTTCGACATCCCTTCTGCTACTTGATCGACATTCGCCCTTGTGATGCGTTTGCCGGAACAGGACATGACGAGCACAAGCAGGAGTATGAGGACGAAGCGCGTAAAAATGACGAAAGACGAACGACGAATCATTGGACATTCGACATTCGTCATTCTCCCATCATCTGTCGCATTCGCCCATGACGAAGTCCAGACTGCCCAGTACTGCCGGCACATCGCTTACCATGCAGCCTGGCAAAAGCTCGGGGAGGATGCTGAGATTCACAAATGACGGCGCTCGAATTTTCAATCGATATGGCACACCGCCGCCTCTGCTGTTAATATAAAAGCCAAGCTCGCCCTTGGGATTTTCCGCCGCGAAATAGACTTCGCCGGGCGGCGCATCAAGTCCTTCGGTCACCACGATGAAATGATGGATTAGCTCTTCCATTTTTGTCATCACGCGCGATTTCGGGGGAGTCATGTTCTTCCAGTCCGGGACGTTGATCGGGCCGCCTGGCAGTTTATCGATCACCTGGCGCAAAATCCTCACGCTTTGGCGCATCTCCTCGATCCGCACGAGATAACGATCATAACAATCGCCCGCGCTGCCGATCACTACTTCGAACTCGTATTTGTCGTAATCGAGGTACGGATGTTTGCGCCGTAAATCGTGATCAATCCCGCTGCCCCGCAGGTTTGGGCCGGAGAGAGCATACGCAATCGCGTGTTCCTTCGATATGACGCCGATGTCTTTGGTTCGATCGACAAAAATTTTGTAAAGTTTTTCGCGCTCGGTGAAAGTGTAGAGAAATACCGTCATCGCTCCGAGATCGAGCGCCATCGCGCCAAGACCCATCAGATGTGAAGAGATGCGTGACGTTTCACAGCAAATGGTGCGAATCGCCTTTCCACGCGGTGGAACCTCCCAGTCCATCAGTTTTTCCACCGCCAACGCGTAGGCCACATTGTTTGAAAGTGGCGCGAGATAATCGAGCCGGTCTGTGTAAGGGACAAACTGATTGTACTGCATGTTCTCCGCGATTTTTTCGTCACCACGATGCAGAAAACCAATGTCGGGTGTGGCCTTGGTAATAATCTCGCCATCGAGTTCCAGCACGAGCCGCAAAACGCCGTGCGTAGCAGGATGCGAAGGCCCCATGTTAAGCACCATTTTCTCGCCGATATCGTCCTCCGGTGGTTGCAACGCAGCGTCGGCTGCCGCCACCCGGGTGACCGCATCTGGCGATTCGATTTCGCGGACGGTGAAAGGCATGGGAAGAGTTACAATGTTAAAGGATTTACGCTGGCGAGTGAACCAGCGCGCGCAAGCAATTTCGCCGGGCGAATCTTTCCGGACAGGCTGGCGCGTGGTGCTCTCGAAACGCACAATCGCGCTCGCGCCTATGACGAAACGCGATTAACTAAAATATCATGCCGAAAAAAAATGCACTGCTCTTTGCTGGACAGGGCGCGCAAACCGTTGGGATGGGACGCGATCTCGCTGAGCAATTTCCTGTTGCAGCGGACTTATTCCGCGAGGCTGACGAAATTCTCGGCCGAAAGTTGAGTGACATTGCGTGGAACGGCCCAATCGAGGAGTTGACCAAGACGTTAAATTGTCAGCCTGCGCTTTACGTTCATGGGCTGGCGTGTCTGGCAGCGTTGCGCGAGATTGGCGGCAATTTTCCCGTCGGCGGCGCGGCGGGCTTGTCGTTAGGGGAAATAACTGCGCACGCAGCGGCAGGCACATTCGATTTTGCAACCGGCCTGAAGCTTGTGCAGCTGCGCGCGCAATTCATGGAGGAAGCGTGCGCGGCTACTCTTGGGGGTATGGCGGCAATGATTGGCGGCACGGAGAACGACGTCCGTCGCCTTGCCGCGGATGAAGATGTCGATGTCGCCAATATCAATGCGTCTGGCCAAATCGTCATTTCGGGTGAGCTGGCGAAAGTCGAGGCGGCTGTCGGTGTGGCGAAAGAATACGGGATTGGGCGCGCGATGATGTTAAACGTGGCTGGTGCATATCACTCGCGTTTGATGGAGAGCGCCTATGAAAAGCTTGGCGCGGTGCTTGAGCATGTTCCAATACGACCGCCGCGTTTTCCTATAATCAGCAACGTGACCGGCATGGAAGTGGCGACCCCTGTTGAAATCCGTCGCACATTGCAGGACCAGGTCACGGGGACGGTGCGCTGGCTGGATTGCATGGAACAACTGGTGGACCTCGGCTGCGATTTTTTTATCGAACTGGGACCGGGCGGTGTGCTGGCTGGTTTGTTGCGACGCAGTCGCAAAGGCATGGGTGTGATCGCGGTGAGTGACGCCGAATCGGTTCGCAAATGTGCCAAGGCGCTGTTAGCCACCGCCCTGCGGGCGGTCAAAACGAGAGTCTCCCGGGGTGGTGGAATCGGGTAGCTCACAAAGCCGTGGCTACAACGTCGACAACCGTCTTCGGCTACGTAACTTCAGTACATGACTGTCAGCGAACGCGTCGATTCGGACCTTAAGGAAGCGATGCGTGCTAAAGACACCACAAAGCGGGGCGTTCTGCGCATGTTAAAATCGGCCTTGAAATACGCAGCGATTGCAAAATCAGGCGCAGAAACGGAGCTAAGCGACGCCGACGCCGCGCAGGTGATTCGCAAGCAGGCAAAGCAACGCCAGGATTCCATCGAGAGCTTCGAGAAAGGCGGACGCGCCGACCTCGCTGACAAGGAAAAAGAAGAGTTGTCGATCCTGAACGGGTATTTGCCGCAGGGAATGAGCGCAGGCGAGGTGGCAAGAATTGTGCGGGAAACCATCGTCGAAGTCGGCGCGACATCGAAAGCGCAAATGGGCGCGGTGATGAAAGCGTTGCAGGTGAAAGTCGCCGGTCGCGTGGACGGCAAGACGCTGAGCGCGGAAGTGCAAAAGCAGTTGAGCGGTTAAAAAGTTACAAGAGTTGCAGGTCAAAACGAAACTTCTTGAGGCTGCCGACCCTTGTAACGTTGTAACTCTTTTAACAGTTTTAACTATGCTCACAGCCATCATCGTCGCCGCGGGCGATAGTCGCCGCATGGGCTTTGATAAATTGTTTGCGGTGGTTGCCGGCAAACCAATCATCGCGCACACGATAAGTGCATTTCAGCGTGCGAAGTCAGTCGAAGGCATTATCGTCGTCACACGCGAAGACCGGCACGATGATATCAAAGCGATCGCTCGCGAAGAAAAGTTCGAAAAGGTGCGGTCGATCATTCCGGGTGGGAAACACCGGCAGGATTCTGTGCAAGCCGGGATGAGTCATCTGGATTCAGGTACGCGGTGGATCGCAGTGCATGATGCCGCGCGGCCGCTGATTACTCCGGAGCAGATCGAGCGCGTGTTCCAGCAATGCACAAGGCGTGGCGCTGCCGCTTTGGCAGAACCCATTAAGGACACATTGAAACGAGCAGGTAGCGATCTTCTGGTCAGCGGTTCAATGGATCGAGATCAGCTGTATGCGATGCAAACGCCGCAAATTTTCGAACGTCAATTGATCGAGGAGGCCTATCGCGTGGTTTATGCAGAAAATATCTCTGTAACGGACGATGTTTCAGCAGTCGAGCGGCTCGGCCGCAAAATCGCTCTCGTTCTCAACGACGATTTCAATTTCAAAATCACATATCCGCGAGATTTGCCGCTTGCTGAATTTGTTCTGAAACAACGGATGGACTCTGTCGCGAATTGACGTTGCCTGTCGTCAAAGGCGCAGCGTCAGCGGCCCATTGAAAGCCGCTCGGCGAGGAGCTGTGGCAGACCGGCTTTAGAAATCTTCTTTTGTGCGGTCGCCAGATCGTATTTTACGCGCACCAGTTCGACCAGATTGTTTTCAATATCATAAATGCAGTACGCCGCACGCCAGTTTCCGTCGCGAGGCTGGCCGACGCTGCCTGCGTTGATGAAATATTTTTTGGCTGGCTCGATGCGGACGTGTTCGATCCTTTTCTGTCGAACACCCTGGTCCCGAAGAAACACCATGGGTACATGCGTGTGGCCGAAAAAACAGACCGCAGTACGCTGATACGTGAAACTAGCGACAGCATCGAGATTGCTAAAGACATAGCCCCATTGGCCGGGGGTATCGAGCGTGGCATGCACGATTGTAAAATCGTGTACTCGTTTCTGGAACGGCAAGTTCCGCAGCCATTCCTTGTCCTGATCCGTCAAATTGTCGCGGGTCCACTGGATGGCGCGCTCGGCCAATTCGTTGAACCGTTCCGAAGATGTGGAAAGCGTTGCCTCCTCGTCGTGATTGCCTTTCACCACGGGGCAATCGAGTTCCCGAACACGTTCAATGCATTCTCGCGGGTTCGCATTATAACCCACCACGTCGCCCAGACACAAAAAATGAGTGCATCTACGCTCACGCGCGTCCGCCAGTACCGCTTCGAGCGCCTCGAGGTTAGCATGGATATCACTTAAAATTGCGAAACGCATCATCAAAAGTTAAACCGTTAAAAGGTTAAAACGTTACAATGGAGGCAGTCGGTCGCCGCCAAGAACGCACCGATCAAACGATTTCGCTATTTAACGGTTTTGTTTTCCTTGTCCGGAATTCGTTGGTCTTCTGGGATACCAAGCTTTTCTTCCAGGAACTTCAGCCGCCTGATCAAAGTAGGCAGCCGTTCCTGCGGTCCCTCGTCATAGAGTCCGCGCAGACGCTCGTAAGCCTCCCGTTCACGTCCCTCGCAGTAGGAAAGCTCGTAGGCCGAGAAACGCCTGTCGAATGTCGGCGCTCCGGGCAAGGTCGCTGCCTTCGCGTAATATTCTGCTGCACGCTCATGGTCTTTGTATTTCTCTTTGTATAGCCGGGCAAGCGCTTCATAGAGGTCCGGTCGATCGGGGTTGTTTTTTATGCCGCGTTCGAGGAAATCCTTGCCTAGCGCAAAATATTCACGCTGAGCTTTGACTCGCAGCGCGAGGCGCGGCTGCTTTTGATCATTCATCGCCGCCACGCTCGCGTTCCACGCCATGTGCCAGGCAGCTGTGTCCCAAAACAACAGCACTCGTGGTTGGAGCGTCGTGATGTGGCGGAACAATAACAACATTCGGCCCCATTCGGTGTTTTCCCACGCGGCATGCGCCTGGATATATAGAGCGTCGGCAACGATCGCTCGAAACCCGCTCAACGCTGCAATGAACCCGAGTTGCCCGATTTTTTCCCGAAGGTCGAGATTAAATTCGATGCCGCGGAAATGCTCCTGTCGATGAAGAGCCGCCAGATTGCGTTCAATTGGCAATTTGAGGAGCCCGAGCCCGATCAGCACTGCCAGCGCCACGACGGCTCGCATCATAATTCTTTCCCGTAAAACACGAAGGCAGCCAACAGCGTGTAGATCGTGGTGTAGAAAATGCCAAGCACGGCAGTCTTGGCAAAAACCGCGAGCGAAATGGCGGTGCCGGCGACGATGTCATCCACCAAATTGAACGCCTGCAAGTCGGGAAATAACAGCGTGACCACCGCGAGAAAAACGCGAGTAATCAGGGCGTTGCCATGTTCCTGGAGCCAATACTCGCGGGCAGTGGCTTGCAAATGTCCGATAAAATAAATGAAAGCCATAACCACCACGGTGAAAATGGTTGATGTGGCGAATGTGGAGACAAACAGCGTCAGCGCCGCGAGCAGGCAGGCTTTTAGGTAAATGATCGCAATTCCGGGAAACAGATCGGCGTCGAAAGCAGAAGATCGTACCGCGCGTAGAGCATCGGCAAGTTGATCAGGTGGTGCGCCAGACAGTTGTCTCATTGTCGCGTGTAGCGCCGCCTGCTCGCGCATGTAGAGCACAATCAGGAACCCGGCGCCCATTACGAGTGTGCTGATCGCCAACAATAAAAGAACTCCCGCAATTTTCCCCACCACATAATCGAAGCGCGGCACCGGCTTCGCTAGGATGGTGTAAACTATGCGGTCCTCCATGTCCTGTGGAAGCAGCCGCGCCGTGGCAACGATTGCCAGCAGCGACGTAAAAATCGAAATCGCGCCAAGGGATACATCTTTCAGGATCTGGAATTCCTGCTGAAAAGAAAACTGCGCCATGAAGATCGAGCTGCCGATCAAAAGAAGCGCAAACACAAGCAGTACATAGAACACCTTCAGGCGTGTCAACTCGATTAGCGTGTTCCTTGTAATGGTGAGGATCCGCGACAGAGAAAGAGCACGATATCGCTTCGCACGCGTTGAAGCGTCGAACTGTTGAAGCGTTGAAGCGTTTTCGCTATTCGTCATTTTTGCTTCGTCATTCCTTCGTCATTCTTGGTCGCTTCCAGAAACAATCTCTCCAGTGTGGTCGTCGATTTTCGCCGCTCGATCAATTTCGCGTTTGACCGGCTTAGGAGCGATTCGATATCCCGCACGAGCTCATCGGAGGCATCGGCAACGACCAGCTCGGTTTGATTTTCGATCGCGATCAATTCCTGCAAATGTCCTTCGCGCACCAGCACGCCATCCGCGAGAATACCGACGCGATCGCAAATTTCCTGTGCTTGTGCGAGCAAATGCGAAGAGAGCAGCACGGTAATTCCGCGCTCTTTGAGATTGAGGATCAAATCGCGAATTTCTCGTGACCCTGCCGGATCGACACCGGCGGTGGGCTCATCGAGTACCACAAGCCTGGGATCATGGATTAGCGCTTGAGCGAGGCCGATGCGTTGCAGCATCCCTTTTGAATAGGTGCCGAGTCGGCGATTACGTGCCCTATCGAGACGGACGAGGCGGAGCAATTCGTTGACGCGATTTTTTAGCGCGGCTCCTCGCAGCCCGCAAAGCCGCCCGAAAAAATCCAGCGTTTCTTCGCCGGTAAGAAATTTCTGGAAGTACGGGTTCTCCGGAAGAAAGCCGACGGCCTCGCGGCTCTCCACAAGACGGCTATCACCTCCAAAAATTTCCGTGCGGCCGCGCGTTGGAGATACCAGGCCGAGAATAATTTTCAGCGTGGTGCTTTTACCGGAGCCATTCGGCCCCAGCAGCCCGTACACCTCGCCCGGGTCGATCCGAAGGTTCAGGTCCTTCACCGCGACGATCGATTGTCGATGAAACGGAACGCGAAAAATTTTGGTTAGTCCGTGAACAGCGACCGCCGGATTAGTCATAGCGAATCTCAAAGCCGCGCGCAGTGACCGGTTTCTCCAATCTATTTTCGGTTTGCCTACGAATTAGCGAGTGCAGTTCGCCTTTGGCGACGCGGTCGAGGAACGCGCGCACCTCCTCGTCCTCTCCCGTAACCTGAAGTTCGACGCGGCCATCCGGCAGGTTACGGACCCAACCGGTGACGTCGAAGCCCTTGGCTACGTGGCGTACCGACCAGCGGAACCCAACGCCTTGCACATTTCCCTCATAGAAAACTTGGAGCGAAATCATAGTCGCTGGCTTTTCAGCTTTTGCTGCCTGTTGGACGGCAGACGCCACGCTACGCATCGAGAACCTGGTCTCGCTTCATCGGTTCACTTGTACGAATAGACCAAACAGAAGCTGCCTTCCTCGCCTTCAACCAGATCGACAGACACAAAGTACTGACCGCTGTTCGGCGGTGAAAACCCGGCGGCCGCCTTATCCCCGTTATCGTAGCTTTCTGTAGTCACCTGTTTTCCGGCCTCATCATAAACGGTGACAGCAATTTTTTTCACCGGTTCGGTCGCGCCGACGGAGAACCAGTACTGGTTTCCGGCATAAAGATTCACGGCTATCAGAGCGTGGTCGCGTGGCTTAACAACCCCACACCAATGTCCATCTCGGATCTTGAAACCATCGTTTGAAAACGCTCCAGCAATGTCGAGCGCGTCTTTGCGCGCACTCACCTCCGCATCTGTCTCGGCGCGCGCTGCAAAGCTGGTCCCCAACACAAAAAGCGAGATGAAAATTGTAATACGGCGTTTCATTTGGGCAGTTCTTTGCTCTCTATTTCTGTCATCATCTTGCCAACCGCTGTGTTGATTTTTCGCACTTCATCCACAGTGGGCGCCTTGCCCGGCGGGAAAGAAACGAGTTTCTCGATTTCCCCAAGCTGCTGGCTCACATCTTTCACCAGAGGCTCCCCGCGCAATTCGGGTGAGATTTCATTAATCTTTGACTGCATGAAGTGAACCAGTGCTGGTTGCCGCAGGACTCTGGCGCTTCCTTCATTGTAGTCCTTGACGATTGCGGCGGTGACCACCTGGGTGCCTCGAATCCAGCCACCGAGAGTCACCAGAATCACCAGGTCCTGATCAGCGTGGGACTGCATTGAGGATTTTACCTCGTTCTGCGTTGCTTCCAGTTCTTCCTGTAGCGTATCCCACTCGTTTTGGTCGGCGAATTCGTTGATGCTATTGCCACGGCCAAGCAGCTTCTCGCTAACTCCGAGCGCCTTTGCAAGCTTGATGATGTCTGATCCGATGTTTTTGACCTGCTGCCCGTCTTTTGCTTCGACAGCAATAAACCCGTCGGCAATCAAACCGCCCAGGTTCAGCGCAATTTGCGCGCGATTGCTGTACGTCACCGGTATTGGCCCGCGATACTGACCTGCCCAGTTTGTCTTTCCCGTCTTTCCAAGCGAGGCGAAAAGTTCGCCCGGTGTCGGGATGCTGATCGAATCGCTTCTAACAGCTTTTGCCAGTTGGTCTGCCGAAAGATGGCCGCTCTCCCCGGCGCCCGCGGCAGCGAAGACGCCGATAAATAATGTAAGCACAACAAGGTTTACCAGACGAATCATCGCCCATGATTATGCGCGCATCGGTCAAAATGCCAATGGGAATCTCATGCGACCTTGGTGGTACTCTTCGAAGACTGGTGGTCACCCTCCCATAAACAATTATTTCTGTTACACATGCACCGCCAAATTAATTGCCCCAGTCAATCGTTCGCGATAGGGCCAAAAGCTGATTTGCTTCGCGAGACGAAAGCTGTTCTAATCCGCCAGAATCGTATGGCGCGCACCAGCATTAGCCGAATCCATGCGCGTGAAATTTTGGATTCGCGCGGCAATCCGACAATTGAGGTCGACGTGCGCCTTGAAGGCGGCGTGCTGGGACGAGCCGCCGTGCCAAGCGGGGCGAGCACGGGCGAACACGAAGCATGGGAATTGCGTGATGGTGATAAAAGCCGCTTCAGCGGCAAGGGCGTAAGAAAGGCTGTTGCCAACGTAAACCACAAAATTGCGCCGGTTCTCAAAGGCTGGGACGCGCGAGATCAGGCGAAGATTGATAACAAATTGATCGAGCTCGATGGTACCCCCAATAAGAAGAATCTCGGCGCAAACGCGCTGCTCGGAGTTTCACTGGCGATCGCCCACGCCGCCGCCGCAGCGGAAAATCTCCCGCTATTTCGATATCTCGGGGGAGATGAAGCGCGAGTGTTGCCAGTGCCGATGATGAATATCTTGAACGGTGGCGCGCACTCGGATGCGCCGATCGATTTTCAAGAATTCATGATCATGCCGTGCGGCGCGCCGAGCTTTTCAGAAGCGCTGCGTTATGGAGCCGAGGTTTTTCACGCACTCAAATCTGTCCTCAAACAGCGACATCTTTCAACGGCGATCGGCGACGAAGGTGGTTTTGCGCCGAAGCTCAATTCCGCCGAGGACGCCCTGGAATCAATTTCGACAGCGATCGAGAAAGCCGGTTACAAGCTGGGTGAACAAATTTTTATCGCGCTCGACCCCGCTGCCTCCGAGTTCTACGACAACAAAAGGAATCTTTACATTTTTAAAAAGTCGGATCGTTCAAAAAAAACTGCTGAAGAATTGATCGACTATTATGCCGATCTTTGTGCGCGATTTCCTATCATTTCCATTGAAGACGGTTGTGCCGAAAACGACTGGGACGGCTGGAAGAAACTGACGAAAAAACTCGGTGAGAAAATTCAACTGGTCGGTGACGATCTCTTTGTGACGAACGTCGAATTTCTCCGCAAAGGAATTGCCGAACACGTGGCCAACTCCATTTTGATCAAGGTGAATCAGATCGGCACGCTGACGGAAACACTGGCGACGATTGATCTGGCGAAGACGAACGGTTACACGACGGTAATTAGTCATCGGTCCGGTGAAACCGAAGACACAAGCATTGCCGACATCGCGGTGGGGACCAATGCCGGTCAGATCAAAACCGGGTCGCTTTCCCGTAGCGATCGGATAGCGAAGTACAATCAGTTGTTGCGAATCGAAGAAGAACTGGGTGACAAAGCTGTCTACGGCGCTACACTCCGCTGAGTGCATCACAGCTACGGCGATTTCCGCGCGCGTCGCGAAGCTACCGTCTGGCAGCGACTGAACCGGATTCTTCTCGTTCTGCTCGTGATCGCGATCTGGCTCGTAATCGTGAGCTTGTTTTTTCCGCCTTACAAAAAATTGACGCAGAGCCGAGCGGAGATCGACAACCTACAACAACAGGTGAATGAACAGCAAAGTTTGCTCGCCCGTCAGACGCGCGAGGTCAATTTGCTCAAGACTGACGCGACGTATCTGGAAACGATTGCGCGTGATAGGCTTGATTTGATGAAGGAAGGCGAAACAATCTTTCGCCTCGAGACTGCGCGCGCTAAGCCAAAACCGCCCAGCGATTCTGCGCGCAAATGAGTGTAGAGGCGCTCGCCGCGGCGAGCGCCTGCCAGAAACGTCCGCGTTTGACCCAAACGCCGCTACACCTTTTGCGATTCTCTTTGAGTTAAACTATGTTTCTCCATGCCAATGGAAATCTCCATCCCCGATGCCGAGGACCTGAAATCGCGTGTCCGCGAGCTGCGGAGGTTTCTTTGACGTCGAAGAGCTCCAGAAAAATCTAGCCTCAATTGAAGGGCGCATGGCTGCACCCGATTTTTGGTCGAATCGGGAACGCGCTCAGGCCAATGTCGAGGAAGTTTCCCGATTGCGTTCGCTGATTAATCCGTTTCAAGAACTGGAACGCGAGATCGAAGACTTTAGCGCATTACAACAGTTAGCTGCGGAAGAAAGTGACCCGGCGAGCCGCGCGCACGCAGAGCAAGAGGTTGCGACCGAACATGACCGCTTGGTTCACAAGCTGGAGGAATTTGAGCTGCGTCAGTTTCTTTCAGGCGAGAACGATCGCGCGAACGCATTTGTGACCATTCATTCCGGTGCAGGCGGCACCGAGTCGTGCGACTGGGCCGACATGTTGCTGCGGATGTACCAGCGCTGGATCGAGCGAAGTGGTTTCAAATCGCAGACAGTGGACATTCAACAGGGCGAAGAAGTCGGCATCAAGTCGGTGACCCTCTTCGTTGCTGGCGAGTATGCCTACGGACACCTGCAGCCCGAGCGCGGCGTGCACCGGCTCGTGCGCATTTCGCCTTTCGATGCAAACAAACGGCGACACACTTCGTTCGCGAGCGTCGATATTGTTCCCGAAATTGCTGATACTGCTCCGATTGAAATCAATCCCGCCGATCTGGAGATTGACACGTTTCGCAGCGGCGGCAAAGGCGGACAGAACGTCAACAAGGTCGAAACTGCAGTACGGATTTTGCACAAGCCAACCGGAATCGTGGTTGCGTGCCAGGCCGAGCGCAGCCAGGGACGTAATCGCGAGCTGGCGATGAAAATGTTGAAAGCAAAACTTTACCAAGTGGAGGAGGACAAGAAACGCGCTGAGATGGAGAGGCAATATGGAGAAAAAGGCGAGATCGCATGGGGCAATCAAATTCGCTCATACGTTTTTCAGCCGTATCAAATGGTGAAAGATCACCGCACCGGCGCAGAAACCAGCAACGTGCAGGATGTGATGGACGGCAACATTGACATGTTTATCCAGGCGAAATTACGCGGGGAAAAGAATACAAAGAGCGAAGCAAGCGATGGCGACACATAACTGGCATCAGCGTTGGTGTTTGTTATCCCGGCGCGAAGTCGAGGGATCTCTGAATGCTAAGAAATAATCAGAGATGCCTCGACTCCGCTCGACATCACATTTAGCGGGTTGAGACAAGCCGCAGTCGAAAACGTGCAGCGAATTGTCCGCCGTTATGTGCGCGGCAACAGGCCAGACATGCAACGGCGCGCTTTATCCGGCGGGTCCGATGGAAATCGCGCTGGCAGTGTGGACACTTGTAACGGTATCGCCATGCGCGTTCAGTAACCGGGAAGGGAAGATTATGACAGCGTTTCTCGTCGGCGATTCCCAGATCGCGGCACGCGGTGCGCCACTCGTCTCCATGCGGCAGAATTCTGTGACGGCCAGCGCGAAATTGGGCAAGAAGATGGGCCAATTCGTGGCGCAAAGTCCGATCAATTTCGTGCGGGTGCTCAAACAGTCGCGGGTTTAACGAAATCAGTTTCTGGCGATAATCAGCGCGACCTGCAGCGGTTTTGAGGCGTGAATTCCATTCGACGCGAAGTTCCCGCGCGATTCGAGTTGCGCCGTGGGCGCGTAACAGGTCGCGCGCTTGCGTTTCAAGATCGACGTTGCGTCCTTGGAACTGTAGGGCAACCGCACCGGTTGCCGTCCAGGAATTCGGCAAGCGGAGCGCCTGCCCTACAGCCGCGCCCTTTTCTACGCAGACACGAGTGGCGAATTGTTCGAATGCAAATTCGAGCTGCCTAAGCAACGGCATAGGCGCTTTTTCGCGTCTGCAGACGTTCGACGATTTTCTGCACAGCGTCGCCCGCGGCTTTGATTTCGTCGGCGGTTGTCCATTTACCAAGGGAAAAGCGAACCGCGGAGCGAGCGCGCTCGATTGGCAGACCCGTCGCGAGCAAAACGTGCGATGCAACGACTGATCCGACCATGCATGCCGACCCGCTGGAGGCGCAGACACCTTCCAGATCAAGCGCTATCAGCAGCATCTCGGAATCGAGTCCGAGCAGACTCACGTTCAACGTGTTTGCGAGCCGCAGAGCGTTCGCGCAGTTTTGTTTTGCATCCGGAACGTTCTCCGAAATTCGCGTCCAAAGTTCATCGCGCAACCGTGCCTCGCGCTCCTGTTCGCTCTCCCGATCGTGCAATGTCCACTCGGCGGCCGCTGCCATTCCCGCAATCGCGGCAACATTTTCTGTTCCGGGGCGTCGTTCATTCTCGTGCGCGCCACCGAACATGATCGGCTGGATCGATAAACCGCTGCGCAAGAATAAAAATCCTGCGCCTTTTGGCCCATAGAATTTGTGCGCGGCGAAACTGGCGGCATCGACCAATGAAAGATCAACGTTCACTTTGCCAAACGCCTGCACCATGTCTGTGTGCAGCAAGACGCCGCCCTCGCGGCAGATTTGGGAGATTTCACGCATCGGCTGGAGCACGCCGGTCTCGTTGTTCGCGGTCATGATCGAAACAAGCCTCGTCTCGGGGCGGATCGCGCTCGCGAGCTGATCAGGATCGATTACTCCATCGCGCGAAACATCCAGCCACGTTACTTGAAAATTTTCGTTCTTTTCCAAATGCTCGACGGTGTTGAGTACTGCGTGATGTTCGGTTTTCGCTGAAATGATGTGACCGCCACCTGCTGATCGACGGCGCGCGAGGCCGAACACGGCGAGGTTGCATGATTCCGTTCCGCCGCTGGTGAAAATGATCTCGTTTGGTTTCGCGTGCAGCAGAGCCGCCAGCTTGTCGCGCGCATTGTCGATTGCGGCGCGTGCCTCACGACCGGCTGCGTGTACGCTCGACGGGTTGCCGAAGCGACGTTCAAGATACGGCAACATCGCGTCGCGGGCTGCATCAGAAAGCGGCGTCGTTGCGTTGTAATCGAGGTAAATCATTCCGTCTTCCTATTAATCTTCCTCTTGTTCTTACTCTTGCTCATGCTCGTGATCGTGTCCGTGAAAAGTCCGCGATGGCGAGGACGCTATCGTTAGCGCGCGAGGCGCGTGCGCTCCCCAGCTCATTCCCGAAATTCATCACGCGTGGTCGCTGGCCTATGCTTTCGCTTCGGCACAATTCGCAATTGTTTTTCTTCGTAATACACCAACGAATCGGGTGGCACACTTTGCACCAGGAAAACGTTGCCGCCGATTGTCGATCTAGCGCCAATGACGGTTTCGCCACCCAGAATCGTTGATCCTGGGTAGATCGTCACGTCGTCTTCTACCGTTGGATGACGTTTCCCGCCTTTTTTGATCTTCCCGTGCTCGTCCTTTTGAAAACTGCGCGCGCCAAGGGTGACAGCATGATAAAGCTTAACGCGCGCCCCGATCTTCGTCGTCTCGCCGATCACGACGCCAGTGCCGTGATCGATAAAAAAATGGGAACCAATCTGCGCCCCAGGATGAATATCGATCCCGGTGCGGCTATGCGCCCACTCCGTCATGATGCGCGGGATCAATGGCACCTTGTCATAAAGCAGATGCGCCATTCGATAAGTGGCGACCGCCTCGAGCGCAGGATAAGCGAGAATGATCTCCTCGTAGCTCCTCGCAGCCGGGTCCCCTTCGTAAGCGGCGTCGATGTCTGTCCAGAGAAGCCGACGGACCGCAGGCAACTCCTTCAAGAATGTGGCTAGGACTTCTTCCGCTTTTGCTTCCGTTGCTTCGTCAGGCGGAATTTTGCCGAGGCTTCTGCAAATTTCCGTTTTCAGTCGTGCGTGCAAAGCTCTGACGCGAGTGCGCGTGACGTCGGCCAAATCTTCCGAGCTTACCAGCGACTGGCTGCGAAAACCGGGAAACATCAGACTCATTAACTCGGCACACGCCGCCTCGATGGCCAGACGAGAGGGGAGAGTGGCGGCAGCGGCGAGATAATTTATGCCGCCGGTTTCGCCATAAGTCTGAAGCAGTTCCTCAACCGCGTCGCGGTCGGTCGCATTCATCGCAGCAAATATGCGCTCGCTTTCCAATGAACAAAAGTGAAACTGTGGAAATAAGGAAGGCCGTTGAAACGGCCTCCCAGCCATCCGTGTAGGTGATCACCGGCCTTAAGGCCGGTGTTAATGAGAGAAGGACGTTGCTCTGGGCAATCTCTGGCCCTCCGCGATTTGTCGGCGGTCGAGTACGGCGCTGCAGCCACAGCAGTGCTCTCGTTAACACGGGGCGGTTTCAATCTGGTGGGGCTTGAGAAAGGCTCAGCTTGGAAGCAGCATTCTCATTAACACCGGCTTTCAAGCCGGTGAGCTCAGCAGCAGATGGACATCAGCCGTTTTAACGGCTTACGATTGATCGCATGTCTGTCCATTCGTACTCTCGCATCTGGATTCACTTGATCTGGGGAACTCTGGATCAGGAAAGATTGCTAAACAAAACAGCTGCGGCGCGCATTTCTCGCTACCTGACGGAGCATGCGGAAGAGAAAGGGATTTACATGAAAATTAATCATGTAAACGCAGATCACGTTCACGCGCTGATCGACCTTCCCACTTCCCTCTCGATAGAGGAACTGATGCAACTCCTGAAAGGAAGCTCTTCTCACTGGATTAACGCAAATAACATCATAACTGGAAAATTCGCCTGGGGCAGGGGCTATGGCGCATTCTCTGTATCAGAATCGAATGTGGATCAGGTCGCGCGATACATTGCTCATCAAGAAGAACATCATCGCGTCCGCACATTTGCGGAAGAGCTGAGAGAGTTCATCGATCGCCACGGACTGCGGTGGAAAGATAAGGAAAGCCGTTGAAACGGCTTCCCGGCTGGCGGCCTGTGTTAATGAGACGAAGAATCGTTCATGGCTGATCAGGCTGAAAATTTGCGCATGGCATAGCGCGCGAGGCATTTTACCTGGAAGCCGGGCCGCGCATCGATCTCTCATTAACACCGGTTTTTAAGCTGGTGCGATCAGCGAGAACCGGACATAAGCCGGCTCAACGGCTTACGATTTCTTAAGCGACTGCCCCTACGCCTCGCGTGCGCTTAGCCATTGCAGAGCAAAACGCGCGACTTCGCGCGAATTTTTCAGATCGAGTTTGTCTTTGATATGCGCCCGGTGGGTCTCGACTGTCTTGGGGCTGAGATGCAACAGCTTCGCGATCTGACGGACTTCGTTGCCTTTGCCGATCAGTTCCAGGATTTCGAGTTCGCGATCGCTTAATCTCTCGACAGCATCGGTCTCACCTTCGGCTTGGCGATGCGCGAATTTTGTGATCACCTGCGCCGCCATGGCCGGACTGAGATAAGGATGTCCATTGAAAACTTCGCGGATGGCTTGGATCACATTGGCCATCGCTTCATGTTTCATGACGTAGCCGTCGGCTCCGGCGCGCAGCGCTCGCACTGCGTAGAGGGATTCATCGTGCATCGAAAGCACTAGAATTGGCAGCTTCGGAAATTCTGCGCGGATGTTCTTGATTAGCTCAATGCCGTTGGCGCCCGGCAAGCTGAGATCAACAATTGCCATGTCGGGATGCAGTTTGCGGATGACGTCCATGGCTTCGGCGGCGGTGCCTGCTTCGCCACAAACTGCGAAGGTCCCGTCGGAATGGATCATTTCCTGGAGGCCCTTTCGAAAAAGGGGATGATCGTCAATGATCACAATGCGTTTCGCGTCCGGCGGATCGCACCGCGGGTTCTGGTTCGTTGAGCGCACCTGCACGTGCTTCATTTTCCGAGCCACTTTGCGTCTGCTGGGATTGCTGCGAGCCCAGTCATTCGCGTTCCTTTCTAACTGTTTAAGACTTCGCTACCCGATGGATTGCCAGATGCAGGAAATTTAGATCAGGGCGGCCAATGTCTTTGCAATTTTCGCAGGCAGCCCTGGCCCGGCGCTTTCGTCGTTCGGTGATTGAACTCCCTTTTTGTGTGGCAAATAGCAAGACACACATGTGCCGCCCTGCCTTGAAGCGCCGATTTCCAAACGGCCGCCGGCCAATTGAGCTCGGTAATTCATAATGTGAGCACCCAGGCCGTGCTTCAATTTTGGCTCGTCCGAGAATCCAACGCCGTCATCAGTGACGCGCAAAACCATCTCTTGAGGCGATCGCTCCAGCTTCACGACAATTTCCCGGGCCTGTGCGTGCTTGTTGGCGTTGATGACTGCTTCACGCGCAATGCGATAGAGCTGCGCTGCGGCCGGGTCATCTTCAATGTGAAACGATGGTTTGACTTCCAATCTGCAGGGAACCCTCCAGATTTCCCGGTCAACCAAATCTTGCAAAGCATCGACCAGCGCAGCCGAATCGACATCGGCGCGGTGTAATGCTTGGGAAATATTGCGCGTATCAGTCGCAGCTTCGTTTACCAGATCAGCAATTTTCTCAATGTCAGCTGCATCGATGACGCGATGGTTTTTTAATCGCAACGCGACGGAGCGCGCCATGAACGCGACGGCGGTGAGATGCTGGCAAAGGCCATCGTGCAATTCCTGTCCCAGTCGCTGTTGCTCCCGGTCGCTGATGGCGAGAATTTCTCCTTCAAGTCCTTTGCGCCGCTCTATCTCGCCTTTCAATTCTTTGTTTGCCACAAGCAGCTGATGTGTTCGCTCGCGAACGCGATGTTCCAGCAGTTCCTTTGCTTTTTGTAACGCGGCTTCCGCCTTCTTCTCCTCTGTGATGTCGCGCAGCGCGCCGATGGTGTAGAGCGGGGCTCCGTAAGAATCGCGAACGATCGAGCGCAGTATCTCAGCCCAGATGATCGTTCCATTCTTGCGCACATAGCGTTTTTCAATTCGATAAAACGGGATCTCGCCTGCGACCAGTTGGCGATACAGCGTGATCTCACGCGGATAATCTTCCTTGTGCGTTAAGTCTTTAATTCGGCATCGCAGAATCTCGTATTTGGTGTATCCGAGGATGCGGCAAAACTCTTCGTTCACGCCAACGTATTTGCCCTCCGGCGAAGCTTCGCTGATGCCGATCGGCGCCCGCTCGTAAGTTGCTTGCAAACGCTGTTGACTGTCTCGCAGCGCTTGCTCGGCGCGTTTACGCTCGGTCAGGTCGAAAATGGCGGTCTGGTAGAAGCGCGCGCCGTCTTTCATCAATGCGAAAGTGGCTGTGCTCGACAACTGTACCGGAATGTTTTCGCCGTCGCGCTGTTTCAGATGCAGCTCGGTCGTTATCGGGCCGTCCGACGAACGACACGCGCGCAGATGATCGAGAAAGAGTTGCGTGTCCTCTTTCGCGACACAGATGGCGAAGGTCGTCCCGATCAATTGCCTGCGCGACCGGCGGAGTAGCCGAGTAGCTGCGAAATTAATTTCTTCAATGCGGCCAACCCGATCGAACGTGACGTACCCGATCGGGGCGAAGTCAAAAAGATCGATATACCGCTGAATCGCCTGCTCCAGTTCTGTCTTTGGCTGTCGAAAGACCGGCCTTCGCATCGATTTTGCCGGTGCAACCTTCCTGCCGTTGGTCCCCTCCGCGCCATTGCTGAAAGCTCGCTTGCCGGCGTCGAGGGTCGCTTTCGTTCTGTTCATTGCCGTTCCAATTAATTCGTGCCGACGCCGGCGGGCCGATGTTGTGATTGTGCGCCGGGTTCGTCGCTTCTTATTTTTGCGGCTAGAGTTGTTTCGGTCGTTTAGCTGTTTTGCTGCCATCCAATTCTCCCCCCCCGTTGATGTCGACCAAGGTGATGACGGCACCGTCGATTTTGTTCTCGGTTGTGCGATACGGTCGCAGCCGGAGCGAATACTGGCGGCCCTCCCTGTCAGTCACTTTGCGCTCACGCATGGCAAGCGTCTCGATCACTTCCCGCAGAAGCTCTTCCAGATCGGGAATGTCGATGTTCGGTTTAAAGTCGCTGATCGGGCGGCCGACGTCGCTTTGCAGGACATTGAACACGTTGCGGGCCGCGGGCGTTACCCGTCGCACCAATAGTTCGTTGTCCACCATCACAATCGGCAATTGAATGCTGGCGAGCAGATTCTTCAGATCGCTGTTCATCTGCATCGTCTCGAGATTGCGATTGCTCAATTCCTCATTCAGCGTGGTCAGCTCTTCATTGGTCGATTGCAATTCCTCCTTTGCCGTCTCGAGTTCTTCGTTGGTCGATTGCAGCTCTTCATTGCTCGATTCGATTTCTTCGTTGGCCGATTTCAATTCTTCATTCGTCGCTTCCTGTTCTTCGATGATGGCTTGCAAAGACTCTTTGGAAACGGCCAGTTCCCGGCGCAGCTCCGTGAACTCACGTTGCGATGCCGTTTTCCCCAGAAATTGCTGCGCTTTGCCAGGCTTGGCTTCCCCGGTCGTCTCGTCGAAAATAACCAGCAGCCACGGCTTGTCGCTCCCAGGGATTTTAAACGGCACGACCTGGATATTGATTTCGCGCGCCTTCCTGTTGTGCTTGATAACTGAACGTTCTGTCCTGGCGGGTTTGTTCGCTTTGATGGCGCGCCGAACGACATTGCGCAAGTCGGCTGCCAGACTTGGCCGCACTATTTGCAAGAGGTTGAGTGTGGCTGGCCCGGGATGATGCTGCAGATAAAACTCCGTCCGGCCGCGGAACTGATGCACCCGAAGATCATGATCGATTACAACTCCGGCCGGTGCATACGCATTGAGCATGATGTGGTCGGCTGCCCGTACTAATTGTTCACCGAACGTGGCAGCTTCGACGGTTGTCGATCTTACGGCGCTGGGTGCAAAACGCGCGCCCTCGTAAGCCGCCAGCTCGGGCCGCGGCGTCGCGACCATCTTCTTTGTGTAGATTTTGTTCTTCTTTTCCACCAAATCGAAAAGTTCATCAAACATGCCGACCGATTCAGCCGGTCCGAGAATCAGATAACCGCCGGGATTCAGCGCATGATGAAATTGCGGGATGCAGCGCTTGTGCAACTCCGGCGAAAGATAGATGAGCACGTTGCGGCAACTGATTAGATCCAGCCGCGAAAATGGCGGATCGGTTATCACGTTCTGCCGCGCAAACGTGCAGATTTCCCGCACGCGGCGACTGATCTGGTAAGTGCTGTCGCGTTTCTCGAAAAACTGTTTCAAACGCTTCGGCGTTACGTCTTTCTCGATTGCGCCCGGATAGATCCCGGCGCGGGCATGATCGATCATGGCTTCGCTCAAGTCGGTACCGAAGATCTGGATACGCAGCTCCGAAGCGCGCTTGCCAAGTGTTTCAAGAATGCAAATGGCGATCGAATAAACTTCTTCGCCAGTCGCGCACCCCGGCACCCATGCGCGCAGTTCATCCTGACGGTGTTTGTTTTTCAGAATCGCCGGCAGAAAGCGCTTGCGCAATGCTGTGAAGAGTGACGAGTCGCGAAAAAAGCGCGTCACGTTGATCAGCAGATCGTCGAACAGCGCTTCGATTTCCTTTTTGTTATTGCGTAAAAAACGCGCGTACTGGCTAAGCTTCGTCATTCGATGCAGAGCCATCCGGCGTTGGATGCGCCGGTTGAGAGTCTCGAGCTTGTAGCCAGTGAAATCGACGCCCATCTGTTTTTTAAGCGATAAAAAGATACGGCCCAGATCGTCCGCTTTCTGGTAATCCAATTTGGCTGCTCGCTCGCTTTCGCTCTCGGCCGATCGCCGAATGTAGGGATGCTCGACGATGTGACGGATTTCACGCGCGATCTCGCGCGGGGAACGCACTGCATCGACGAAGCCGGAGCGGATCGCGTTGCGCGGCATCTCTGCGAACTTCGCGCTCTGTTCGTCCTGTGCGAAGGTCAGGCCGCCGGCCACCTTGATCGCACGCAGTCCGGCCGTCCCGTCGCTGCCCGTACCAGAGAGAAGCACACCGATGCCACGGCTGCCGCATGCTTCAGCAAGCGATTCAAAAAACTGGTCGATGGCGACATTAACGTGCCGGGTTCGGCCAACGAGCACGAGCGCGCCATCCTGCACAATTACGCATTTATTCGGCGGCTGCACATAAACGGTGTTCGGTTCTGGTTTCGTTGTCTTTGCGATCTCGATCACAGGCATGGCAGTCGCTCTGCCTAACAAGCTCGCCAATTTACTGGCATGATGCGGGTCGAGGTGCTGTACCACCACGAACGTCATACCGTTCTTGGCCGGCAGATGCCGCAGCAATTCCATCGTAGCTTCAAATCCGCCAGCAGACCCGCCGATGCCGACGACCGGGGAAGCTAAATCTTTTGGCTTTGAACGCGCTGTGCGCCGCGCAGATTTTGCGTGCGCAGATCCTTTACGGCTAGGCTTTGTTCGTGAGGACGATGCGCTCCGCTTCAGGTCTCGCTTCGCGCTCATGGCCGTTGTTCATGTTAGTGGCCCCTCGATCGTTATACAAGCTTCGATTCCCAATGCGGCGGCGGCGCATTCGCATGACGGCCTCCGGAACAAGGAAACGCATCGAATCAAACCGACGAAATAGCTTCAGCTTCCAAACAGTTACACGCTAGCTGGCGCAACGCCGAATGAGGTGCAATTGATGAATTCGATTTCGCTGGCCAAATGAATCAATCGAGTCGTAGCGCGAAATTGGAGATTCTGCGTCCGATCGGATTCGTTTTGCACGCAAAGGAACATTTAGCGGCCTTTTGCTGCCATGCGTTCTTCGATTAGATCACGCTCGACTTCCCAAAACCGCAGCGCTGAAACCAATAGCCTGTCAGTTTGTTCAGGCTCGGCAGATTCACCATTCACCATTTCCGGCCGCCACGCTTCCTCACGTTTGCCCCATCTTTGGCGTCTGCGTTTGGAGTTCGCTGTTCGCCACCCTTTGTGCCTTCGCCGTCCGGCCCCCATCAACGATTCCTCCCTTTTGAGTCCATTCCTTTTCACGTAGTTCGCATCACAATGTCGGAGCGGTTGTGCCAAACCGTCCGACAACTCGCGCTCGCATTATTATGCGAATTAAACTCCCGAATTGCTCAAGCGATTCGAACAATCGTTATGCCGGCCAGGCAAGACCTGAAAGGTCTGCGTGAGATTTTGAATCGGACTTAGAATTGCGGTAGGTCCGCCGCGCTGACGCGAAAGCTTTCGTGGGGCCCGACTTACCGACGGGCTCAACCGCTGGACGGAGGCCCGCCAGATATTGCGTATCGAACGCGCGCAAAGCTGCCGACACAGTCGGCCCGATCCCTACGATCCCTTCCTCCACGCTTGGCCCGAGCAACGCAATCCAAAGATCGCTGCGAAAAGACAATTGTGGACGGCGAACGGCCGACGGGCTGCCGGGATGAGCCGCGCAATAAAGCTCCATCTGCTCCATCGCCGCCGCTGCATAATCCACCACCCCGCGGCCTCGCGAAACCTGACCGTTATTTTTCTTCATTTGTGTGTAGAACGCATGCCTGTTCGGAATTGGATGTTTGTTTTCTGTCTGTAGCCGGCATCGGTGATGCCGGTAGATATGAGGGTGGACCTCCTTTCGCACGAGCCGGGATCACCGATCCCGGCTACAGCGCCCCCACGCCGGTAAGATTTTCACCGATGCCAGAATCCACCGCGCGCCCGATTGTGCGGCTACTTACAGGGAACGTATATGTTTAAGACGTGGCGTTATCTCCTCCAGTTACATTGTCCGACGCAGATCACCTGGATGCGCTACGCCGACTCGATCAATTTCGGCAGTGGCCTTCACTGGATGAGAAACGTTATTGTCTGGTCTGCGGCAAGATTATCATTGGCCGGCAAATCGAGGTAGCGGGCGGCACACGCGGCAACGGACCGCTACGGCTTAATTGTCCGACCGAGCGGTGTAACTCAATTCCGATGGATTGGGTGCTACCTACGGATGAAATCCTCGCGAAGGTGAAGATGATGGCAGCCGAAGAACGCAAAACTGCGGTACCAGCGCCAACTAATCACAGCAATGGAGAACCCGAGCGCCCCCAACAGCGCATAACGGAATCGCATCGCGATTGCGAAGCATCGCGTTCCATTTGAAACGGGCTTCTTAAAGCTGTCTCTCCGACTCCTGCGGGTCCCGAGCCCTGGGCGGGCCCGCAGCTTGCATCTGCCGCCGTACAGTGTTCGCTAATTTCTTACCCCTGGTTTCGGTTGCGACGAGAGAAGCGAGCATGCGTCTACGCACATTCATCTATCACCAAGAAACTGGCCATTAACAAACCTACCGTCCATCTCGCAGATGCGATTTGGTGCACCGGCATCTCATCAATCTGCAGGGCTGTAGCTATGACGAACAACGACGTAGAGCGCCTCGACACAGCAAGGCGGCTACGATGTTATGAGGTAGCTTGGCTCTGTTGAAAAGGTACTTGTACTATCTGTAGTTATGTATAAATGGGGAGGGCATGAGCGAAGTTGGACTTGTGCCGTTTGCCCGTGTGGCGTTGGAAGTGAGCCGGGAAGTTGTGCCTGCTTAGAGTCATCGTT